>Ga0208830_1001242_pt1 | contig 11591 bp, 13 predicted proteins | sample DeeseametaMP2634_FD_184169 | JGI IMG/M metagenome (GOLD analysis project Ga0208830, IMG submission 184169) | Marine microbial communities from the Deep Atlantic Ocean - MP2634 (SPAdes) | ecosystem: Environmental > Aquatic > Marine > Oceanic | place: Northeast of Antigua and Barbuda, North...
AAAATAAGCTAATGTATCCATCAAAGCACTCAAGCTGATCATGAAGACGAGTGTAGATCTTGGAGATAGCCCTAAGCCTAAATGCTCTAAAAAAGTTCCTTGAAAATTGGCTATTAAAAAAATTGACGTCCAAAAAGGAATGTGAATTAACAAGCCAGATATTAACCAAAAGTATTTATTCTGTAGAATATTCTTATTATGAGGAAATCCTAAGATAAGAGATCCAAATATTAGCCATACTAGAAGGCCAGCAGAAATAATAGTCAATTTGAAACCTGTGCCAAAACTTAAATAGATAAGAGAAAAAAATAAGATCAAACTTATTACCACGGATATTTCTGAAGAGAACCTTAATTTGAAAAACTCCCAGGCTGACAAACTAATAACAATACTTATAAGAGGGGTAAGTATTTTTAGTGGAAGAAACAAAAAAGATAAAACAATAACAAATGCCATTGTTATACCGCTCAGAAATCTGGTTTTATCCATTATCAAGTAGCACTAAAATTAGACTGATCCCCGAAGCGCCTTTGACGTCTTGAATATTCGTTTAAAGCAATCTCAAACTGAGCACTATCAAAATCTGGCCAAAACAACTCGCTGAAATATAGTTCAGAATAAGCTAAGTGCCATAATAAAAAATTACTAACTCTGTATTCTCCACCTGTTCGAATACAAAGATCAGGATCAGAAAAGGGAGCAAGAGAAGTCAGAGAACTAACCAATTCTTCATTGATTTCAACTTCTTCCTTTATCCCTTTTATCTTTTCTATTGCCTGAACGATGTCCCATCTACCCCCATAACTTGCAGCTATAACCAAATCAAGTTTTTTTTCATCCTGACACAGAGTTAGTCGTTCCGCTTTTTTCATTCTTTTTTGTAAATCGACATCAAATTTAAGTAAGTCACCAATGAAAGAAAGCTGAACTTTATTTTCAATTAGCCTTGGTATTTGTTCTTCTAGCGCTTGAGCAAGTAGTTTCATTATTAAACTGATCTCTTCATCTGAGCGTCCCCAATTTTCGCTACTGAATGCGAAAAGAGTTAAAGTTTCAAGGTTTTTTTCGACGGCAAACTCGACAGCCTCTCTGGCTCTTAAAACTCCTTGTTGATGTCCAGATACTCCTGGTAAGTTACGAGCTTTAGCCCATCTATTGTTTCCATCCATAATGATGGCCACATGAGAAGGTAATGAATCACTATTATTTTTTTGTTGCATGGATACTAGACAAAAAACTAGAAATCGAGCAGATCCCTTTCCTTGATTGTTAAAGCTTCGTCAGTTTTAGTTACAAAAAAGTCAGTTAATTTTTGAATCTCTTCTTCGCCTTGTCTCTCTTCATCTTCAGAAATTTCTTTCTCCTTAAGAAACTCTTTCAACTGAGAATTCCCAGCTCTTCTAACACTTCTTATAGAAACCTTAGCAATCTCAGCTTCTGATCGAGCTTTCTTAATAAATTCTTTTCGTGTTTCTTCAGTTAAATCAGGAAGAATAACTCTAACTGTATTTCCTGATGTGGCAGGGCTAAGTCCTAACTCAGATTCCATTATTGCTTTTTCTATATCTTGGACAACTGACTTTTCCCAGGGCACAATTGCTAAGGTTTTAGCGTCTTCTACAGATATGCTTGCTAATTGGTTTAGAGGCGTGAGGGTTTGGTAGTAATCTACCTTAATATCCTCTAATAATGCGGGACTAGCTCTTCCAGTTCTTATCCTTTTAAAAGTCATATCAAGAGAGTTAAGGCTCTTTTCCATTCCTTTCTTAGTATCTTCTATTATTTCCTTAAGCATGAACCTAGATATTTTTTATTTGTGACATCACTTCTGTAACGAAATCAGTTTCTTCAATTTCTACACCCTCACCTACTTCAAACCTTTCAAAGGCAAGCACTTTTGCTTTATTCTTTTTCAATAGAGTTCTTATTTTTATTCCTGACTCTTTAACAAAATCTTGATCATTCAAACTCACCTCTGCAAAATATTTCTTTAGCTTCCCCTCTACCATTTTATTGATGATATCTTGAGGCTTACCAGTCTCGGCTGAATTTGCTTCAAATATCTCTTTTTCTTTGTCTATAATCTCTTTTGGAATATCATTAGAAGAAATAGCTAGAGGGTCAGTAGCAGCAACATGCATGGCTATGTCTTTAGCAATTTCAGAGTCTCCTCCTTCTAGATGAACCAAACAGGCTATCTTCTTGTTTGAATGCAAGTACAAACCTAAATTATCATAAGAATCATAGTTCTTTGAAATTCTTCTTACTACTATATTTTCTCCTAACTTTTGAACTAGTTTTTCTCTTTTATCTTCTAAATCTCCTTTCATTAAATCATCTACATTCCTATAATTTCCAGAAGAAAGAGCAGCTATTACATCTTCAGTAAATTCAATAAATAATCCATCTTTCGTTACGAAGTCGGTTTCACAATTTATTTCTACCATGAAACCCTTAGACCCATCAGAACATGTTGCAATTATCCCATCAGCCGTAGATCTTCCTGCTTTCTTACTTGCCTTAACGCCACTGGATTTTCTTAACCCTTCTATTGCCAAAGTAATGTCTCCCTTTGTCTCTACTAAAGCCCGCTTACAGTCCATTATTCCTATTCCAGTTTTTTCTCTAAGTTCTTTAACAAGAGAGGCTGATATATCTGACATTTGTTTCTCCTTAGGTTACTTAGAGCTCTTCATCTCTTTAGTTTTTTTATCTTCCTTTTCGGGAGACTCCTCTTTCTTTTCTTCTGTAGTTTCTTCAGGTGAGGTATTCTTCTCAGGGGTATCTCCTTTCTCTTCTTTCTTAATAATTGTGGGTCCCTTACTTTCTACTGTTGGTTTTAGACCGGTCGCAAGTTCTAAACCTTCTAAGCAAGCATCAGAAACAGCTCTGGCAAATAAAGTAATAGACCTTATAGCATCATCATTTCCAGGAACTAAATAGTCGATTCCTTCAGGACTGCTATTAGTATCAACTATTCCTACTATAGGTATGCCCATTTTACTTGCTTCAGATATAGCTATAGCTTCTCTTTTTACATCTATTACAAAAAGAGCGTCAGGTAGACCACCCATTTCCCTAACTCCCCCAATAGATTTTTGAAGCTTGTTTATCTCTCTTTGTAACTTTAGACCTTCTTTCTTAGTTAATTTAGAAAAAGTACCATCTTCTTTTTGTCTCAAAAGATTTTCAAGTCTATTGATAGAAGATCTTATGGTCTTGTAATTAGTAAGCATGCCACCGAGCCACCTTTCATTTACATAAGGCATTCCACACCTTTCTGCCTCTTCCTTTAGAACATTAGAAGCTGAACGTTTGGTTGCAACAAAAAGGATCTTGTTATTTTTTTGTGCTACTGATTTTATAAAAACCAAAGCAGGTTTTAAAAGCTCAACTGTACGTTGAAGATCGATAATATGTATTTTACTGCGAACTCCAAAAATATAAGGGTCCATTTTTGGATTCCAATACTTTGTTTGGTGTCCAAAGTGGACACCTGCTTGAAGCATATCTTCTATAGATATTTGAGCCATTTGCTCTCCTAATTCATAAGCGATCATCAATCGCTTGGGTTATTCCTCCGTGTTTACTACTCTTAACTAAAGATGAGCAACCTTAAAGCACCCAAGAAGTAGACTAATTACACGTGTGTCGTTCTTAATAGAAAATAATCAAACTATTTCTAAAAAGGTGTGCGTTTATACCACAATTCTTTGAATTCAAGAATAAATATCTGACATACTGTAAAGGCCTTTAGGCATTGATTTAAGCCATTGAGCAGCAACAAGTGCACCTTCTGCATAAATAGAGCGATCCTTAGCAATGTGGCTCAACTCAACTTGTTCGTGTTTTCTAGAAAGAATTATTTTATGCTCTCCAACATCATTCCCACTTCGTTCACTTACTATAGGAACAGATTCTTTGCTTTTTGTTCTCTTTGATAAGAATTCAGCTAGATCTATTGCTGTTCCAGAAGGAGAGTCTTTTTTATCTTTATGATGCTTCTCAAAAATTTCCAACTTATCGAAAGAAGAAAGAGAATCTGAAGTTAGATTTATAATCTTTCTTAAAAAGGCAATACCTATACTGGTATTTGGAGCTTTAATTATAGGAATAATCCCAGCCGCTTCCTTAATAAAGCTTAAATCATCCTCTTTGTAACCGGTGGTTCCTAAAACTATAGGAATTTTGTTATTTTTTGAATATTCAATAGCTTTCAAGCTAAAGATTGGCTCTGAGAAGTCTATGATTACGTCAGCATTGGTAAATTTATCGAAGGTTGAATACAAAAGAGCACCTACTTGACCTATTTCAGCTATTTCTCCTAAATCTTTTCCAACTTGTTTATTATCTTCTCTTGTTGCTCCTGCTAATAGAACAAAGTTATCGTTTTCATTAACTGCTTTGATAAGGGCTTTTCCCATACGTCCCGAGGAACCAGATATTGCAATTTTTAGCATTTCAATATTATTTATTATCAAAAAATGATTTAACTTTACTAAACCAAGCCGAACTCATAGGTGTATTTTTCTTGTCTTTTAAGGAAGATCCTAATTCTCTTAATAAATTTTTCTGCTTAGAATCAAGTTTTTGAGGGGTTTCTACTATCACTCTACACATAAGATCTCCTACTGCTGAACTTCTTATTTTCTTTACTCCCTTGCCCTTTAGTCTAAATAGCTTTCCAGTTTGAGTTCCCTCTGGAATCTTTATTTTTACTTTTCCATCCAGAGTAGGGATCTCTATTTCTGACCCTAGTGCTGCATCCACATAGCTGATTGGGGCCTCGCAGTATAAATGTTGGCCATCCCTCTCAAATACTTCATGGGAAGGAACTCTTATTTGAACATACAAATCGCCACTGGGCCCACCACTTGGACCTACCTCACCTTCACCAGAAAGTCTAATTCTGTCTCCTGTATCTACTCCTGCAGGGATTTTTACTGAGAGCGTTTTAGTTTTTTCCACCCTGCCATTACCACGACATTTCCTACAAGGATTTGTTATAACTTTGCCTGAACCTCCACACTGCCTGCAAGTCTGAGAGATTGAAAAGAAACCCTGTTGCATTCTTACTTGTCCAGCTCCGTTACAAGAAGGACAAGAAGAGGGTTGAGTTCCTGGCTCCGCTCCAGATCCACTACAGTCACCGCAGGTAGCTAAAGTTGGAATACGTATTTTTTCTGTAGTTCCCTTTACAGCATTCTCCAAGTCTACTATTAAAGAAAATTCTAGATCAGAACCTCGATTAGATCTCCTCTGTCTGGAAAAGGGATCACCTCCACCAAAAATATCTCCAAAAATATCTCCAAAAACATCATTGAATGCATCTGTAGCAGATCTATCGCTCCCAAAACCAGAGGACTCTACTCCTCGGTGACCAAATTGGTTATAGGCTGTTCTTTTGGAGGGGTCAGATAAAATTTCATAAGCTTCGGTGACTTCTTTAAACTTTTCAGAGGCAGAAGTGTCATCAGGATTTCTGTCCGGATGATATTTCATTGCCAATTTACGATAAGCCTTCTTTAACTCGTCTCCCTGGGCATTACGATTAACTCCTAATATATCGTAATAGTCCCTCTTAGACATTTACGGGCCTTTAGTAGAATAGAAGACAGAGAAATAAATTATGATTTCTCTTCTTCTTTTACTTCCTCGAAATCTGCATCAACGGCGTCAGAATCAGAACTAGCTTTCTCATCAGTAGCTTCATTCTCTTGACTAGATGTCTGGGCTTGCTCTTCGTACAACTTTTGTGCCAAAGAAGCAGAAGCTTCACTTAAAGATTTTATCTTTTCATCTATTCGATCCTTGTCATCAGATTTAAGAGCTTCCTCTAGTTCAGTTATGCCTTTCTCTATAGCTTCTTTTTCATCAGCTTCAGCCTTATCGCCAGCTTCTTCTAAAGTCTTTTTGCAACTGTGAACTAAATGTTCTCCCATATTCCTGGCCTGCACCAAAGCTTCAAACTTTTTATCTTCTTCTGCATGTGCTTCAGCATCTTTAACCATCTGTTCAATCTCTTCATCGGTTAAGCCACTGGGAGCCTTAATTTCAATTGATTGTTTTTTACCTGTAGCTTTATCTTTTGCAGAAACATTTAGTATTCCATTTGCATCAATATCAAAAGATACTTCAATCTGAGGCATGCCTCTTGGGGCTGCTGGAATATCGGTTAAGTTAAACTGTCCAAGAGTTTTATTTTCACTTGCTTGTTTCCTCTCACCTTGCAATACGTGAACGGTTACAGCAGTCTGATTATCCTCTGCAGTGGAAAATATCTGAGATTTATTCGTAGGAATTGTTGTATTTTTATCTATAAGGGGGGTCATCACTCCACCCATAGTTTCTATTCCTAAGGTTAGAGGAGATACATCTAAAAGAAGAACATCCGTTACTTCTCCAGCTAATACTGCTCCCTGAATGGCCGCTCCAACGGCTACCGCTTCATCAGGATTTACATCCTTACGGCTCTCTTTTCCAAAGAAAGATTTAACTTTTTCCTGCACCAAAGGCATTCTGGTTTGGCCACCTACTAAGATAACTTCATCAACATCAGAAGCCTTAAGTTTGGCATCTTTTAATGCTGTCTTCACCGGAGCAATTGTCTTTTCAATTAAATCTTCTACTAAAGATTCTAATTTCGCCCTGGTCAACTTGTGAACAAAGTGCTTTGGTCCAGATTTGTCAGCAGTAATATAAGGAAGATTAACTTCAGTTTGCTGATTGCTAGATAACTCTATCTTAGCTTTCTCTGCAGCCTCCTTTAATCTTTGTAAGGCCAGAGGATCATTATGGAGGTCTACTCCGGATTCTTTTTTAAATTCGGCAGCCAAATACTCTATCAGGGCCAGATCAAAGTCTTCTCCACCTAGAAATGTATCTCCATTTGTAGAGAGAACCTCAAACTGGTGTTCCCCATCTACTTCGGCTATCTCTATGATAGAAATATCAAAAGTTCCGCCACCTAAGTCATAAACTGCAATTTTTTGATCTCCCTTGCCTTTATCAAGTCCATAAGCTAAAGCGGCAGCCGTAGGTTCATTAATTATCCTTTTAACATCTAATCCCGCTATCTTTCCGGCGTCTTTTGTAGCTTGGCGTTGAGAATCATTGAAGTAAGCAGGTACGGTAATAACAGCTTCTTTTACTTCATGCCCGAGATAGCTTTCAGCTGTTTTCTTCATTTTCTTGAGAATTTCAGCTGAGACCTGTTGAGGCGCTAAACTTTTTCCATCGGCTTCAACCCAAGCATCACCATTATCTGCTGGGATAATCTTATACGGAACCATGCTAGCATCCTTCTTAACCACGTCGTCATCATGTTTTCGTCCTATGAGCCTTTTAATTGCATAAAGGGTGTTAGTTGGATTCGTAACTGCTTGTCTTTTTGCTGGAGCCCCAACTGTGAGCTCATCGCCATAGGCCACTACAGAAGGAGTAGTTCTTGCTCCTTCAGAATTTTCTATGACCTTTGCCTGGTCTCCTTCCATAACAGCTACACAAGAATTAGTAGTTCCTAAATCTATGCCTATTATTTTTGCCATGCTCTCATCTCCATTAATATCTATATCTAAATGGGGGGTAGATAAGAAATTTCAATAGAGACAGTGATTATTTTTTATCTGATTTCTTTGTTACAACTACTTTAGCTGGCCGTAAAATTCTGTTTTGAATAGTAAATCCTCTTTGGATGACTTCAACTACCGTATTGGCTTCTTTTTTATCATCTTCTACAACCGAAATAGCCTCATGTTTCTCAGGGTCAAAAATTTCACCTTCTGGGTTTATTGGGATAACGCCTGCAGTTTCCAGAGACCCCTCGAAACTTCTCAAAGTTAATTCCAAGCCTTCTTTAATTAAGCTATTGTCACTCTCTTCTTCACAAGAGCTCAAGGCTCTTAGCAAATTGTCTCCAACCGACATGAATTCTCTTACTAAGGACTCTACTCCGAAAAGTCTTGCCTTGGTTATTTCTTGACCTGCAACTCGTCTTACATTTTGTACTTCAGCTTGAGCACGGAGTAATTTATCATTGAGGTCTTCCACTTGTGCTTCCAATGAAACTTCTTCGTCCAATTCTTCAACTGCTTCTTCATTTGCTTCTTCATTTGCTTCTTCATTTGCTTCTTCAGGTTTTTCTTCTACCAAATCCTCTTCTTGATCGAGGTCACTCTCTGTTTCTTTTTTAATCAAGTTTATTCTCCTGTCCTTCAATATGGGGATAAAGATCTTTGGTTCAAGGGAATTATTTCTTTAAGGGCTTTACGTACAGTACCATGCTGTGATCAACGATTTCGTAACCTTTCTCTTTAGCAACAGTTTCTTGAAACCTCTCAATATCGTCGCAGGTAAATTCGATTATGTCTCCAGTTTCTACACAAACCATGTGATCGTGGTGATGGGTTGGGGTCAGTTCATAAACCCCATGACCTTCTTCAAAGTTATGTCTAATGCAGATACCAGCTTGTTCAAACTGAGTTAAGACTCGGTAAACGGTGGCAAGACCAACTTCTTCACCTGCATTAAGTAATTGCTTATAAATGCCTTCTGCACTTAGATGGGGAGATTCAGCGGACTCCAACAATTCTAAAATTCTTAACCTGGGTAAAGTTACCTTAAGTCCTGCCTTCTTTAATTCTGCGTCATCTGTCACAATATTCACCCTTCTGAATAGATAGATATATTATCATTATAAATTAAGTCCTCATTAAGTTATGCCAAAAAGTATCAATAGGTGTTTATTTCTAGTTACACTTTTAGTAACTGTTAGCTGTTCTATGCCAAAACTCTTTCAAGTAGTCATTAATCAGGGAAATTTAATTGATAGAGAGATGTTGAGCAAACTAGAAGTGGGCATGACTGAGTCCCAAGTTAAATACATCCTTGGCACTCCTCTAATAAGTGATACTTTTACTCCCGAAAGATGGGATTACTACACATCAATTTCTCAAGGAAGTAATGTGTTCAGAGAAATTAAAGTAACTTTGTTTTTTGATGCTGGCGAACTTGTGAAATGGGAAGGAGATCTTCCTCCTGAAGAAAGTTAACCTAAGTCACAACTCCAAAGAAAACTGCAAGAACAAAAATCAAGCCCACCACTAGGGGCGATACAAATTTTAGTAGGAAAAACCATGCTTTTAGAACCAAACCCTCTTTGAGGTTTAATTCTTCAAATACATCACTGCGTTTCATTACCCAGCCAACAAAAATCGCTATAAATATCCCTCCTAAAGGCAAGAGGACTTGATTGGACAAGAAATCCAATGAATCAAAGAAATTCTTATCTCCTATTGGTGTAAACCCTGCAAGTAAATCAAATGAAAGGGCGCTAAAAATACCTAAAGTCCAAGCAATGAAACCTAGACCTGCGGCAGCTATGTATCGTTTTATTTTTAGTGATTCTACGATCCAAGCAACGCCAGGCTCCAACAGCGAAATTGCTGAACTCAAAGCAGCGATAGTCAACAATACGAAAAATAGTTTTCCAAAAATTATCCCTAAAGGCATGTTGACGAAAGCCCAAGGTAAAGTAACAAAAACTAAACCAGGACCTACTGCAGGTTCTAGATTATTAGCGAATACTATGGGGAAAATAGCAATTCCTGCAAGCAAGGCCACTAAAGTGTCTAAAAAGGCTACATAAAGGGCTGTAGAGCCGATATTTTGGTTGGCTGGCATATAAGCTCCATAAGCCATAATAGCCCCCATTCCTAGACTCAAAGTGAAGAAAGCTTGACCGAGAGCCGCCAAAATAACTTTCGCATTGATCTTGGAAAAATCAGGGGTAAACAAATAGGATACTCCTTCGAAGAAAGCACCTGTCTGCGTTGCGTAAACACATAAAAGTACAACAATAATAAAGAGAATGGGCATGAGACGATTTATCCAAATTTCAATACCTTTTATGACCCCCCTGGCAACGATGAAAATTGTCGCAAATATAAAAATACTGTGAAAAAAAATGAGTCTAGTTTCGTCTTTTAAGAAACTATCAAATTCTTGACCATAATATTCTGCTGAAGTCCCATTGAATTCCTCAAAGATATAAGCAAAAGCCCATCCTGCGGCTACACTGTAAAAAGATAAAATTAGAAGCCCTGCCACGGCCCCCATCATTCCTAGATATTTCCACTGTGGAAAGGCTCTAGCTTCAACCGCCAGATATGCCATCGTATTAGCCGGACTTCTACGGCCTCTCCTGCCTAAAAGAATCTCAGCTATCATGATGGGGACTCCTATCAGAAGAATGCAAACCAGATAAACCAGGACGAATGCCCCACCACCGTATTCACCTGCCATGTATGGAAATTTCCATATATTTCCAAGACCCACTGCAGACCCTGCAGCAGCCAAAATAAAAGTCCACTTACCTGTCCAAGTTCCGTGAATGGATTTTCTTGCCTCAGAGGTCATTCCAGTTAATAGCTCAGTGGTTGAGAATAAGGATTAAGCCAATAAGCTAACATAACTATCAAACAAATGCAGAGCATAATGTTACTTTTACGAATTAATTCTTTAAACCAAAAAGGAGATTGGACTTTGGTCTGGTCGGGTAATCCAAAAAAGAGCAAGCTTAAAAGACCAGCCAAGACCAGACCTAAACCATATGCCGGATTCAAATAGAAAGTCAGAAGTCCTCCCACTACTGCTATTAGCAACAAAATTAATGCCAGTCTAAATGCAAAATGGTCGGGGAAGATCGAAACAGTAATTTTTGATTGAGCCCATAAATAAGTACTGGCAAAAAAAAGAAGCAAACAAAGATATAGTTGAAAGGCGTGGGCTAGCTTTGTGGCTACCACATTAGGAGTAAACCAGACACAGGAAGCCAAGAAGATTGCAGGAGCGAGAGTAATATAAACCCTTCCTTTAAAGTACCTTTCTCTAAAATTGTTACTATTCATGGATAATAGAAAATATTCTATCTCTTTGTTTATACTCTAAGCGTGAATAAGAAGAAAAAGAAGCCCGAAAATATTATTGCCGAAAACCGAAGGGCTAGATTCAACTTTGAACTGACTAATAAGTTTGAAGCTGGGGTTTCTCTTGAAGGTTGGGAGGTGAGAAGCATACGTTTGGGTAAAGCTCAAATAGCAGAATCTTATGTCCTTTTAAAAGACGGCGAGGCTTGGTTAATTGGTTGTCATATAAACCCTTTATCCAACAGCAACCAAGAAAACAACCCAACCCGATCTAGAAAATTGCTTTTGAATAAAAAGGAATTAGCGGGAATCTTTAAATCCACCCAACAAAAAGGCCAGACCTGTGTTCCCACCAAGCTGTTTTGGAAAAATAACCTAGTTAAATGTGAAATCGCCCTAGCTACAGGTAAGCAAGGCAGAGACAAACGTCAAACCATTAAAGCCAGAGATTGGGATCGACAAAAGGCCAGAACACTAAGATCTAGAAACAAACGGTAAATATTATTCCCAAGGATCGTAGGAGCCAAAACTCCAGAGGTGACCTTCCAAGTCTTTACAAGAGTAACTCCTACTTCCACCGCCGTAGTCTTGATCTGCAATATCCAGAACTATTTCTACTCCTGCGGCCTCTGTTTTCTTATAGTGGGCATCCACATCCTCCACGAC
>Ga0208830_1001244_pt1 | contig 11583 bp, 8 predicted proteins | sample DeeseametaMP2634_FD_184169 | JGI IMG/M metagenome (GOLD analysis project Ga0208830, IMG submission 184169) | Marine microbial communities from the Deep Atlantic Ocean - MP2634 (SPAdes) | ecosystem: Environmental > Aquatic > Marine > Oceanic | place: Northeast of Antigua and Barbuda, North...
TCTTCTATGACGGGCTGCGCGGCGACCCCTATGCCGGTTTTTCCGTTCCGCAGCTGTTCAATGTGCAGCGGGTCGAATTCCTGAAGGGACCGAGTGGAATGCTCTATGGCCCCGGCGCTCCGGGCGGCCTGTTCAACTACATCACCAAGAAAGCGCAGGCCGACAGGTTCGAAGGTCAGGTCAAGGCGATCGCCGGCACCGAAGATCGCTGGGGCGGTTCGGCCGAACTCAACGTGCCGCTTGGTCGAGGCTTTGCGGCACGTGGCGGCCTGTTCTACGAAGATCGCGGCACCTTCCGGTTCAATGCCGCTTCGCGCACGCTGATTGCCGATGGCGGGGTGTCGTTCGATCCCGGCCCGATCCGCGTAGATATCCAGGCGACCCGCTACGACCAGGAGCTCGACGCTAACCGCATTCGCGGTGTGCCGGTGGACGATAACGGCAAGTTCCTCACCGATCGGCGGTGGAATCACAACGAGCCGGGCGATTTTCTGAATCTCGAATCCGATGTGTTCCAGATGCGCCTCGGAGCCGAACCGTTCGATGGCCTCTCGCTCGATGCGACGGCACGCTACAACAATGCGGTCGAGGTGCAGAACTATCACGAGCCGCGCGGCCTGTTCGATTCCGACGGGGACGGCGTGATCGATGCATCGATCCGCGAATTTCGCGACCAGATGCGCACGCAGGAAACCTGGTCGTTCGGGGGCAATGCGGTCTGGGCAACGCAGCTGTCCGACACGATCGGAAACCGTGTGCTTGCCGGGTTCGACCATTTCATTTCGGACCAGTATTTCCAGGGCCGCTCGCTGCGCGGGACAACGCAGGCCACACCCGGCCTCCCCAACCCCATCAGCCTGTTCGATCCGCAATACGGCCTGTCCGACCCTGCAACCTACGAGCAGGGGCCGTTCAATGTGACGCTGACCGAAGGGACGCGCACCGGTTATTACCTGTTGAACGAACTCACGATCGGCAGGCTCATACTTACCGGGGGTATTCGCCGCGACAGCTTCCGCGACGATGCCGACGGAACGGTGTTCGAAGACAAGGAAACGACCTATCGCGCAGGTGCAGTCTATCGGATCACAGACGATATTTCCGCCTTCGGGCAATATGCCACCAGTTTCGAGCCGCAGAGCGCGAGTTCGCAGAACCCGCTGGCCGGCGGCCCGTTCGCACCGACCGAGGGCGACATCTACGAGGGTGGGCTGAAAACCGCGCTGATGGGCGGCCGCATACAATCGTCCCTTTCCGCCTATCGCATTCGGCGAACGAATATCCTTCAGACCGACCCACGGGGCGATATCGGCGATGACGGGGTCGACGATCTCGTGTCGATTGGCGAAATCACCAGCAAAGGGATCGAGTTCGATCTGGCGGCGGACATCACGCCCGATTGGGTAGTCACGGTTGCCTATGGCTATAACGACACCCGCATCACTGCGGACAATGGCGGTGGCGGCTTTTCGAACGCTGTAGGCGACCGTTTCGCCAACGCACCGGAACATCAGCTCGGCTTCTGGACCCGCTATCAGTTTCCCATGCTCGGTCTGGCGGCGGCAGTCGGCGGCGATTACGTATCGAGCCGCGTGAGCATCGATGGCCAGCCGGTCAATGCGTACATGGTGTTCGACGCCTCGCTCATCTACGAGACCGGCCCGATCAGGGCGATGGTGCGCGTCGACAACCTGTTCGACAAGACTTACGCCGCGTCGGGTTTCATCTCGCGCACCGGACACTTCCCCGGCGAGCCGCGTTCGGCCTTTCTCGAAATCGGCTACCGCTTCTGATGGACATGGCGCGCACGCTCGATAGCGGGGTACGCCCGCTCGACAAGGCCAAGCCCAGGCCCAAGGCTGCGCGCATATGGTGGGTCGTGCATCAGTGGACGGGGCTGAAGCTCAGCCTGTTCATGACCTTCATTCTCTTTACCGGGACGCTGGCGGTATTGAGTGCGGAAATCGACTGGGTCCTCCAGCCGAGCCTGCGGGTTGCGCCATCCACTGTCGAAGGCCCGGTCGCCTGGGCGGACATCGCCGAGAATGCGTCCGAATATCCCGGCGTTTCCAAGGTCACATCTATCAACGCGCCAACCGCTTCGGCCTTTGCAGCGAAGGTCACGGTCGAGAACAGGAATGGCGAGCTGTTCTTCCTGCACGCGCATCCCACAACCGGCGAAATCCAGGGAACCGGCCCCTGGGCAGGTGCGCAGCGTGTGCTCAGGAACATGCACCGCCATCTCAACTTGCCCACGTGGCTTGGCGTGCCGATCGTCACATCGCTCGCCTTCCTGTTGCTGATCACCCTGGTCACGTCGTTCTTCGTGTACAAGAAGTGGTGGAGGGGCTTTGCCAAGCCGCTGCGCAAACGCGACGCGCGTACATGGTGGGGCGACTTTCACCGCCTGGCAGGGGTGTGGTCGCTGTGGTTCGTGGCGCTGATTTCGTTGACCGGCGTTTGGTATTTCATTGAAAGCCTGGGCGGCCAGGCTCCTCCCCAACCGAAGGTAGAACGCGAAGCCGTCGCCGGCGAGCGGACCGGCAGTGGAAACTTGCGCGCTTCAATCGATGCCGCGCTCGCAGCCTATCCGGGCCTTCGCGTGGAGGCGGTAGCCTTGCCCACCGACGATGCGGTGCTTCAGATCAACGGCGATTTCGAAGCGGTGCTGGTCCGCCCACGTTCGAACGCGGTCTATGTGGACACCAGCACGAACGAGGTGCTGCTGACGACCGATGGACGCGATCTCAATCTTCACCAGCGCATCGGCGAAATGGCAGACCCGCTGCATTTCGGATCTTTCGGCGGCTACTGGACCAAGCTGGTGTGGTTCCTGTTCGGTCTGGCGATGACGGCGCTGTCCGTTTCGGGGGCAGCCATCTATTCGTTGCGGATCGCACGCGAGCGAGGTGACCGGGTAGCGATCCGGCGGGGCTTTACTGGCATGTGGCAGGGCATGGGCCGCTGGCGTACGCTGTCGGTGGCGCTGATCGGGATCGGGTTTATCCTGATCGCCTTCCTGATCCTGGGCATCCAGTAGCCTGCGGTCAGGCAGACCCGCCCCATCCGACTACGCCGAGGATTGCGCTAGCAAGCCCCGGATATCTTCCAGGTCCTGGAGCTTGTCGACATCGACGGCAGCGAGCCCATCGGAAGCCCTAACCAACCGCGCTTCGATACCGATCCGCCGCCCCAATTGGGCAATGCCATCGCCCAGACCGAGACGGCCCAAGGCATATGAGACAAGCGTGGACACCCCAAGCTTGCCGACTATCCGCCATGGCCGCTTGCGATCTTTTTCGACATTGTTCCACGTCGCAAGGGCGTGCTGGGCCCGGGAGGTTCGCAGGTAGAACAGATTGCAGCCCGACCATTCCCCGTCGGCAAACCGCAGATAGGTTCGCCGGCTACCCGGCAAGGCGCGTTCGATGTCATCCCGTTTCGCCAGCGCGACGCCGAGATCGGCATCGTCCGGGGTCCCATCCACCAGTTCGCGGACCCATTCCGGACGCAGCAGGGCATGATCGGCAGTAGTCAGGACGAGCGGTGCGCCAAACCGGGCAAAGCCGATGCCGGCACTTTCACTCGGCCCCGCCCCTGTGGGCACAACCTCGCATTCCAGCAATCGGGCGAGGTCTGCGACAGGTCCTTCGTCGCATGACACGCCGATGCGCTCCATCCCGGCCAGTCGCAGCGCCGCCACGACCCGCTCGAGCAGCGGCCTGCCCTCTATCTCTATGAGCGCCTTGTGCGGTTTGCCTTCCAGTCCGGCAAGCGGATCGCCGCCTACGCGCGTGCCGGCCAGCACCAGTGCCGATGTCACTTGGCCTGCTCCGCCTTCACCAGACTGCGCATCACATGCCACACGGTCGCGCTCATCAGCACCCACAATACGGCCATGCCGAAAGCTACCGCGATACCGACGCCGATCGGTCCCATCGGTGACAGGAGCATGATCCCTACCCCCAGAACGGCGACGGCCGCCAGCCGGATCATCAGCGGATATTGGGCATGTCCCGTCGAATAGAGCATCGGCTCATAGGCGACCGATGCGAGTTCGAACGACGCCGCGACGGCCAGAGGGATGAGCACTGCCGCACCGGCGATATACGCATCGCCGCCGATCAGCATCAGCAGCGGTTCGCCCAGGAAAATGGCGACCAGAGTGACACAGACCCCGCTCAACGCTGCAATCAGCGACACCTGGCGCACCAGCTTGCGGAACATGTCGATGGCCTGCGTGGTGCGTGCGACTGCGAATTCGGGAAAGATCGCGCGCGTCAGTATGCCCGACAGCTTGCCGATGCCCTGACCCAGCTGGTCGGCGAGGCGGTAGAGACCGGCCGCGCTCGTACCCAAGAGCAAGCCGACGGCGAGCACCGGCCCCTGCTTGTAGATCGCATCGAGCGTCGAACTTCCGTAGGTTATGCCGAAGAATTTGGGCAGATCGGGGTGCGTCGCCACGGTTTCGCGGAAATGGCCGAAGTTTTCGCGATTGAGCGCCTTGGGCACCAGGCGCCAGGCGACCACCCAGTAGAGCAATCCCGTGAGCAGATCGAAGAAGGCCCAGGCGAACAGAAAGCGCCCCACGGTCGGCCCGACCAGAATGATGATCAGCGAAGCGATCAATCGGCCCGCAGGAACCACGGCTTCGACATAGGTGCCCAGATCGAACCGGTCGAGCACGCGAACGATGCCATTGGGCGTCGTCATCCGCGACCACAGCAGGGCGACGTTGAACCAGAAAGCCATGTCGATGAATTCGGGATTGAGCGAGAGCGCTTCCCCGAAGCCGTAATAGACGACGAAGGCGACCATCGTACCGAGCATCGCGCCGGACACATCGATGGCGCCGCACAGCCACACGATCCGCCCGAAACTGCGCCAGTCCTTGAGGCGCGACGGTTCGGCGCCGAACTTCACGACGGTCTGCCAGGTCTGGAAGCTCGCCACGGCGACCAGCGCAAGGCCGGTCGCGAATATGAGCGAGAAGTGACCGAAGTCCTTGAGACCGAGCGAGCGCGACAGAATGGCGAGATAGGCGATGGAGCAGATCGCCCCGAAGCCCTTGCCCCCCATCAGCCAGGCGACATTCTTGAAGATGTTGAGCAGACCGCCGCGCCGGTGCGGACCGGTTCGATCTTCCTCCATTGCCGCAAGTGTCATTCTCAATCCTAATGCGGCATGCGCGCCGATAGTCGGCGATGCGGTAGCGGCTGCGATCATTCTACGCAAATGCCGGGCGCTGGCTATTCACTTTGCATCGGCGGGCGGTTGCCCTATCCGCGCCGCCTATGGCCCGGGCAGTTTTCCTGTTCAATCACGATGCGGCGCATCAGGTGTCTCACCTCGCGCCGATCGCCGGCGCTATGGCGCGGCATCACCCCGAAGTCGAGACGACGGTCGCCTATGCCAGCCAGACCGTTCGTGCGCAGATCGAAAGACTTGTCCGGCCGGAAGATGCCGCGCGCATGAACTGGCACGAACTCGCCCTGCCCCGCCCCATCGCAGCCGCGACCGGTGTGCTGGACAAGATCGCCCCAGTGACGCGGCTCGCCCGTCTTCGCCTGCACCAACCGCTGTTCAAGGCGAGCGATGCCGTCGTTTCGACCGAGCGGACCTGCCTGAGGGTGAAACGCCGGCTGCGCCCCGGCACCGCACCGCTGTTCATCAGGGTGCCCCATGGGACGGGGGATCGCAGCGTCACATTCCATCCCGACCATCGCCAGTTCGATCTCAGCCTCGTTGCCGGACCGAAGTTGAAGGAACAGCTCGTCGCAAATGGCGTCGATGCGGCGAAGATCGAGGTCACCGGTTATTCCAAGTTCGAGGGCATCGATTTCGATGCGCAGCCCGATTTCTTCGGCAACGGTCGCCCCACCTTCGTCTACAACCCCCATTTCGATCCGCATCTGTCGAGCTGGTACGATGCCGGGCCCGACGTGCTGCGCTGGTTCGCCAGCGAAGCGGGGCAGGCCTATAATCTGATCTTCGCACCGCATGTGATGCTGTTCCGCAAGTCGGTCCACATCTCCCCTGAATACAAGGTAGGCAGGGTCCGTCCGCACATCCCCGACGCGGCGCGGGCGGCGCCCAATATTCTGATCGACACCGATGGCCCGCGCCTGTTCGACATGTCCTACATGCTCGCAGCAGACGGCTATATCGGCGATGCATCGAGCCAGATCTACGAGTTCCTCATGCGGCCAAGGCCGGTATTCCTGCTCGATCCGAACGCCGCTCTCGGGTCGCAGGGCGAGGAGGTGCTGCCCTTCCTGCGCACCGGGCCAAGGGTGGAAAGCGTAAACGATCTGGGATCGGCGATCGGCGGATGGGACGAGATCGGGTCGCGTTACCGTGCCGAGCAGGAGCGACTGATCGCACACACTTTCGCGCTGTCCGAAGTGCCCGCATCCCAGCGCGCTGCCGATGCCATCGCCGCCGCCATTGCGCGGCGAAATGGCGCTTTATGATGCGGATAGCCTACGTCATCAATTCGATGGAGGGCGGCGGCGCGCAGACCCCGCTGCCGAAGATCGTCGCCGCACTGGCAAAGGCAGGAGCGCGCGTGCGTGTCCTCGCGCTCACCCGGCGAAACGGGCACGCGATCGAACGGTTGCAAGCCGCTGGCATCGATCCGCTCGTGCGCGAAGGTGGTGAAAGCGACCAGTTCGCTGCCTATCGCTGGATCTGCGAACAGGCCCGCGAATGGGGCGCGGATGCGATCTGGACCTCGCTGACGCGGGCGACGCTGCTGGGCCAGATCGCGGGCAGGCGGCTGGGAATCCCGGTCGTAAGCTGGCAGCATAATGCCTTTCTCAAGCCTTGGAACGAGCGGCTCCTGCGCTGGCGTGCGAATGCGGCCGATCTGTGGGTGGCGGACAGCGCGCAGGTGGCGGCCCTCACTCTCGACCGTCTCGGAGTAGCTGCAGAAAAGCTGGTCACCTGGCCGATCTTCGCCGCCGATCCCGATGCGCCCCAGGCCAGGCCGTGGCAGCCCGGAGAAACGCTGCGGATCGGGAGCCTCGGCAGGCTTCACCCCAACAAGGGCTATGACATTCTGATCGAGGCCCTTGCCATGGTGAACGCGGCGGCCACGCCAGCGATGCCGCCCTACCGCGTGGCGATCGCGGGAGAAGGGGCTGACGAATCAAGCCTGCGCAGCCTTGCGGCGGATCGGGGTGTGGATCAGCTCGACTTCGTGGGATTTTGCGACACGAGCGCCGATTTTCTGGCAGGGCTGCACCTCTATGTTCAACCCTCGCGCCGCGAAGGCTTCTGTATCGCCGCGCATGAAGCCATGCAGGCGGGCCTGCCCGTGATCGTTTCGAAAGCCGGCGAAATGCCGCTTACGGTCGACACGCCCGATATCGGGCGAGTGGTGGAGGTTGCCGATGCGCAATCGCTGGCCGCGGCGCTGGGGGAATTGCTGAATGCGCCGCATAGCCTCGCCCCAATGGGAAGCGCGGCGCGCGAACGGGTGCTGCACAGATTTTCGCAGGAGAGGTTCGAGTTGAATGCGGCCGAGATCGTTCGCCGCCTCGAAGGTTTGGTCAGTCGGCGCTGATTATCCGCCAGCCCCGCGCTTTGGCTTTTTCCCTCTTGCGAGAACTTGCGCTGATGAAGATCGGCTCATAGGCCAGATCGAGCAGCGGCGCATCGGCGAAACTGTCGCTCACAAAGCGGAACTCTGCGTCTTCCAGCTGGTGATTTTGCTCCGCCGCCCATGCCCGGACCCGCGCCAGCTTGGTCTCGCCATAACAATTGCCGCCCACGATGGAGCGGCCATCCCAGCGCGTGCCGATCACGGTGTCGATATCGAGATGCTTGGCGAAGGCCGCCGCGTAAAATTCGAACGCCGCGGTCGCAATGGCGATGCGCGCGCCCTGCCGGCGGTCTTCCTCCAGCAGAGCGAGTGTCGCCGGCATCAAGCCATCATCGGCAACGCGCCGATCGGCGAAATCTCGTCCGACCTCCTGCAACGTCGCAATCCCGACCTTGCCGACCATCAGCTTCATCCCGCCGGTCTTGAGTGTCGTACGATCGTAAAGCCCGGCGCGATAGCCGATCATCATGGCTACCCAGACCGGAAGCAGCGCCAGCCTCCATGGCGCGATGCGCCACGCCGCAAAGATCAGGAAAGGCGTAAAAGTCGCCCGCCGCGTCAACGTATTGTCGAGATCGTATATGGCGATTCGCATTTGGTGGCGTGAGGCTTACTGGACCGTTGCCGGTGCGTCCGTAACAGCCATAAGGCACGCCAGCATGGTTGCCGTCGCGGACTCGATTTCTTCCGACGTCGTCGTGCTCAGCTTCAGCCCCATGATCGAATGATGGAGCATTTCGCCCATCCCCTTGGCCGTGATGCCACGGCTTTCGAGCGCGGCTTCGTACGGCAGGAGAAATTCGCACAGATTGCGACGGGCCTCGACATGGATGTCGGCGAGTTCTTCCTTGATGGTGGTGGCGAGTTCGAGCTCGAGCTCGTCGGCATGCGGCATCGCCTGCATGGATTTCCACGATTCGATCACGATCTCGTCGAGCAGTATAGAAAAGCGGGTCTTGCGGTCCTGGTCGGAGGAGCAACGAGACAGGATGGCGTCCCATTTCGAATTGAAATGAAATCGCACGACCCCGGTCAACAGGGCCTCGCGGTTGGGAAATATGTTATAGACGGTCTGCCGCGAGACGCCTGCCGCTTCGGCTATATCGTTCATGGTCGCCCGCCGTACGCCGTACTGGCTGATGACCGCATAACCAGCGGCAGCGATCTTGCATGCTCTCTCTTCCATGCAGGCAGATGGACATATGATGCAAAATTGTCAATTTACATTTGTATAGAAAATGTCAAAGCGCGCAATTGTCGAGCCGTCGGTGGGGCGGTGATTCGTTTTATGAGGGAACTCCATGTCGTTTTACCGGACACTGCTCCTGCTCGTGCTAGGGCTCGTGACTGCCGCTTGCGGATCGCAGGAAACTGCGCAGCAAGGACAGGCCGTTCCGGTGCGGACCATCACGGTATCCGCCACGAATATCGACAATGTGATCGAACTTCCCGGACGTGTTCAGCCCGTCCGGGTTGCCGAAGTGCGGGCCCGTGTCACCGGCATCGTGCAGCAAAGAACCTATGAGGAAGGAACGGATGTCAGCGAGGGCCAGGCCCTGTTCCGCATCGATCCGGCCGAACTCAGGGCCAGTTACGCGCAGATCAAGGCTAGCCTCGACCGGGCACGCGCCACGGCCGCGAACGCCAACGCCGTCGTTACGCGATACCGGCCCCTTGTGGCGGAAAACGCCATCAGCGGGCAGGAATTCGACGCGGCCCAGGCTGCTGCACGTGAAGCCAATGCCAATGTCGCGCAGATCCAGGCTCAGCTTCGCGCTGCATCGCTCCAGTTGGGGTACACAACCGTGCGTGCGCCTATTGCGGGCCGGGCCGGCCGCGCCGTGGTGACGGAGGGCGCACTGGTTTCGCAGCCCGAAGGCACTCTGATGACGCGGGTCGAACAGATTTCCCCCATCTATGTCTCCTTCTCGCAATCGGCCATGGAAGTTCTCCAGATCAGGCGCGCCATAACCAGCGGCGAGCTCGACCTGCAGCCGGGCGATGCGGTAGAAGTGCGTCTGACCCTTCCCGACGGCAGCGAATACGGCACGCCGGGCCTGATCGAATTTCTCGACTTCTCGGTGGACGAAGCCACCGGCACGGTCCAGCTGCGCGCCGAATTCCCCAATCCTGAAGGATTGCTGCTGTCGGGCGAGTTCGTGAAGGCGCGTATCTTCGCAGGCAAGTTGACCAACATCATCGCGATCCCCCAGCTCGCCGTGACCGTGGCCGACGATGGCGGCACCGTCATGATCGTGGACAAGGATGGCAAGGCTGCCGTCCGTCCGGTCAAACTGGGTGAACTCGTGGGTGAAAAATGGGTCATCAAAAGTGGGCTCAAGCCCGGCGATCGGGTTATCGTATCCAATCTGCAAAAACTGCAGCCCGGCATGCCGGTTCAGATCGCCAATGCCGCGACCGGCCGCAAACCCGCAGCGGCTGCCCCGAAAGCAACGGCCAAGGCTGACTGATCGTGGCACGCTATTTCATCGACAGACCCATCTTTGCGTGGGTCATCTCACTCGCCATTCTCCTGTCGGGATTCATCGCCCTGCGGGCCTTGCCGATCGAACAATATCCCGAGGTCGCGCCGCCGTCTCTGGCGATCAACGTCGTATACCCGGGCGCCGACGCATCCACACTTGAACAGAACGTCACGCAGGTAATCGAGCAGCAGCTCAACGGGGTCGAAGGCTTCCTTTACATGGCCTCGTCCAGCCTCTCCAACGGCACGGCTTCGATCACGCTAACCTTCGAAGCCGGCACTGATATCGACATCGCCCAGACCGAAGTTCAGAACCGTCTGAGCACAGTCGAGGCGCGTTTGCCCGAGGAGGTCCGGCGACAGGGTATTACCGTCCGTCAGGCGAACTCCGGCTTCTTGATGATTGTCGCGCTGACGTCCAAATCCGGCGCTCTGGACACGACCGATCTGGGCAATATCGCCTCCAATCAGGTGATCGATGAACTGCGCCGCGTCGCCGGCGTGGGGGATGTCACGCTGTTTGGCTCTGCCTACGCGATGCGTATCTGGCTCGATCCGGAGAAGCTGGCTTCCTACAATCTCTCGCCCAGCGCAGTCGTGTCGGCAATTCGCGAACAGAACGCCCAGACGGCCGGTGGTGCGATCGGCGACCTGCCATTGCAGGAAGGGCAGCAGATCACCGCAACGATTACCACGGAAAGCCGCTTCCAGACTGAAGAACAGTTCCGCAGCATTATCTTGCGGGCGGATAGCGGGGGTGCCAGCGTTCGCCTGGGCGATGTCGCACGCGTGGAAATCGGCGCGCAGAGCTACGCCACCTCCACCACTCTCGACGGCCAGCCCATGGCGGGCATGGCCGTCCAGCTCGCTACCGGCGCCAATGCCCTGGCCACCGCCGAAGGCGTGAAGGAGCGGATGGAAGAACTGGGCAACGGCCTGCCGCAGGACATCTCCTGGTCGATTCCCTACGACACCACGCCCTTCGTCCAGATCTCGGTCGAAGAGGTCGTCAAGACGCTGGTCGAGGCCATGGTCCTCGTCTTCTTGGTCATGTTCCTGTTCCTGCAGAACTGGCGCGCTACGCTGATACCGACATTGGTAGTGCCCATTGCGCTTGCAGGCGCCTGTCTGGGCCTGTGGCTGTTCGGCTTTTCCATCAACGTGCTGTCCCTGTTCGGCATGGTGCTGGCGATCGGTATTCTGGTCGACGATGCCATCGTCGTGATCGAGAACGTCGAACGCATCATGCGCGAAGAGGGTCTCGGCCCTGTCGAGGCGACCCGCAAGGCGATGGATCAGATCACCGGTGCGATCATCGGGATCACGCTGGTGCTGGTTGCAGTCTTCGTGCCGATGGCCTTCTTCCCCGGATCGACAGGCGGCATTTACCGCCAGTTCTCGGTCACGCTGGCCATCTCCATCTTCTTCTCCGCCGTCCTCGCGCTGTCGCTGACGCCGGCGCTCTGCGCCACATTCCTGCGCACCAAGGACA
>Ga0208830_1001247_pt1 | contig 11579 bp, 2 predicted proteins | sample DeeseametaMP2634_FD_184169 | JGI IMG/M metagenome (GOLD analysis project Ga0208830, IMG submission 184169) | Marine microbial communities from the Deep Atlantic Ocean - MP2634 (SPAdes) | ecosystem: Environmental > Aquatic > Marine > Oceanic | place: Northeast of Antigua and Barbuda, North...
ATGGTTTTGGTTATTTATACACCGTAAAAGAACTTCACTTTTGGAAAAGAGAAGAAGAACAAGCCAAACGAAACAAGTATAAAGTTCGCTTCATGAACATCTACAACCTCATGAGAATAGGAGGATTAATTAATTAAAAAATGACTTTGTATTAAAAAAAAGTTAACTTTGTGGTTCAAACTATAATGAACCATGAAAAAAAATTTACTTAATCTTTTATTTTTGCTGTCACCTTTTTGGGTGATTTCGCAGGTACAAGTTGGTAACGGAACCAGCACATCTGCTCAAACACCAATTAACGCTTTTTATGGGTTTTCTTACTCTCAAAGCGTTTACTTACAAGGGGAAATCAATGCCTCTGGATCTATTACAGGTATTCAATATTACTTCAATGGATCTTCATTATCAAACTCCGATAGTTTGACCGTTTATTTAGGTCACTCATCAAGAACGACATATGCATCAACTACAGATTGGGAGCCAATAGGTAATTTAACCCAAGTATTTAAGGGGAGCATACCAAACCCAGGTGGCGCAGGATGGGTTGTTATAACATTTGACACACCTTTTGCTTATAACAACACAGATAATTTAATTGTTGCTGTAGAAGATGATAGACCAGGTTTTAATGGTAGCTCCGATGATTTTTATAACTTTTCATCTGGTTCTACTAGATCAATTTATTACAGAAATGATGCAACAAATCCTGATCCATCAACTCCTCCAACAGCTTCAGGTACTAGTACATTAGTGCCAAATATTATTTTTGATGGTATCACGCAGTCTTGCCCTGCTCTTACAGGTCTACTAACAAGTAATATTTCTGACGATTCAGTAACAGTAAGTTGGACGGAAGGTACTAACGATATATCATGGGAAGTAGAATACGGTTTAAGCGGTTTTGCTTTAGATACTGGAATGACGATTATTGTAAATGACACTTTTGCTAATATCAATGGTTTAATTGGAAACACAGAATATGATGTTTATGTTAGAGGTATTTGTGCAGTAGGAGATACTGGTATTTGGGTTGGCCCAATTACATTCACAACTAACTGTAGCAACTTCACTCCTTCTTACTTAGAAGATTTTTCTTCATATGTTCCTGATTGTTGGGAAGAGGCAACTGGTCGTTTAACATCAACTACTTCACTAAGTTTGGGTTCTTCTGATTGGACATCTGATGGTTTTGGTAACAATGGTTCATCTGGTGCTGCTAGAGTTAATATTTCTGGAACCACTAAAGATGAATGGTTAATTTCTCCATCTATCGATTTAGGTAATGGTTCTATTCAATACCAAGTAGAATTTGATGTTGCTTTGACTGCATCTTTTTCAACAAATCCTGATACATTGCAAGTTGATGACACATTAGCATTTTTAATTTCATTAGATAACGGAACTACATGGTCACCAGCTAACATTTTATCCATTTGGGAAGATGGTAGTGAACCATCAAACACTGGAGATCATATTACAATTGATTTAAGTGCATACACTGGTGTCGTTAAGTTTGCTTTTTACGGTGCTTCAACTGTTTCTGGTGAAAGTACTGATGCATCTATTGATAATTTCTGGGTTAGAGAAATCCCTTCTTGTTTAGAACCAGATAGCTTAGCACTTGTTGATGTTGCTTTTGACTCTATAACTGTAGAGTGGAACGACAGAGCAGTTTACACAACTTTATTAGTTGAGTATGACACAGCAGGTTTCGCGTTAGGAACTGGTAATGAATTTATAGCATTATCAAACCCTGTAGGAATTAATGGACTTTCAGGAATAACATCCTATGATGTTTATGTAAGAGGTGTTTGTTCACCTGGGGACACTAGTTTATGGGTAGGTCCATTAACTGTTACTACTCCTTGTGGTCCATATACTCCAGCTTACTTAGAAGCTTTTAATTCTTACCTTCCTGAATGTTGGGAAGAAGCATTAGGTGAATTAACAGATAGCTCTACTATAAATTACACAAGTTCAAAATGGGGATCTGATGGACTTGGAAACGTAGGAACATCTGGTGCCGCTCGTGCTAACGTATATGGATCTGATGAAGATTGGTTAATTAGTCCAACAATCGATTTAGGTGATGGTTCGACACCTTACAGACTAGAACTTGATGTAGCCTTCACTGATTTTGGCAATACCTCTCCTGGATCTTTTGATGTTGATGACACTGTTGCTTTAGTTATATCTACTGATAACGGTATCACTTGGTCAGATACTAATGTATTACAAATTTGGGACACACTTAATGAACCATCTAACACTGGAGATCATATTATAATTGATTTAACTTCTTACACTGGTCTAGTAAAATTTGGAATGTATGCTAAATCTCAAACAACGACTGGGGATAACGATTTCTCTTTTGATAACTTTTGGGTTAGGGAAGTTCCTGCTTGTGATGAGCCAGATAGCATTCATACTGTTTTTGTTAGTAGAGATTCTATATCTGTTGGTTGGAATGGAGCAGCAGGAAACACTTCATTTATTGTAGAGTATGATACTGCAGGATTTACACTTGGCACTGGTATTGTTTCAACTCCTTTAGCTACTGCTAATTTTAACATAGGAGGTTTAGATATTAATAGTTCTTACGACTTTTACGTTAGAGGTATTTGTAGTGGCACAGATACAAGTATTTGGGTTGGTCCTTACACCATTACAACTTTAGAAAGTTGCCCTAATATCGATTCATTAGCTATTGCAGTTAACTCATTTGATTCTGCTACGGTATCGTGGGTAGCTGGTTTTTATGATAGCTCTTATATTATAGAGTATGATTCAACTGGGTTTACGCTTGGTACAGGAAACATTGTTAATACAACAAACAATCCTTTTGGAATTAGTGGATTAACTCCTAATACTACCTACCAACTTTATATAAGAAGTATTTGTACAGTTGGTGATTCTTCTGAATTACTTGGTCCGATTTCATTTACAACACCTTGTACTCCGTTTACTCCAGATTATTTCCAAGATTTTGCAACCGGTGTTGCTCCTGATTGTTGGAGTGAAGCAGAAGGATTAATTGCTACAAATACAGTATTTACTTCTTCTACTTCTGATTGGACAGCCGATGGTTTTGCTAATAGTGGAACAACTGGTAGTGCAAAAATTGAAACTTACAGTGGCTTTGGTAGTGTTAATGGTTGGTTAATATCTCCATCTATTGATTTAGGAACTGGAGCTACTCAATATATTGTTGAATTTGATATAGCATTAACTGAGTGGATTTCTACTACTGGTTCTACTATGGATGCAGATGATAAACTTCACTTAGTAATTTCTACCAATAACGGTTCTACTTGGAGTGATACTAACATATTAATGACATTTGATAATACTACTCCTATTTCTAATACTGGGGATTATTATTACTATGACTTATCTGCTTACACCGGTATTGTTCAATTTGGCTTATACTTTGAATCTCCTGCTGGGCCTAGTGATAACGACTTATTTATAGATAATTTTAATGTTGTTACACGTCCTGCATGTTTACCTCTACAAAATCTATCTGCTTCAACAGTAACAGATACAAGTGTTGAACTAACTTGGACAAATGGACCAAATGATGTTAGTTGGTCGATAGAATATGGTGGAGAAGGATTTACTCAAGGATCAGGAACAATTGTTTCTGCTGGTTCTAATCCATTTACTGTAACTGGACTAACTGCTGATAGTACTTATGATTTTTATGTACAAGGTATCTGTAGTGCTAGTGATAGTAGTACTTGGGTTGGGCCAATTACTGTTAGTACTCCTTGTGCCGTATTTACTCCAAATTATTTTCAAAACTTCTCAATGGGAGTTGCTCCAGAATGTTGGGATGAGGCAGAAGGCTTAATTGGAACTAGTACATCTTTTACATCTACAACAACTTCTAGTTGGACTGAGGATGGCTTTGGTAACGTTGGATCAACTGGTAGTGCTTCAATCAATACTTGGTCTTTTATTGATCAAGAAGACTGGTTAATTTCTCCCTCTATTGATTTAGGCAATGGTTCAACTGAATATATCGTTGAGTTTGACCTGGCAATGACTGAGTATGATGATGTAACAGCTGCAACACTAGATGCTGATGATAAACTTCATTTAGTAATCTCTACCGATAATGGAATAACTTGGAGTGATACAAATATTCTTATGACATTTGATAACACTTCTACTATTTCTCCAACAGGTGATTACCAATTCTTCGATTTATCAACACTTCCATATACTGGTTTAGTTAGATTTGCTATCTACTTTGAAACTACAGGAGGATCAAGTGATAACGATATATTTATCGATAACTTTAATGTTATTGTTAAACCTACTTGTCCTAAGCTTACAAACTTAAATGTAAGTAACCCTACAACCACAACACTAGATTTAGCATGGACTAACGGTCCTAACGATATTAGCTGGATGGTTGAGTATGGACCAGTTGGTTTTACTCAAGGTACAGGAACTACTGTTGCTGCTGCAACTAACCCATACACTGTTACTAACTTAAGCCCAGATGTAGCTTATGACTTTTATGTAAGAAGTATTTGTGGTGCAGGTGATTCAAGCTTCTGGGTTGGCCCTGTATTTGATACTACTATTGCAGTTTGTGCTAAAACACCAAACTTCTCTTTATTAACTGCTGATAGCAATAAAATAAATGTTGGTTGGAATTTAGATACTATACATACAGGTTACATTATTGAGTTTGGACCTGAAGGGTTTACTCCAGGAACTGGAACTACAGTGAGCTTAACTGCACCAGATAACTTTTATAGTGCTACAGGCTTAGATCCATTAACTGAGTACGACTTTTACATTAAATCTATTTGTACATCAGGAGATACAAGTGCAAATGATGGTCCATATACTTTTGAAACTGGATGTGGTTCTTTTGCTCCAATTCCTTATACAGAAGACTTTATTTCTTATGTTCCTGAATGTTGGGAAGAGGCTACTGGTCGTTTAACAACAAGTAGTACACTTAACTTTGGTTCATCAGATTGGACAAATGATGGTTTTGCTAACAATGGGACTACAGGTGCAGCAAGAATGGAAATTTGGACTGCATCTAAAGATGAATGGTTAATTTCACCATCTTTTAATCTTGGTTCTGGATCATCATCGTTAATTGTTGAGTTTGATGTTGCACTTACAGTATGGAACACCACTGTTGGAGATACACTTCAAGCAGATGATACGTTAGCTTTAGTTATTTCTACTGATAACGGTCAAACTTGGTCAACCTCTAACATACTAAATGCTTGGGTTGATGGTAATGAGCCTTCAGCATCAGGAGACCACGTTGTATATTCATTAGCTGGTTATACAGGTGGAGTAAGATTAGGTTTCTATGCTGCATCATCTGTAACTGGTGAAGATGTTAATGTTTACATAGATAACTTTGTTGTTAGAGATACTAATGCTGTTTCTAGTATTGATGAAAATATAAATGAAATTTCAGACAATCAATTCAAGGTTTATCCTAACCCTAATAATGGTGAGTTTAATATCTTAAATGAAGGATTATCGGTAAATGCTAATATTTCTATTCTAGATATTAGTGGAAAAGTAATTAAAGACTTTAACCGTCAATTTACAACTGGTGACACTCAAAACATAAATATTTCAAACTTTGAGTCTGGAATCTATATTTTAAGAGTTAACAAAAATGGAGTTGTTGAACAACACAAAATCATTGTTCAGTAAATAAATTAAAATCTAAATTTAAAGGGATCAAAATATTGATCCCTTTTTTTATACCCTAAAGTTGCATCAGATAAGATTTTAAAAATTCTTAAAAAAGAAGATTAAAGCAATATTAAACACGGTAGTAAGCGCCTATTTTGTATTTTAGTACATTGGGTAAGTGTTCGTGTAACAAAACCAATGTTTTTGAGTTATATAAGTACATTGATTAAATATAAATTAAATACGGTTTTATTTATTTTGATAACATGCTTTATGCTTGTTATCAATACCAACCCCCTATTCTCTCAAAATCCTGTTATTAATTTCGATATAAAAGTACAAGATGCTTCTGGTAGAGGTTTATCAGATGCAAAAGTTACGATTACTCAAAACGGAAGAGAGGTTTTTAATGAAACATCAGGTAAAAATGGTAGACCAGGCAACTATCAAGCCGAATACGAATACAACTATTTGGTGACATTTTCAAAAGAAGGCTATGTAACCAAAAAAATTGAAATTAACACCGTTGATAACTATAATGTTGAGGATGTAGAGTCAGAAATTGCAGTTCCGTTTAATATTGATATGATCGCTAAGCAAGCTGGAGTTGACTATTCACCTGTTGAAGACAAACCTGTAGGTAGGTTTTTTATAGACCCAGCAACTGGTTTCTTTGATGTTGATAGAGCTTATTCATCACAAAGAAAAAAAGAGGTGGATCGCTTTTTCGAAAAAATTGAAGAGGATGCAAAAAATAAAGAGAAAAGGTTTAAAGAATTAGTAAAAGATGGTGATAAGCTTGAGCGATCAAAAGAATATGCTAAGGCAATTGACAAATGGAAAGATGCCTTAACGTTAAAAGATGATGATGAACTAAAAATAAAAATTACTGATGCTCAAATGAAACTGGATGAAGTGAAAGCTGAGCAAGAAATAGAAGAAAATTTCCAAAAAGCCATTAAGGAAGGGGATGCTCTATTAGCGTCTAATAAATTTGATGAAGCTATTGCTAAATACAACGAAGCGCAATCAATAAAACCAAAAGAAAAGCTTCCAAAAGACAAGATTGATGAAGCCAATGAAAGACGAGCTAACCTAGAAGAAGAGAAAACGAATAAAGAGTTTAATGATCTTTTAGCTAAGGCAGATCAACTACAAAAAGAAGAAAAGTATGATAAGGCAATTAAAACATTAGAGGAGGCCTCAGCACTAAAGCCCAAGGACAAAACTCCAGCATCTAAAATTAAGGAGATTAGTGACTTTTTAGCTGATAAAGCAAAAAATCAGGCAAAGTTTGATGAGCTCATTTCTAATGCGGATAATTTATTTTCACAGAACGAATATGAAAGGGCAAAAGACATCTATGAAGAAGCAAACCAACTAATGCCTTCTGAAGAAAAACCTAAAAAACAAATTGAAGAAATTGATCGTTTAATTGCAGAAAAAGAAAAAGCAGAAAACGAAACAAAAAACAAACAAGAATCCTACAATAAGCTAATTAAAGAAGCTGATAAATTTTTATCCAGTAAAAACTACGATGAAGCGAAAAAAAACTACCAAGAAGCATCAAAAATATTTCCAGAGGAATCCTACCCTCAAGATAAACTAAAAAGTATTGATGAAACGCTAGCATCCATAGATAAAACATATACATCATTAATTGAAACTTCAGATAAGCTATTAAACGAAGAAAAATATGATGAAGCCATCAAGTCATATCAAGAAGCCTTAAAACTAAAACCTGCAGAGTCTTATCCACAAGATCAAATTAAAAAAGCTGAAACTAAAAAAGCAGAGCTTGAGGCTAAATTCAAAGATCAAAAAGAAAAGAAAAAACAATACGATAATTTAATATTGAGTGGTAATAAAAATGCTATTGCTAAGAATTACACAGATGCACTTGATGATTACAAAAAAGCAAGCGAACTATTACCTGATGAAAATTTACCAAAAGAAAAAATTAAGGAAATAAACGATTTATTGGCTTCTATTGATAAGGATTATAATAAACTAATAGCCGAAGCAGATGCTCTGCTAGAATCTGGCAAATTAAATGAAGCAATAACTAGTTATGAAACTGCTCTAAAGGTCAAAAATGACCAATACCCTAAAGATCAAATAGCAAAAGCAAAAGAACTATTAGCTAAAGAAAAAGAGCTGGCGCTTAATGAGCAAGAAAAAGAAAAAAAGTATTTTGCTTTAGTTAATGAAGCTGACCAAGAACTTACACGCCAAAATTATGATGCTGCAAAACAAAAGTATCAAGAAGCATTAAAACTTAAAAAAGATGGTGAAGAGGCAAAAAAACAATTAGCACTGATTGAAGATATTATTAAAAAGCGTAAAGAAAAATATGACAAAATAATTTCAGCTGCTGATGCAGATTTTAGTTCAGAGAAATATCAAAATTCAATCAGCCAGTACGAAGAAGCTTTACTAATATTTCCTATTGAACAATATCCTAAAGATCAAATCAAGAAGGCAAAAGATTTGATGCAAAAGAAAAAAGAGGAAGCATTAAGTGCACAAGAAAAAGAAGCCAAATACAAAGAATTTATAAACAATGGAAACCTTAATTTTAATTCGGAAGATTGGGTGCAAGCGAAAGACTATTACCAAAAAGCATCAGATATAAAGCCTGATGAAACTTATCCCAAAAGCCAAATTGATATAATTAATAAACAACTTGAAAAGCTTAAAGCTCAAAAGGAACTAGCCCTAAAAGAACAAGAGAAAGAAAAAAAATATAATGAGCTTATCAAACAAGCTGATTCAAAGTTCAACTCAAAGGATTATGAAAAGTCCAAAGAACTCTATAAAGAAGCATCCAAAATTAAAAATGACGGTTATATACAATCTCAAATCGACAAGATAAATGCTGAAATGAAACTTCTAACCGAAAGAGAAGAGTTAAAAAAACAATACGATAAAATTGTAGCTGTAGCAGATAAGAAGTTTCAAGAAAAAGAGTATGAATCTGCAAAAGATTTATATAAAAGAGCAATGAGTTTTAATCCTTCTGATACGTATCCTCCAAAAAAAATTGCAGAGATTGAAAATATATTGAGTCAACTTGCAGCCGAAGAAAAGATTAAACAACAAAAAGAAGCAGAAAAATTAATTGCGTATAATCAATTCATAAGTAAGGGAAACACAAACTTTGGAAAAACAAGATACGATGAAGCGTTAAAAAATTATAACGAAGCATTAAAAATAAAGCCCGGAGAAACATATCCTAAACAACGAATAGACGAAATAAATAAACTCCTAGAGGAACAAAAAAAACAAAAGGAAAAATACAAGGAGCTTAGCAAAAATTACTTCGATATGGATGCCGAATTATACGGTGAAGAAGTAAACATGAAGGAATCTGAAATTGGTTTAGTACTAACTAAAACGAGTAATAAAGACGAATACAAAAAATACCTCAAAGTAAAAGAGTTTATCGACTCTATAAATGAAGTAACTACGGTTAGAGATACAAGTACACAATCTAACCAGTATTTTACCTTTCAGCAATACGAGCAAATGGTTGAAGAAATCGAAAATCAACAAGAATATGATGATTTAGGTAGACGAGCAAATATGGAATCACTAGCCTTATTTAAAAACTATATTGCTACAGAAAACGGGAAGCAAGCACTTAAGGCTTACAGCGAAAATGGAGAGATAGCTAGTCTTATAGAAAACATGAAAGAAGACCTATCTCAAGATCAAAAAGAAGGCCAAGAACGTATAGGAGAAAATGCAGCATATTACAACGATCTTAATGACAAATATGCTAAGAACGCGACTAAAGAACGTATCGATAACGTAAATAAAACAAGCGAAATCTCAGAAGAGATTACTCAAATGAAAGAAAGCATCCAAGAAAACCAAAACGATGGTCAAGAAAGCATTGAGCAAAACAACATTCGCTATACGCAATTAAATAACCGTTATGCGGATGAATCAAAAGATATTAAAGAAAAAAACACAGATAAAACTTCTGAAATTTCTGAGCTTTTAAACGAAATGAAGGAAATTATTCGAGAAAACGATAAAGACGGTCAACAAAATATTGAAGAAAATGCTGAAGTTTACAATGCTCTTTTAAACGAATATGCCGAATATAAAACAGAGTCTAATAAAGAAATGCTAAATAAGCAAGGTGAAATTTCTATGCAAATAGATGAACTTAAAAATACACTTGCCGAAGAATTTGGAGATGGTATTCTACTTGTTCAAAAGCAAGAAGATGCAGTAAACGAATTTAATGAGTCTCGTGACCAAGCTAAAAAAGAAATCCAAGAAAAAAACATTGATAAAACAGGTGAGCTATTTGAGCAAACCGAAAAAATAAAAGAAAAACTTGCTCAAGAATCCAAAGAGGGACAAGAAAGCATCGAGGAAAACACAGAAATCTACAAAGATTTAAAAGATAAATACGCAGAGCAAGCCAAAGATATTTCAATAAAAAACACAGATAAAACAAGCGAAATAGCTTCTCAAACCGAATTAATGAAATCTAAAATCAGTAAGGATAATGAAAGCGGTCAAAAATCTGTTGAAAAATATCAAGCCGCCTACGAAGAATTTAGTGATGAAACAGTTGATAACAAAACACGAACCACTAAAGAACAAAAAAGAAAAACACTTGATGCATTCGAAAATATTGAAAAGCAAAAAGAACAAATTTCAAGCGAAAATAAAAATGCAGAAGTTAACACCATAAAAAATACAGTTAAAACCCAAGCTTATAAAGAGCAATTAGCATCTAAAAAGAAATTAGAAGCAGAAAACAACGTTGATAAAACATTCCTAAATGCCCAAGATTACAATGATGTAGAGGAAAGAAAAACTAAAATGCCAGCTGAGGATGTTCCTAGTCAGTTAGCCCTTATCTTTCCACAAGGAGTTACACAAAAAATTTACCAACGTAAAAATGAAGAAGGAGATGTAATTGAAGTTACCGTTAGGCGAATAGTGGTTAATGGTAACGATGGTGACGAATACCTTCAACGAACAACAAAAACAGGCTCTGTTTACTTTAAAAACGGAATGCCAATTGATGAAACAACATACTCCACCGAGTCTGGAGGAAAAATTAACGAATAAAACCTATGATGTTTAAAAGCTTAAAAACCGCGTATTATTTAGTAGTTTTTACTTTATTATCCCTATCAATAAACGCTCAAATTGAAGACCCCGTATCATGGTCGTTCAGTACCGAAGTGGTAAATAACGAAACCTACATAGTTTCTAAAGCTACCATCGATCCAGGTTGGCATTTATATTCGCAGTATCTCGAAAGCGATGACGGACCAATACCAACCGAAATTACGTTTAAAAAAACGAGTGCATTTGAATTAATTGGTAAAAACGAAGAAAAATCTAAAGTCGTTACCGAGTACGATCCAAACTTTGCCATGAACCTCAACTTCTTTAAAAAAGAAGCCATTTTTAAGCAAAAAATCAAAAACCTTTCTGCTACCGATCATGAGGTTACTGTTGCTGTATATTACATGGTATGTGACGATGAAAAATGTCTTCCTCCAAGTCAAGAAGAGTACAATGTAACGGTAAAAGCTAACCCTAAAGGTAAAGTAAAACTAATTCCTGCAGCAGGCTCAAAAACAAATAACTTCGTTGCTCCTGATTTAGAAATAGAAACACCACAAAACCAAGAGCCAGAAAAAAAAAACGATCAACTAAATAACCTTTCCGATCCAATAAAATGGTCGTTTTACAGCAAAGAACTTGCTCCTAACGAATATGAAATAGTTGCCAAAGCCCAACTTGAAAAAGGCTGGCACATCTATGCTTCTGAACTACCAACCGATGACGGACCAATAGCTACAGCTTTTACAATCAACAAAGGCGATCAATACGAACAAATTGATAAAACTGCTGAA
>Ga0208830_1001259_pt1 | contig 11513 bp, 14 predicted proteins | sample DeeseametaMP2634_FD_184169 | JGI IMG/M metagenome (GOLD analysis project Ga0208830, IMG submission 184169) | Marine microbial communities from the Deep Atlantic Ocean - MP2634 (SPAdes) | ecosystem: Environmental > Aquatic > Marine > Oceanic | place: Northeast of Antigua and Barbuda, North...
TTTATACCGATGCTGTTTAGTTTATCGTTGGCATTGGCTGGTTTCATTTTACCGTGTGCTGTTATTGTGTGGCACTTCTTTGGCATGAGTCCTCATTACAGCCGCCGCCGAAACTTGTTAGCATTTTTGGCTGTTTTAGTTACAGGTATTGGTGTTTTGGCCACGCAAATGGGTATGTATTCATCTGTTGTTTTTGTGCCTGAGTATGACCTATTTAAAATTGTGGGCACCAACTACTCATTCATTGTGGGGATGAGTTTTGTCGGCCTTTTAGCGTTGATTGCATTGTGGGTTCTTGTCGATGCTGTTTTCTTCCGTAGTTTAGGCGCTATTCGTGTGTTTGGCCGTAGTCAGCGTTATACACTAACCTTGGCAACCGTCCTTGTTTTCGGTGGCAGTGCGTCGATACTGCTATTCTGGGCGACACAAAATATTGCACACGAAAATACAGTTGAGCGCTTTAGGTACGAAGCTGTTGGGTTTCTTCAAGAGTTGAACCAAAAACTTGATAACACCGTTGTTGTTATGGACCGTGTAGAGGCCTTTTTTAAAGCTTCTGAGGACGTGACATTCAAAGAATTCCAGCGCTTTGTTTCTCCTTCTTTTGAGGAGCAGCCGTCATTTCAGGGGCTTTATTATGCGAAGGCTGAGGGAGAAAAATACAAGGTACCGCTCTCTTACTTTAGGAATGAAAAGCCAGAGCAGGGGCGCGCTTTTATTTATGAAGGTGCTTTAGCTGTCTTCCAGCATGCTGTGCGTGCGGAGGTTTTAACCTCTGAGCATGCGCCTGAGCAGCGCCTGTTACGCTTTGTACACCCGGTGTATAAAGACGGGCATAAGCCTTTTAAAAAGTCACGCCTTGAGACACAAAGCCTTGAAGAGTATATGGATCAGAACGTTGATGGTTACCTGGTGTTGACCTTGGACCTCAACGCTTTGATTAAAGAAGTAAAGCGAAGCGCCCGAGCAAACCGTTTGGCCATTGATGTTGATGTGAATGGCGAGCATGTTTACCAATCAGTCGGCATGAATGAAAACAGCCATATTAAGCTTGTATCCTCACGAAAATTCATGGGTAAGTCTTGGGATATAACCTTTGTACCAACTCACAGGTTTTTGAGCTTTACTGAATATGTGGCTTGGGCTGTTCTGGTTATTTGTGCCATGCTAACAGCCCTTGTTGCTGCGTATTTTTATAACCTTTTGCGCCGCCAAGAGGCTGACCAAAAAGCCCAGCGTGAACTTTCAAAACAGGTTGCGCAAAAAGAACTGCTAAACCGAGACCTTGAAGAGGCTTCGCAGAATATTCGTCAGGTAAACAACCAGCTTGAGAACGAGCAAAAACGCCTTAAAACACTGATGGATAACGTGCAAGAGGGTGTAATCTCGGTCGATGCTGACGGACGGATTTTGAGTTTTAACATCGGCGCTAAGCATATTTTTGGTTACTCAGAACGCCAAGTGGTTGGCAAGTACGTGACCGACCTTATGGTGGGCGAAGCCTTAACAAAGCACACCAGCTACCTCAAAATTGGCGAAGAAGATACCTTCGGTAGCGGGCGTGAAATTATGGGTGTTCGTAAAAGTGGCGAAACCTTCCCATTCCGTTTAAGTGTGGCCAAGGTTGTGCTGGATAATCAGCCTGTTTATATTGAGCTTATTCGCGATATTAGTGATCAGAAAAATAAAGAAGCTGAGTTGATTGAGGCAAAAGAGCTTGCTGAGCATGCGAACCAGTCAAAAGATGACTTCCTAGCAAATATGAGCCACGAAATCCGCACCCCGATGAACGGCGTGTTGGGTATGGCCGACCTGCTTCTTGATACAAAGTTAAACGAAACACAGCAGCAGCTAACCAAGGCGATTAAAGCATCAGGCGATGCATTGCTTTCTATTATTAATGATATTTTGGATATTTCTAAAATTCGTGCTGGGCGTTTAACGCTTGAAAAAATCCCGTTCTCACTCCGCAATATTCTAGAAGAAATCAGCATTCTTTTTGCAAACAGTGCCGAGCAAAAAGGTGTAGCCTTGCTGATGCACATTGACCCCAATGTACCGCAGTATGTTTTGGGCGATCCTGTTCGTATGCGCCAAATTATGACGAACCTTCTAAGTAATGCTATTAAATTTACAGCTGAAGGCCACGTGCTTATTAAAATTACGGCGGGCAAATATGCAAAAGGTAAAAAAGTGCCGATTGTTATCTCGGTAGAGGATACTGGTGTTGGTATTGCGCAGGACAAGCTGAAATACGTATTTGATAAATTTGCCCAAGAAGAAGAGTCAACAACACGTCGTTTTGGCGGGACAGGGCTTGGCCTAAATATTTGCCAAACATTGGCTGACCTTATGGGTGGCGAAATGAAAGTGGTGAGTAAAAAGGGTAAGGGAAGTACCTTCTCGTTTGAAGTAAGCCTACCAGAAGCAAAGGTAAAAGAAGTTGAGGTTGTAGCACCTAAACCTAGAGCCGCAGGCGTGCAGGGCGCCCGAGTTATGGTTGTTGAAGATGTCGATGTAAACCGCATTCTGATGGCAAAATATATGGAAGCCCTTGGTTGTGAGGCCGTGTTTGCAAGTAATGGTGTTGAGGCAGTGAGCTTGTACAAGAGCGAACAGGTCGACATTATCTTCATGGACTGCCAAATGCCTGAAATGGATGGGTTTGAGGCGACCTTGCAAATTCGTGCCTATGAACTTGAGAAAGGTTTACCTAAGACGCCTGTGATTGCGCTCACAGCAGATATCATGTCAGATAACCATGAGAGATGCATTGCTGTTGGGATGGATCACTTCTTAACAAAGCCTATTAAGCGCGCTGATTTAGAAGCCGCCATAAGCCAATGGGTTGACGTTTCGTAAAACCTGCGTACTCTTAAGCAATAAGAAAAATAAAAGGTACCCCCATGAAAGTTTTTAAGTTTATTGTGCTTGCGCTGGTTGTTTTTGTAGCCTCATTTGCCGCAACATTTGTAATGCGTGACCCTGCTGTTGATATGTCAATGTATCAAAACGTGGTGCCAGAATACCGTAGCCAAATTAAAGAGCTTAAAATTGTAACGGCTCTACTACGTAACCCAATGTATAAATTTCGCCGTGAATCAGCACTCGAGCGTTTGGAAGCGCTTGCCGAAAATGGTGATGTAACTGAAGCCATCGATACAGTCTTTATTTATTACGCCCAGCCAAACAAGTTTTACTGTACCAATCCTGAAGGTTGCCCAAAGGGCGAAAAAGCCTTTACTCGCAAACAAAGCGAAAAAGCATTTTACTGGGCACGTAAAATGGAAGGCGACAAAAAAACCATCGCCCTTAGCCAACTGCTGCGTGATGTGCGTGTGGCCCCAGTTGCTACTGAAGAAGACCGTATTTACCTAATGTTTGAAACTGAAAAATACAGCCGCGTGGCGCTTGCTGCTTCTATGGCTTTGGCATTTCATCACCTAGATAACCGCTACTTCGGGAACGATATGATGGACGAGGCCAAGCTGTGGCTGACCCGTGCCCAAGAATTAGATTACAACCTTTAAATCTTATTAACCCTATACGCTGAGGAGCATAACAATGGCTGAAAAAAAGAAAAACGAAGTGGTAAAAGACACTGACAAACAAATTGCTGAGCTTGAGCTACGCATTGCGAAGATTGAATCGATGATGGAAAACAGCCATAGCAAAGTATTTGGAGACTTGTTCATGGGCGGCTGCCCAACAAAAGACGAAGTGCGTGACTGGGTAAAAGATAACCCATTCATTGCGATGGGCATTACCTTTATGGCAGCGCTTCTGCTGACGCTTATCTTCTAGACACCCAGAGGATACTTTTAAAAACATGCCACGTGGGCACCTAAGTGATTAGGGCTGGCGTGGCATGAGTCGTTTTACAACGTGGTTATAGTGCGGGTCTTCCATATCCTCTGTCGGAATATCGCCATGGGCTTCAAGGCGCTGGCGCCATGCGGTAAGGTCTTCACGGGTAAGGTTGTGGCGTTCAAGAATAGCCTTGGGTTCAGTTGTAAGGGCCTCTTGTAAAGCGGTGATTTCGCTTGGGCGGGCACGCTCAAGCTTGCGGTAGTGTGATTCAAAAAAGCGGTCAAGCTCAGCCGAGGCATCGAGCAGGGCTTGCATTTTCTGAGGTGAAATATCAGCTTGAGGCTGCATGGGCATATGAGCATGCGTATGCGTTTGGGCAACGGCCGTCCCCACTGAAAACACAACAAACATTGAAAGCGCTATACATCTGTAATACATACTGGCATTGTAACGTGAAAGATGAAGGAGCTCAATATGCAGCCGTATGCACAAACCCAAGCCGCTATCGAAATTTTAGCAGAAGCTGAAGAAATCTCACGCCCAGTTGACCGTGTGATCTCATTTTACTTCCGCAATAACCGCTACATTGGCAGCAAAGATAAAAAAGCGATTGCTGAGCAAGTGTACAGCACACTGCGCCAACAGGGTTTGATTGATTGGGCTTTGCAACAGGTTGAGCTACAGCCGACGGCACGTCTGCGGGTGGCAGGTCAAATGCTGCTAAAAGGCCAAGACTTATCACAAACGTTCCACGGTGAACGTTTTGCTCCACGCCCCCTGAATGGCACTGAAAAGGCCGTTGAAGGTATTCTTGAAAAAATGGAACACGCCCCAACTTACGCCAAGCTAAACTACCCAGCATGGGCAGGTAAGCTACTGCTTAAAGCCTTTGATGAGCGTTTGCACGAGGCAATGGAAGCCCTAAACGAGCAAGCCCCAACTGATATTCGTATGAACCTGCTTAAAGGTAAAAAAGACCGCGTCGCCATGATTCTGGCAGACGATGGCCTTGAAGGTGAAGTGACACCGCTAAGTGCCAATGGTGTACGACTTAGTAACCCAGGCAACCTGTTTGGCATGCAGGCTTTCCGTGATGGTTTGTTTGAAGTGCAGGATGCGGGCTCGCAAATTATTGCAGCCTTGTGCCTTGCTCAGCCTGGCATGAAAGTTACCGACTACTGCGCTGGCGCTGGTGGTAAAACCCTAGCCCTTGCTGCTGCTATGGATAATAAAGGTATGCTAATCGCTGGCGATATTATTGAGCCTAAAATTGGTGAGCTTAAAAAGCGCCTGCGCCGTGCGGGTGTTGATAATGTGCAAACCCAAGTTTGGCCTATCGAAACAAGGAACACTTGGCTTAAACGCCGCAAACAAACGCAGGATATTGTGCTGCTGGACGTACCATGTAGTGGGAGTGGTGTTTGGCGCCGCAACCCCGATGCTAAGTGGGTGCTAACCCAAGAGCGCTTAGACGAACTGTGTGAAATTCAGCAAAGTATTTTGCAGCAGGCCAGTGCGTTGGTGGCAAAAGGCGGGCGCTTGGTTTACGCCACATGCTCGGTTTTTGAAGAAGAAAACGAAGCGCAAATTGAACGCTTCCTTTCTGAAAATAAAGGTTTTAAAATTATTCCAGTGGCTGAGGTTTGGGCCGAAGCTTTAAAGGCAGAGACGGTGCATGGCCGATGCCCTGTAAGTGGGCCAATGATGCGCCTTGCCCCCCACACCACTAAAACAGACGGTTTCTTTTTAACAGTGCTGGAGCGTACGGAAGATGAAAGCAATTAAAAAACTATGGCAATGGGGCGTGGCGTTGCCACTCCATAAACAGGTTTTAATTTCAGGCGTATTTGCCCTTGGGTTGATTGCCTCGGCTTTTATTATTGAGTACGGCTTTGGTGCACGCCCTTGCCACTTGTGCTGGTTACAGCGCTATGGCCACTGGGCTATGGCTAGCTTTGGCTTGGTTGGCGGTATTGTTGGTGGTTTTGTACCTGTTGTGGCCTGCTTAGGCTTTTTAGGTGTTGTGGGCACAGCGCTTTATGGTCTTGGTATGGGTGTGTATCAGGTGCTTGTGCAGTATAAAATTGTGCCTGCGCCAGAAGGATGCAGCAGTGCGAATATTGAGATTCCTGCAAACGTGGAAGACTTTATGGCCTCACTGCAAAACCCTGTGATGGCCCCTCCGTGCGATAAAATTGATTTTATGATTTTTGGCCTCACGCTGGCCGCATGGAATGCCATTATTATGGCCGTGATGCTCGCGGTATTATTCTTCGTGTTTAAAAACCGTAAGCGCAGCTAGTTAAATTCTCTAAAATGTAGTGGTGCCGCAATGTCGGTAGGTAAGGCTTTTAAAAAGGCCTCGGCAGGTTCGTTCTGAACCTTTTGCACATCATCAAAAACAGCTTTGAGTGGGGCAAGGTCTAGCCCGTTTTGAATCAGTGTGTGTAGCGGCATTGAGGCTTTTGATTTTGAAAGCTTCTCATTGCCATCTTCTGCAATAAGCCCGTGGTGAATATACTGCGGCGTTGGTAGCACTAATAAGGCTTGCAGTAAGCGGTGGATATGCGTCATGTCATATAGATCAGCGCCGCGAATAATATGGGTGATATTTTGCGCCGCATCATCAACCACTACTGACAAATGGTAGCTTGTTTTAAATTCTTTCCGCGCCAGTACAACATCGCCATGCATTTCAGGCTCGGCCGTCACCTCTCCTTTTTTAGCGTCATGAAAGGTGAGGGGCCATTGGCCTTTTTCTTTCAGGTGTTGGATAGCTTTTGCCATATTTAGGCGCAGGGCATAGGGCGGTGAATCTGGCGTAATATCTGCCATGGTTTTATGGCGGCAAAGGCCGGGGTAAGCATCGCTTGTATACTCTTGCAAATCAGCACGGGTACATGTGCACGGGTATAAGAAATCACTTAGTTGGTGCAGGGCGTTTTGGTATACCTCAAAACGGTCAGCCTGATGCCAGATAGGGTCTGGTGAGGTAAAGCCTAAGGTCGCTAAGTCTTCAGGAATAGCGGTCACATACTCAGGTTTACAGCGGGTGTGGTCGATGTTTTCAATCCGCAGAATAACCTCAAGCCCCATGGTTTTAGCCAAAGCCTGCGTTAGCCACACAGAGTATGCATGCCCAAGGTGTAAATAACCTGTGGGCGAAGGAGCAATACGGGTGCGGTGCTGTTGTGTGTTCATACTTAAAAGTACCAAGTTTATTTAAGGGCGTGAATATATAATTAGGGCATAGCCATAATCGAAGAGGTGTTGTAATATAAACACGCAATCGAAACGTACCTATAAAGGTGCAACCGTAATATCAAATTTGGGAATGGAGCTTACTATGAGCAACCTTGCAGAAAAAACCACCGACACAACCTCAGCGCCAACAATTACTCTAAAAGAGTACCAAGATTGGACAGTAACAACAGCTATGTACCCACACGCTGAAACTGGCAACGTTGAAGAGTTGATGTACCTTGCTTTGGGCCTAGTTGGCGAAGCTGGTGAAGTTGCAAACAAAGTTAAAAAGCTTTTCCGTGACGGCGACAACCAAGACCTACGTACCGAACTCGCAAAAGAACTAGGCGACGTCATGTGGTACATGGGCCGTCTATCAAGCGTGCTTGACGTTGACCTTACCGAAACTCTAGCCAAGAACGTTGCGAAGCTAGAAAGCCGTAAGGCGCGTGGTGTTATCACCGGCAGCGGCGACAACCGATAATTTAAGACGAGCTAGGGCGATTAAACCCATTGGTTTAGGCGCGTGTATTAAAATACACTTTGCCTTGCACCAAAGAATTTACTCATCCCAATCTCGCTTAAATACGAAATAGAAAGAGGCTCCGATTGGAGCCTCTTTTTTGTTTGATGTGCATCGCGGCTTTAAAAATCACTCAGGGCCGATGTTGATGTAAACGGTGCTATCTTGCGTAATAACAATCGCTACAAAGCGGCCTGGTTTTGCAAAGTAAAGTGATGACACTGAAGATTGGAACGCGTTAACGGTGCTCCAGCCTTTAGCGGCCATTGAATCTTCAAAGAAGCGGTATAGGCTTGCGCTATCGGCACGGCCACGTAGAACAATTTTACCAACGGTTTGGGTTGGGCTTGAGAAGATCACACTCTCAACAAGGTCAATTTTGTGGCTCGCCGGAACAGGTAGATCAGGGAAGGCCTGAATGATGCCTTCTTCTAGTGAGCGGGCCTCGGTCACTGTGCGTGGGTTGCCTGATTCATCAACTGCAGTACGGTCAGGACGGAAGTACATGTTGCCGTTACAGCCGTATAGACCGCCAACAACGACCATTAGCGCCAAAAAGCCGAAGACTTTAGAAAGTGATTTTGTAGTAGCCTTGTTCATTCGAGCAATGCGTCCTTCTTTAAATTTAGAAATCTGTAGATTCATTTTCGGCTCATTTGCGCCACTTTGTCAAATGTAAGGCAGGCTATAAGGAAGGTTAAGCAACAGTTGTGTGCTATTTTTGCCAGTCGTCGCCAAAGAGGGCTGCAATGTCAGCCTCGGTAAAAGTTTCAGCAGCGCCTGTGTATTCGTCAGTGACTTCAAGCTTGCCATTTTCTGCTTCAAGCAGTTGGCGGCATTCGTCTGCGCCTAGGTTTTTCAAAGCTTCAAGCATGCGCTGGCGGTTTGATGATGATGCAAATGACAATGGCTGCTTATGGAAAACACGCACGTCATCTTCAGCAAACAGGCTGCCAATCAGTTCCATATCCTGTTTTTCACCAGGGAGGACTTCTTCTGGCTTAAGGGTTGATAGCAGCAAACCCATACGGCGCCAGTCATCATCGCTCACAGGTTCTTTGTTTGGCAAAGCTTGCAAGAACATTGCACCGCATGAGGTGCGGCCATCTTTATCGGCGTGGCTAAATACTTTGAAGTATGTGGGCAACTGCGCTGATTGTTGGAAGTAGGTTTCAACGGTGCTGCTGATTGAGCTTGTGTCAATCGGCACGATTGATTGGTAAGACTCACGGTCGCTGCCGTAGTCAACCGTTACAGTGAAAACGCTCTCTTGTTGTTGCTCAAGGGCTTCTTCTTCACTGCCAAGAGGGGCTGTTTTTTTAGCAAAAGCACGTAGCTCGCCTTTGTAGTTACACTTAGCAAGAAGCACAGGCAGTTTGCCTTTTGAGGTGATTTGCAGTGTGATGTTGGCTTTGTCCTTCATGTCAAAAGCAAGCACAACTGAGGCGGCAAGCATCTCAGCCAAGAGCTGGGCAACAGTGTCTTCGCCTGTTTTAAGGCTGCCTACTTGGTCGGTAATGTTTGGCATACGCAAAAGACGCCCACGAATAGGGAGACTTTCAAACATGAATGGGCGCATTGAGCCTTGCATGTTTTCTGGGGTGTTAGCGGTGTTTTGCGTATCGTTTTTCATGGCGGCTATCCTAGAAGATTGGGGGCAAAGTTGCAAGCGGCGAGGTGTGTAATTTATGATGTTTTTATGACAAAGAAAACCACCACCCCAAAAACACCTGAAAAAGTAACGCCAAAGCGGGCTGTAAAGAAGCCCGCCCGCAAGCCTGTTAACAAACGTGGACAAAAGACCTTCTTAAAACAATTGGTCGACTTTTATTGGCAAATTTTAGATGACCCCGAGCTTAAACCCTCAGACCGTATTGCCAGTGCAAAGCGGCTTGAAAGCTTACTGGCTGAAAATGACGGAAAAGACGATAAGCCTCAGGTAACGGTCATATTAAATATTCCGCAGGAGATCACATGACTTCTGTCCCAAATAAGTTTGAAATTTCATACACGCCATCAAAAACAGCAGCGCAGTTTATGCGTGAAAGTTGCCTTGTGCGGGGCCTTATGGGGCCTGTGGGCTCAGGTAAAAGTAGTGCCTGCTGTTGGGAGTTATTTCGGCGGTCATGCGCGCAAGCCCCAGGACGTGATTGCGTATTATAGCTATTCGGCTTTAGATTGATGCTATACAGCGTCACAAAGCCTAAGCATAGATTTATCATGCAAGTTCCTAGAACGGCATTTTTCATATTTCCCCCTTGTTATTTAAACAGCCTGTAGAAGTGCAGCGCTGTTGTTGTTTTGTTGCCACAAAGTAGTTTGTTTTTTGCGCAGGTAAAGCGGCAAAAGGTTGCTCTCCAGAAATGCATTAGTCACTATCGCACAAATGCGATACACCAACCTTTTATTGGACGTCTGACCATGTGTAGCGCCATATACGCCAGGCAGGTAATTTTATAAGGCCTGCCTTGATAGAATGAGCAATAGACTCAATCTGCTCAGGCGTGACGCAGGCAAAGTCGGCAATTTCAGCTAAGTCAGCAGAAGGGGTGAGGAGCCATGCTTCGGCCTTTGAACACTTTTTAGCAAGGTCGTAAAAAGCGTCGAGGATAACGGTTCTAAATAAAAGGATTTCAGCTCGGTTTGGGTGGTTAACAGGTACGTCAAACCAGCGGTATAAAACATAAGGGAGCGGTACTTTTAACGGCACAACATTGCAGGTGTTTAGTGGTGTTGGGGTCATGTGGCTTTTCTTCTTGTTATGTGTATGCTAGATTCGTAATAGTACGTATGAATAGATATAAAATACGTATTAATACGAATATGTGTTGATTAAACTCGTAATAATACGAGTTTGTCAATATTAAAATGCATGGAATGTAGACATATGATTTTTAAGAAAAGCGCAGCTGCGCCCACCAGAAATGCCAAAACTGTTGATGACAGTGGTTTTTCTGACCGTATGAAGGCCCTTATGGCTGAGCAAAAAAGTGTAAACAGTTTTGCAAAAGCTGCTGGCGTAACAGAAGGGGCAATTCGTAATTACCTACGTGGCGGCGTAAAGCCTTCACAAAAAATGGTTGAAGCTATTGCCCGTACGGCCAATGTTTCACCTACTTGGTTGTTAACAGGTGAAGGGAAGCGCAACCCGCAAGCGGGTGAGCTACTGCTAGGTACCCCAGCTGAGCGTGACGTCCTGCGCCTTGCAATTCAGGATGCAGAGCAAATTTTGGCGGTCTTAAAAGCAAAGCCAACACCTGAAGAAAAAGCAGATTTGATTTTAGGTGTGTTTGACTACTACACCGAAGCGACAAAAGAAGGCCAGCAGCCTGATAGCGCTGAGATTATTGACTTTATTAAAGAAAAACTAAAACGAGCATAAAAATGACGACTGACGCCTTAAACAACAAACGCCGTGAGCTACATGAACATATTGAAGCGCTAGCGAAAAAGCAGCCCCAAGCCGCCTCTGGCCGTTTTGTGATTGCTCTTGTGATTGCGGGCTTTGTGTTGTTTGGCGGTTTGGCCGCAACGTTTTATGCGTCAGCAGCTCAGCGTGAAGCCGTGCTTGAAAAGCATACGCCAAAGGGTATGGCCCAGTTTAATACCCAAGTTGAAGGTGCAGGTTACGTTCAGGTTAATAACCTCAGCAACTAATCAGGTATTTAAGCCAAGTGTTTAACATGCTGAGGCACCTGTAAAATTTGCTTGCATTTTTATAGCCATGGTGGCAATGTTCGTTCGCTTTATGCAGTTATACGCACTTGCCGGTGTGGCGGAACTGGTAGACGCGCGAGACTCAAAATCTCGTATTGGTAACAATGTGTGGGTTCGATTCCCTCCACCGGCACCAGAATTTTAAAACGCCCTGAATTTTTTCGGGGCGTTTTTTTGTTAGTTATAGGGATACAAAAAGCCCCCACCATAATGGCGGGGG
>Ga0208830_1001260_pt1 | contig 11507 bp, 9 predicted proteins | sample DeeseametaMP2634_FD_184169 | JGI IMG/M metagenome (GOLD analysis project Ga0208830, IMG submission 184169) | Marine microbial communities from the Deep Atlantic Ocean - MP2634 (SPAdes) | ecosystem: Environmental > Aquatic > Marine > Oceanic | place: Northeast of Antigua and Barbuda, North...
CTATCAATGGTATGTCCAACTTTATTTCTGGTAAAGATGAATTTTCCATTATTTTTTTTATATCCATTGAAAGATAGTTAATTTCTGATTCACACATTTCAAACAATAATTCATCATGAACTTGCAGAATCATTTTTGATTTAGTTTTTTTTTCCTCAAGAAATTTATATATATTTATCATAGCTTTTTTTATAATATCTGCTGCTGATCCTTGAATTGGTGCATTAACGGCTGCTCTTATTGCAAAATTCCTAAAACTGGGATTTTTATTGTTAATTCCTTCAATATAACATTCTCTTCCAAACAATGTTTTAACAAATCCATTTTTTTTACAGAAATCAGTTGTTTCATTAATATAATTCAATATTCCTTTATAATTTTTAAAATACTCTTTTATAATTAGGTCTGCTTCAGATCTTTGAATATTTAATTGTTTAGCAAGACCAAATGCACTAATACCGTAAATAATACCATAATTTATTGTTTTTGCTTTTCTTCTTAAATCATCATCAACATCTTTTAATTCAACATTAAAAATTTGTGAAGCCGTTTTCTTATGAATATCTATATTTTTATCAAATGCTTTTTTTAAATCTTCAACTTTTCCTATATGAGCCAGTAGTCTTAGTTCGATTTGGGAATAATCTAGTGATACTAATTTAAAACCTTTATCTGATATAAACGCATTTCTTATTTTTTTTCCTTCCTCGGTTCTTATTGGAATATTTTGTAAATTTGGATCGGTTGATGATAATCTTCCTGTATTCGTAGCGGCCATAGAATAAGAAGTGTGTATTCTTAATGTTTTTTTATTAACTTCATTAATTAAAGAATATGTATAAGTATTTAGTAACTTTGATATTTGTCTCCATTCTAATAGAAATTCTGCAATTTTATGTCCTTGATAAGATAAATTCTCTAAAACATCTACGCTAGTACTGTAAGCACCACTTTTACCCTTTTTTTTACCTTCAAGACCCAGTTTATTAAATAATATTTCCCCTAACTGTTTAGGTGAGGCAATATTAAATTCTATACTTGATAATTTAAATATTTCTTTTTCTATTTTTGATAATTTTTTTTGAAAAACTAAACTTAAATTTTTTAACCTTTTTACATCAACCTTAATACCTTTTTTTTCTATTTCAGCTAAAACATTTATAAGGGGTTTTTCAATATATTCATAAACACTTAATAATTTTTCTGAAATAATTCTTTTTTTTAATATTTTATATAATCGCAATGTTATATCTGCATCTTCTGCAGCATAAATATAGGCATCTTTTATATTCACTTCATTAAATTTCTTTTCTTTTTTTCCCACACCAACAACATCTTTATATTTTATTGTTTCATAATTGAAATAAATTTTTGCTAAATCATCTAAATTATGTCTAAACTTGCCTGTATCAAGAACATAAGACAAAAGCATCGTATCATCTACTGGATTTAAATTAATTCCTATCCTAGAAAAAATTATTTTGTCATATTTTATGTTATGACCTACTTTTATTATAGAATCATCCTCAAGAATTTTTTTTAAAATTGGAAAAACTTTTTGTAAATCTAAATTTTTAAAATTGTTATTTGTATCTAAACTATGCTTTAGCGGTAAGTAAAAAGCTTCCTTCTCATTTACTGATAGTGAAATCCCTACAAGCTCGGCTAAATTTGCATTAAGCGAGCTAGTTTCTGTATCAATTGAGACCAACTTATTCTTTTGAATCTTTTTTTCTAAATTTATTAAATCTTTTAATGATTGTATAACAAAGTATTTTTGTTTTTTTTTTAAAGATTGATTAGTTGAATCGTTTTTTTTTCTTGTAAACCTTGAAATTAAATTTTTAAAACCATGCTTTTCAAAAAATTTTAATGCTGTTTTTTGGTTAATACCTTGAAATAAATTTGAATCATATTTTTTTTTTATATCAACATTACATTTCAAAGTTACCAATTTTTTACTAATTAAAGCTTTATCTTTTTCATCAATTAAAATTTGTCTTCTTTTTGGTTGTTTTATTTCATTAACTTTAGCTAATACATTTTCTAAACTATTGAAATTGTTTATTAATTCAGCTGCTGTTTTAACACCAATACCTGAAACACCAGGAATATTATCAATTCTATCTCCAGCCAACGCCTGAACATCTATTATTTTTGAGGGCTCAACGCCAAATTTTTCTTTTACTTCTTTGACTCCAATAAACTTATCCTTCATTGAATCATACATTTTTGTGTTTTTATTAACTAGCTGCATTAAATCCTTATCTGAAGATATAATTGTTACTGAAACACCTCTTTCTTCAGCTTGTTTTGTATATGTTGCTATAATATCGTCAGCCTCATAACCATCCATTTCTAGTCTAGGAATTTGCAAAGCATCAGTAGCATCTCTAATTATTGAAAACTGAGGTATTAATTCTTCTGGAGGGTCTGTTCTGTTACTTTTATATTCTTTATAAATATCACTACGAAATGTTTTTTTTTTAGTATCAAAAACTACAATCATCTGTTCAGGTTTAAATTTTTCATATATATTTAAAACCATGTTACAATATCCATAGACTGCATTTATAGGAGTTCCTTCTGGATTTTTGAATGGAGGAAGTGCATAAAATGCACGAAAAATAAACCCTGAACCATCAATTAAAAATAAATTTTTCAATTTTAACTAATTATATACATTTTAAAAAAAGAAGTTATTTATATTATCATTAAAAAAAAAATTATTTTTTGAATTAGTGAAAAAACAAATTAGATATGCAGTCGATATAAAAAAGCTAAATAAAACATTTATCAATAAAAAAAAAGATGAAAAAATTTTGGCTTTAGTTAATGTAAATTTGCAAATTCCAAAAGGATCTTTGTTTGGCTTGCTAGGCTTAAATGGTGCTGGTAAATCAACTATAATAAATATATTGGCAGGTTTATGTTTGAAAAATTCTGGAGCTGTAAAAATAAATAATTACGATATTGATACAAATAGAAAACAAGCCAGTTGTCAAATAGGTATTGTACCACAAGAACTAAATTTTGACCCTTTTTTTACTCCTAAAGAAATATTAGAAGTTCAAGCAGGACTTTATGGAATTAAAAAAAAAGATAGAAAAACAAAACAAATTCTTCAAGATTTAGATTTATATAGCAAAGCTAATTCATATACAAGAAGTCTATCAGGGGGTATGAAAAGAAGACTTATGATAGCAAAAGCTTTAGTTCATGATCCATCAATTCTGGTTTTAGATGAACCAACAGCAGGGGTTGATGTAATGCTTAGACAACAATTATGGAAATATATAAAGAAATTAAAGGCTAAAGGCAAAACAGTTCTTCTAACAACACATTATATTGAAGAAGCTGAAAAATTATGCGATAGAATATGTATTGTAGCTAAGGGAAAAATTGTTGTATCTGAAACTAAAAAAAAAATTATGAAAGGATATAAAAAAAAAAAATTAGAAGATATTTTTATAAAATTTACAAAATCTTAATTGAAGAAATTATTTTTTTAGCCTCTTTTTTGTATCTATCATAAAATTCCATTTCAGTTGCAATAAAGTATACTGAATATAATTTTTTATTTTTTATACCAACAACAGCAAACCCCTTATAGTTTAAACCTAATTCATTTTGAGCTTTTATATCAAATGAAACACCTTCAGCATCAGCAATTTTATAATTTTTTATGTCAGTTGTTTCAAAGGTTGTAAATTCTTTTGACCAAATAATACAATTTTCAAAAAATTCCTTAATTTCAAATTTGTTCATTTTTGAATCAAATATGGGTCTTTTTTTATTTTCCTTTGTAAAAAAACTATCATGATCAAATAATGACCTTCCATCTTCAATTGGTTTAAAAAAAACTATTCTTTGTAAAGTATACCCATCAACTGTCCAAAAAATGAAATTGTATCCACTTTCTTGGAATTGACTCCATTTTTTATTAGTACTTACAGAATAAATTTTTTCTATTTCAACTTTTCCAGGTTCAACTAAAATATATGTTTTATCTGGCTCACAAGAAATTAAAATTAGAAAAAAAGAAATAATAAATAGTTTTTTTATAATTAACATTTAATTTAAATAACTTTTAATAATCAGTTCATCTTTAGGATTTTTTGCAAGCTCAAGATATTTTTTTAAATTTTTTTTTGCTTCATTATTTTTTTCTTTTTTAAGTTGTAATAGACCAAGCTCTCTATAAACATTTGGAAAATCTTTTTTTGCTTGTATTGATTCATTATAATAATCAATCGCTTTATCATAATTATTTTCTATATTCCCTCTTAAACGATAAACTTCTCCTTTATAAAATTTTAATAAATATTTATTTTTATTATCTTCAAATATTGTTTCTAATACAAATTCTGTTTGTTCTATTTTATTATTAAGTCTTATTTCGTTTTTTATCCATTTTTTTAAATGTGGCTGAATTTTGTCTTTTAACTCATTTGTTTTTTTTTTATTTTTTATGTTTTCATATTCTTCAATTTGTTTTTTTAAATTTTTTATTCTTTCTTCTGGAGCTGGGTGTGATGCTAAAAAACTTAGAGGTTTATTTACTTCTCCTAATTCCATTTCTTTAACTATATTTTCCCATATTTTTGGCGCCTCGTAAGGATCGTAGCCTGAATTTATTAAAAAATCTAAACCAATTTTATCTGCTTCTCTTTCATTGTCTCTACTATGCTTAGCCATAAAGCCTACTTGAAGTAATTGTGTTAAATTAAATATATCTCCCCCTGCAGGAACCCCTCCAATTGCAAGTCCTATTGATAACAGTACCATCAAATCTGTTCGAGATTTAGCATCTAGCCATGACTTAAGAGAATGTCTTTTAATGTAATGACCTGCCTCATGCCCTATAACAGCGGCAACTTGCGCCTCGTTTTGTGCTCGCAAAAGTAATCCTGTCCAAACAACCATCATTCCGTTTGGTGCCATAAATGCGTTGAAATAAGGCATGTCTTGAACATATACTCTGATATCTTTACAATAATCAGGCGATAAATTACACAAAATATTTTTTAAATATTTTTCTAAATCTTTATCTTTAAGCCTGGACCCTGAAGTTTTTAATTTTTCTTCATAATTATTCATTTGCATCCATAGTCCTGCCTCGATTGTTTCTATTAATGGTGTTTCTTGAGGTTTAATATCTTCAATTTTTTTTGCACCACCTATAGGAGTAGTACAGCTTCCAAGAAAAATAATTATAAACAAAAATATTTTTTTCATCCTGGAAATTCTTCAAAAAGTTTATTGACAGTATCTCTTGCATTTTCTAAATCCCTAACATCGCCAAAAGATCTATAGTAACCATTAAACCAAGTAACTTCACCGTTATTTAAATTTACTAAACTGGCAAATGCTATTTGTGAACCACCTATAGGTATAATCCCAGGAAACAAAACTGCAGTAACTATATTATAAATAATTCTTTCAGTACTTGAGTATTGGTCTCTGAAAAAAATAAATATTGCATAATCACTTTTATATTTTTCTTTTAATAATTTTACTTTTTTCCCTAAAGTCCAATTAAATTCTTTTTTTGTTGGTAGCTTATAATGACCGTATTCATTATTAATTATTTCTTGTCCAATTTGTGTATGTAGTTTAATTACTTGAATTATCTCATCATTTTGCTGCTCATTCATATTATATTTCTTTAAAATAGCATTTCTTTTATTTAAAATTTCTTCAAAACTTGTAATAATATTTTCTCTAGAATTTTGGGTCCATGATGCACTAGGTTCACACATACCAGCAAGAGTTAGTTCGCAAATCTCTATATCTACAGGCATTAATAAAATTTTAGGACTATCTTGAGCAAATACTCTAATTGTATATTTAGGTTCCGTATTAAAAGAGGAACAACTATATATAAAAAAAAATAAAAAAATTACTAATAATCGAGACATTTTTTTTTAATAATGTAATTATTCTATATTAATCCTATGAATACAATATTGCTAATATTAACTGGTGGAACAATAGGAAGCGAAAAAAAAAGAAATATAATAAATATTTCAAGAAATAATTATTTAAAATCATTTTTATTAAAAAATATTAATAAGAAAATTAATTATAAAATTATACAACCTATTAATATCCTTAGCGAAAACGCTATTCCAAGTGATTGGAATAATATCATAAAATGTATTGAAGAAAATTGGGAAAATGATTTTTCTGGAATCATAATCACTCATGGAACTGATACATTATCTTTCACCGCTTCGGCACTTTCTCAATATTTTTATAATTTTAATAAACCTGTTGTTTTAGTAAGCAGTGATAAACCAATTAAAGAAAAAAATGCTACTGGAAAATCAAATTTGGAAGCTGCGGTAAATTTTATTATTAAAACGCAATTACCAGGTACTTATGTTTCTTATAAAAATCCTGGAAAAAATTTTGTATCTTTTTTTCTTGGCAGCAGAGTAAAACAAATAAACAGTTACGATAATAGTTTAAATTCAAGATTTAGTGACATTTTTTGCAATTTTAAAAATAATAAATTTCTTTTTATAAAAAAAAAGAATCCATCTGTTCTTTCTATAAAAAAAAATGGTAATAGCTGTAAACTAAATAAAAAATTTAGATTTTCGAATAAAATTTTAATTATAAAACCTTACCCTGGATTAAATTATGACATTTACAATTTCAATAAGATAAAACCAAAAGCAATTTTACATACCCTATATCATTCTGGAACTGTTAGTACTAGAAATGAACCAAAAACAAATGTATCATTAGAAAAATTTATAAAACAAAATAAATATAGAAAAATTCCTTTTTTTATTTCCCCCATATCTAATAAAAAAAAAAATATTTATGAAAGTTTAAAAACCTTATTAAATTCAAATGTTAAATGCTTAGATGGAATAACTTTCGAGACAGCATATGCTAAATTGGGATTAGTATATAAAAGTTTTAAAAATGAAAAAAAAAGAAATCAGTTTTTAACAAAAAATAATTTTTTTGAAAAAATTCCATTTTAAAAAGTGGTATTCAATATTTCGTCAATAATTATTGATGAACTAAAATTACTTAATATTTTAGTTCTTAAAATTTTTCCTCCATATTTTTTAACTTCTTTTGCACCTATAATTTGATTTTCTTTATAATCACTTCCTTTAATCAATAAATATGGTTTAATTTTTTTTATAATACTAAGAGGCGTTCTATCAGAAAAAACAATAATTAAATCAACAAATGGTATTGAATTTAAAACTTGGAGTCTTGTATTTAACTTTTGTTTTGGTCTAAAAGAACCTTTATTTTTTTTAATAGAGTTATCAGAATTTATTGCAACGATTAACTTCGAACACTTTTGTTTTGCTTGTTGAAATAAAGAAATATGTCCAGGATGAAGATAATCGAAACATCCATTAGTAAAACCAATTATTTGTTTTTTTTTCAACCAAAAATTTGCAACTTTCTCTACTTCAGATAAATCCATAACTTTAGATAAATGATAATCATTTTTATTAACAGAAATAAGCATTTCAGACAAATGTGCCACTGATGTACCTGTTTTATTTACCACTATACCAGCAGCAATATTAGCAATTTTAACAACCTCTTCAATTTTTAATGAACAAGCCAGTCCTGCTGCTATAAAGGATACAACTGTGTCACCTGCACCTGAAACATCGAAAACTTCTTTTGTTTCTGCATCTAATTTAATCACATTCTTTTTTTTTTTTGAAACTAAAATCATTCCAAGTTTACCCATGGTTACTAATAAATGATTAAAATTAAATTTTGAAATTAATTTTCTAGAAGCATTAATAATTTCTTTATCGTTAATTAATTTTGTTTTCATTACTGCCTCTAACTCTTTAATATTTGGAGTAATAATTGTAACTCCCTTATATTTTTCAAAATCTGTACTTTTTGGATCAAGTATTACAGGTTTTTTATGATTTTTTGAAAAACGTATTATTTTTTTTAAAATATTTTTTGTTATTAGGCCTTTGTTGTAATCTGATATTATAACCGCATCTACTTTTAAAATCTCTTTTTTTGAATATTCGTATATTTTTTTTTCTGTACTTTTACTAATAGGAAATATTTTTTCTTTATCTACTCTAAGTATTTGCTGATTATTTGCTATAAAGCGTGACTTTGTAATTGTTGGTCTATTAGCGTCCTTAACTATATTTTTATTAACACTTATTTTATCTAACTTTTTTTCAACTTCTTTACTTATTATATCATTTCCAAGTAAACTAACTAAATGAGTTTCTACTGCTAGTGTACTCAAATTTCTAACAACATTCCCAACACCACCTAACATATTAATTTCTTTCTTTATATCTAAAACAGGTATAGGGCCTTCCGGAGATATACGATTAGTAGTACCAATTATATATTTATCTAACATTAAGTCTCCTAAACAAAAAATTTTAGTATTTAATAATGATAAAATTTTTTCAGATATATTCTGTGACATTTTTTTTAATTAAAATATTTCATCTATAGGAGCACGCATTAAATGTCCTACTAAAATGTGAAGTTCTTGTATTCTGGCAGTTTCTTCAGCAGGAACACCTAGAATAAAATCAGAAATTTTTTCTATTTGTTTTTTTTTTGGATATTTTTCTTTTGTTAAAATAACAGATGTTATTTTCTTTTTTTTAGCTAATTTTAATGCATTAATTACGTTTTTACTTTTTCCCGAAGTAGTTATCCCAATAGCTATATCTCCTGGTTTCCCAATAGATTCTATTTGTCTTGAAAAAATCTCATTAAAGGAAAAATCATTTCCAATTGCAGTTAATGTTGAAGTATCAGTTGATAAAGATATTACAGGAATAGATCTTCTTTTTTTTTTATATTTTACAACTAATTCTGCTGCTATATGCTGTGCATCAGATGCGCTACCACCATTTCCAAATAAAATTATTTTATTGCCTTTTTTTAATGTTTTAATTACTAAATCTAAAAATTCTTTAAAATCATCAAAATAATTTTTTAGGAAAAAATCAATACTGGAAATATGCTCGTTTATTTCAGATTCAAAGATTTTCTTTACATTTAATTTTTTCATATCAAATTTTAAAAAATTTAATAATATTAATATTATTAGTTAGGTAATTTAAAAAATAAAACTATATATTTCTTATGGTAGAAAAAAAAGAAGATAGTAAAGATTTTAATAAACAAAATTTTAGACAATATTTTGAAATAATAAAAAAATATTGTTTGAAACTTTTAAAATTAGACCCTCAAACTTATTTCTTTATTGTACCAGGCATTTTGCTTTTGATTGGTCTTCTTCCAGTACCAGATCTATATTTTGCAATACTTAGAATTTATTTATTTATTAGCGCCTCAGTATTAACCTATAAATTTTATATTGATAAAAAGGACAATATATACGCAACAATTTTTGCTGCAATAGCAATTATCTACAACCCAATTTTTTTTATTAAATTTGGTAATGAGCAAATAAATACTGGGCCTATAATTTTTGTACTAACTATTGCCCTTTTTGTTTTAGGTTATAAAAAAATTAAAGAATAATTAAACTTCTTAATTTAACAATTTTAATATTCTTTTATCTCTATTATTTTCTGCTATTTCTCTTAGAGTTCGACCAGTGTAATCAGATTTAGATATATCCGCATCTTTATCTAATAATAATTTAATTACATAAAAATTATTTCTTTCTGCAGCTTTCATTGCTGGTGTTACCCCCTGTTTATTTTGATAATTAATATCTGCACCATTATTAATTAAATAATCCACCATTTCCATGTACCCTTTTTCTGATGCTTTTATTAAAGCAGTATTTCCGAATTCATCAGTAATATCTATATTAATATTAGTTTCACTTAGAAAAAATTTAACAAGTTCAAAATTATTAGTGCTTACTGCGTGTACAAATGGGTTTAAGCCGTTGATAATAAAATTTAAATCATTTTTATAATTGTGTAAAAATATTTTAATTTTTTCAACATTTCCAAGTTCAATATCTCTTATTAATCTTGTTCTAATTATATGAATAGAATCTTTACTTTGACTTTCAAGTCCAAGGTTTCTCTTTCTCGTGTCGATTTCAGGATCAAAATCTTTATCTGCACTGAAAATTAAAGTTGTTGATAGAAAATAACTTAATAAAAAAATAACAAATAAAGAATTAATTTTTTTTTTTATCATTTTCAAAAATTATATATCAAGATTAACAACTTTTTTAGCGTTAGATTGTATATAATCTCTTCTTGGTTCTACTTTTTCACCCATCAATCTTACAAAAGTTTCATCTAACAACGTTTCATCTTCTATTTGAACTTTTAAGAGAGTTCTTTTTTGAGGATCTAAAGTTGTTTCCCATAATTGTTCTGGATTCATTTCGCCTAAACCTTTGTATCTTTGTATACTTACTCCTTTTTTTCCAGCTTCTTTAACTTTTTCCAAAAATTCGAATGTTGACGTAACCGGAAATTTATTTTCACCTGATATTAAAACATTTTTTCCATTATGAAAAAATTTAGTCAAAATATCCTTAGTTTCTTTTTGGCCAAGAAATTCTGCTTCTGGAGAATTTAAATGTTGTTTTTTTATAAAATATTCTTCTATAATTCCTCTTGATTTCTTTTTAAATAAAAAATATTTTTCTTTTTTATCTTTATCATTAATAAATTCTCCTGTCCAATCTGCTAATTCTTGCCCAAACTGCTCCAGTTTTTTTGCGATAAAATTTGCCGCTTCTTTTAATTGTTTTTCAGTGAGTTTAAAACTTACCAAATCTTTTCCAAAAAAACATCCGATAGCAGATTGTTCTACAAGTTGGACAGATCCTACTTTATTTCCAAGATCTGATATAGCGTCTCTTATTTTTATTGTTTTTTTAATTAAGTTACTTAATTCTTTATCTTTAAAATCTTTTTTATCGGTTGTTATAAGTTTTAAACTATTTACAGCATTATTGATTAAAAAATTATCCATATCTTTTTCATTTTTCAGATACTTTTCTCCAAACCCAGGAGCTTTTATTCTATAAAGTGGTGGTTGAGCAATATACAAATTTCCATTTATTATTAATTCTTTAAATTGTCTAAAAAAGAAAGTTAACAAAAGAGTTCTTATATGACTTCCATCTACATCTGCATCAGTCATCAATATTATTTTATGATATCTAAGATTATCATAATTAAATTCCTCAGAGCCTACACCTGTTCCTATGGCACTTATTAATGCGCCAATTTCATCTGAACTAAATATACGATCTGGTCTTGCTTCTTTTTCAACATTTAAAATTTTACCTTTAAGAGGAAGAACTGCTTGATACTTTCTATCTCTTCCTTGTTTTGCTGAGCCTCCTGCTGAATCACCCTCAACAATAAAGAGTTCACTCTTTGCTGGATCTTTTTCTTGACAATCTGCAAGCTTTCCTGGGAGATTCCCAAAATCTAAAATACCTTTTCTTCTTGTAAGTTCTCTTGCTTTTCTTGCTGCTTCCCTTGCTTGAGCAGACTCTAAAATTTTTGTTAAAATTA
>Ga0208830_1001261_pt1 | contig 11506 bp, 13 predicted proteins | sample DeeseametaMP2634_FD_184169 | JGI IMG/M metagenome (GOLD analysis project Ga0208830, IMG submission 184169) | Marine microbial communities from the Deep Atlantic Ocean - MP2634 (SPAdes) | ecosystem: Environmental > Aquatic > Marine > Oceanic | place: Northeast of Antigua and Barbuda, North...
GTTTTTTTCAAGAATGGAATGTCTGGCTTGCGGCGGGTTATATGGATTGGATAGTTCCGATGAATTATTCACCAAAGATGCGTGAATTTGCAAGAAATATTGATGTTATAAATGATAATTTTCCAAAAAAATACCGTGATAAAATAATTATGGGAATTGCGCTTCATAATCAGAAACCAAGTGAGGCGGCTGAGAAAATAAAATTTTCACGTTTAGGACAATTTCCCCGCATTTCTGTATTTTCATATAATATAATGATTAAAGACCGTCGCTATTCTTCAGTTTTTGATGAAGAAAACTATTAATAGTATAGTCATTCTCTTGCTTACGTTTGAAAAGCATAGATAAATTTGAAAACGGTTAATAAAAACACTGAAATGGGAATTATAATTCAAGCACCTCAAGGGAATCGTTTAAACTGCAAAAACTGGCAGATTGAAGCGCCTTATCGCATGATCCAAAATAATTTGAATCCTGAGGTGGCAGAAGACCCTGAAAATTTAATTGTTTATGGTGGAAAAGGAAAAGCAGCCCGGAATTGGGACTGTTATAATATGATTATTGCATCTCTTAAAAAGTTAAAAGAAGATGAAACGTTATTAATTCAATCAGGTAAGCCGGTTGGGGTTGTCAGAACTCATGAAACTGCTCCACGTGTTTTAATAGCTAATTCAAATCTCGTTCCTGAATGGGCGAATTGGGACCATTTTAATGAGTTGGATAAACGTGGGTTAATGATGTACGGACAGATGACTGCTGGATCCTGGATTTATATTGGAACACAGGGAATATTACAGGGAACGTATGAAACGTTTGCAGCAGCTGCAAAACAGCATTTCAACAGTGATTTATCTGGTAAATTTGTTTTGACTGCTGGTCTGGGTGGTATGGGTGGTGCCCAACCACTGGCTGTAACTATGAATCATGGCGTCATTCTAACCATAGAGATTGATCCTAAACGAATAGAAAGGCGTTTATCAACGAATTACCTTGAAGTAGTTACAGAATCTCTCGATGAGGCCATAAATATGGTTCAGGACGCGGTAAACAGTAAAACTCCATTATCTATCGGTTTGCTGGGAAATGCTGCTGATATAGTACCAAAAATAGCCAAAATGGGCATAATTCCTGATCTAGTTACGGACCAAACATCTGCGCATGATGAATTAGATGGCTATATACCAAACGGTGTTACATATCGGGAAGCACTTAGGATGCGGAAATCTAATCCAGATAAATATGTGCAGGAAAGTTTCCGAGCAATGGCTGAACATTGTCGGGGAATACTAACATTAATGAAAAAGGGCGCTATTTGTTTTGATTATGGCAATAATCTAAGAGGGCAGGCAAAAAAAGCGGGTGTTAATAATGCGTTTGATTTTCCTGGTTTTGTACCAGCTTACGTACGACCATTATTCTGCGAAGGGAAAGGCCCATTTCGGTGGGTAGCATTGTCAGGCGACCCGGAAGACATTTTTAAAACTGATGACAAAGTAATTGAACTTTTTCCTGAGGATAAAACACTGGTACGGTGGATTGGACTTGCCCGTGATAAAGTCCAATTTCAAGGGCTACCTGCCAGAATTTGTTGGCTTAACTATATGCAACGCTCAAAATTTGGTGTGGAACTAAATAAAATGGTTGCTAGCGGTGAACTATCGGCTCCTATAGTCATTGGCAGGGATCATCTTGATACTGGTTCAGTTGCATCACCATATCGCGAAACTGAGGCAATGAAAGACGGTTCTGACGCAGTTGCAGATTGGCCATTACTAAATGCTCTTTTGAACACAGCAAGCGGCGCCACTTGGGTATCAATTCACCATGGAGGCGGTGTCGGTATGGGATTGTCTATACATGCTGGTCAAGTAATTTGTGCTGATGGTACACCCGAAATGGAAAAACGCATTGAGCGCGTACTGAGTAATGATCCTGGACTTGGCATATTGCGACATGCTGACGCTGGATATGAAGATGCAATTTCCAATGCAAACAAATGGGATCTAGAAATCCCCATGAGGAACAATTAGTTCCGTGCTAAACCTTACTAATATCGGACTTTTGGCAACTTATAATTCTAAAACTTGTGCACTCGAGCGAACACATGACTGTACAATTAGTATTGATGATGGAATTATTACTAACATAAATGGTGCGGACGTTAGTCGGGATGAATCCATTGATTGTAAAGGAAAACTTATCACTCCGGGTTTTGTGGATGCACATACACACCCAGTATTTGTCGATGGTAGGGGAAATGAATTTATGAAGAGACTTGCAGGTGTTTCCTACCAAGAGATAGCAAAACAGGGTGGCGGGATCAATGCCAGCATATCAGCTGTTCGCAATGCCACTGAAGTTGAATTACATGACCGCGTAATTAAACGCATGGATAAATTTATCGAGATGGGCACAACCACTTTGGAAGCAAAAAGCGGTTATGGATTGGATACTGAATCGGAGTTGAAATCGCTACGGGTATTGGATCATGTAAACAGTGCACATGCAATTGATATTGTTTCCACGTTTCTTGGCGCGCATGCAATTCCACCAGAATTCAATGGTGATCCAAAAGGTTATTTCACTTTATTATGCAAAGAAATGATTCCAGCTGTAGCTGAACAGGGAATTGCAAAATTTTGTGATGTTTTCTGCGAGGAAGGCTATTTTAATGTAAATGATAGTCGCATAATCCTTCAAACTGCTGCGCGGTACAATCTAATTCCTCGTATACATGCAGATGAATTCACAGATTCCGGAGCAGCGGGTTTGGCTGCAGAGATAGGAGCTATTTCCGCAGATCATTTAATGGCAGTAAGTGACCAGGGTATAAAGGATATGGCAAATGCTGGAGTTATGGCAATTTTACTACCTGGTACAACTTTCTTCTTAGGTGATCATTCATATGCACCCGCACGTAAATTGATTAATGCAGGTATTGATGTTGCACTGGCAACTGATTTTAATCCTGGAAGTTGCCATATCCAATCAATGCCATTTATAATCAGCCTGGCCTGTCTTTATTTAGATTTAACAATAGATGAAGCATTAAAAGCTGCTACCTGGACTGGCGCATGCGCTCTCAATGTAGAAGAAAATGTTGGGTCAATAGAGGTTGGTAAAAAAGCTGATTTGATTATTTGGGACCTAGATACCCCAGAAGAAATTCCTTATAACATGACCTCTGTCCCAATACAAAATGTAATTAAGAATGGCAATTTAGTTATAAGCCTTGATTAGCAGTAGTTATGCCTGTAAACTCTCGACTTAATTATAAAAATAAGGACAGTGAGAACCATAAATAAGCTACTTTTAGTCCTTTTTATTGCCATAACTGGCTCTGAAGTATTATTTGCAAATTATGCATTTTACCGACGGGTGACTTCTACATGTAAATCCTATCATGTTGAAGTTTCCTCAGGTGAAATGTCACTTTCATCTGACAACAAAAACTTTGCAATAAATCTTACAAGTAGACGAAATAATTTTGAAATGATAATGCTTGTGGGATTTGCTGCAGCCGGTAAAGCAATAATTCATCAAAAACATTTGCAAGGAACAATAAGTAATTATAATCCTGTTATCCCGGGTCAAGTACATGTAGTTGTTACTGTACCTATGGGTCGGGATAAAACTATATTTTCTGCAGAGGCAAATGCTTTGTTGGTTCAGGAATTAGCAGATGGATCGCTTGATTCAGCTGATTTTATGAGAAAAATAAAAGATTCAATTCAAACACTGTAAGGAGGTATTATGTTAGACCCAACTAGTTTTTCTGGTTTACTTGCTGAATATGGACGGGCCATCGGTTGGTCCATTACTGCTGCCATTGGCTTTTCGTTTGGTGTCGGTTTAGCAATCAAAGTATTTGATTGGTTATCTACCGATATTGATGAATGGGAAGAAATAAAAAAAGGAAATATGGGCGTTGCTTATATCTTTGTTGCCCTTATTGTAATGGTTGGTGTTTTAGTTTATAAAGTGATTTAAACTGAGTAAACTATATACGGTTAAAGGGGCTCATAATGAGCCCTTTTTGTTTTATACTAAAATAAGTACGATAATAATTCCTGATATAGTATTCAGAAAATTTACCATATCATTATCCACTATGTACAGACCAGATACGTGCATAGATGGCAGATTACAATGTTTTCTCTTTTCAGTGATATTGTTGCATTCTGTACATTGGAAAGTTGCTTGAATTGAACCTCCCAATACTGAATCAACCAGACCGCCAGCAGTACCCGTAAAAATTATAATACCTAGAAGTGATACTGGTAAACCTAATTGTACACCTGTGATACCAATTACTGTTGCACCTAAAACTGATCCTAATGTTCCAAGTAATGATATGCCCCCAGACGTACCCTTTATTACTGATTTTAATTTGGTAATATGAATTGGATCCCAGGGGCTTAATAATCCTATTTCGCTTGCCCATGTGTCAGCTGTGGCAGCAGCAATTGCTGCCAGATATAGGATAAAAAGCTGGTCATTCGGAGAGTAAAAGTTTATAACAGAAATAATAGTAGCAGCGCCACCATTTGCTAAAACCTGGATGATATCTCGCCGTGAACCCTTTTGTAAGATATTTTCTGTTTTTGGAAGTTTTGAAAGAGTAGATGATAGGACGAAAAATGTAAGGATTGGTACAATCCATATAAAACCACCGGTACCAAAAATTATAATTCCCATTACATAGGCAGAAAGGATTCCACTTTCGCTAAGCGATTTGAATTTGTAGGCACCATAGAATACTATTGCCGATACAATGGCCCAGATCAGTAGATGATTAAGTGTACCATGGGTATAATTGATCAAAAATAAATCATAGCTTAAGGCGGCCATAATGGGCACAGAAAAGTTGTCAGATCCGCGACTACTTACAGCCTCTGACAAGGTCACTATCATTGCTACGAAGCCACTTGTCCCAATCAAAACAGGCAGCGGAATGAAAAAAGCTGCGCCAAATAACCAAGCAAATAAGTCTGTTCCAATGTATATAATCAAGAAACTGGACAGAAACATACCCAGGCATCCTTCGACTGATTTGATATCATCCCAGATTCGGAAATTCCTTGGCTGTGGTGTGCGTTCACCAATAACCGCAGCGATTGTATCGGAAAAAGTCATGATCAACATAGATAGAATTAGAGTGATTGGTTTTTCCCACCAAAATAGCGCTAAAATAAGAAATGCAATGGGGAAATACACCGTCCCATAGCTGAATCTATCTGTTGAATGCATCCCTTTAAATCTCTCCGTCTTCAGTGCAAGAGCATTAACAAAGATAAAGATACCCGCCAAAACGACTGGTGGTATATTTGATTTGAATATAAATGGACAGGCTGATACTAGTGTACCCACGATTAAATGGACCAGTTTCCGGCTCGATTCCGGACTCCATTGCAGCATTGATCGCGCAACCTCGCTGATCCCTATTAAAATAAAAATGAACATGAAGAAAAGAGCAAAAGTGTACCATTCATTAATAAAAGGTTGCCATATGGGTAGTTGCATGGCTGTAAACTAAGATTGGTGTGTAATGAAACCACAGAATTGATTTATCGAGTAAGGTATTCCTGAATTGTCGCTCAGGAAATTTTCGTTTATATTATGGCTACCAAATCAAATAGTGAACTGGGGGAAAGGTGTAGATCAATGAAATATAATGAAGAAATTGAAAGACTGCAGATTGAGTTGCTTAAAATGCAGTCCCATGTCAAAAAACATGGCAGACGGATAGCGCTCCTCTTTGAGGGTCGTGACGCTGCTGGTAAAGGTGGCACTTTAAAACGGATAACTGAAAATTTAAATCCCCGCGGTGCACGAGTTGTCGCACTTGAGAAGCCAAGTGATAGAGAAAAAACACAATGGTATTTCCAACGCTATGTTACCCATCTTCCCGCTGGTGGAGAATTAGTGCTTTTTGACAGGAGTTGGTATAATAGAGCAATGGTTGAACCAGTCATGGGTTATTGCACGGATGAGCAACATAAACGATTCTTGAAGTATGCCACAATGTTTGAAGAACTATTGGTTAGGAGTGGTATTCAATTATTCAAGTTCTATTTTTCTGTTTCTAAGAAAGAGCAGGGAAACCGTTTTAAATCTCGCGAAACTGACCCGTTAAAGCAGTATAAGCTGTCGCCTGTAGATAAACAGGCTCAGGAATTATGGGATCAATATTCAATCCGCAAATTTGAAATGTTAAATGCCACCAATCGGACACTCACACCATGGACAATTATACGATCAGATAATAAGAAAAAGGCTCGCCTCAATTGTATGAAGAGTATATTGGTAAATGTAGATTATGAAGGGAAAATTTCTAAAAAGAAACTCGAATATGATCCTGAAATTGTTATTTCCGGCATTGACGAAATAAAGATAATGGAAGAAAATCTTTTGAATCCAGAATTATTGCCTGGTTAATATATTATTGAAAAATTTATTTCTTACCAGACATGCAAAATCCAGTTGGAGTAATCCCGGATTAGCCGATATAGACCGTCCATTAAATGAACGTGGGAAAAAAGCGGCGCCTTTCATGGGCAAATTGATCGTGGACAAAGGTGAAAAACCGGAATTACTTATATCCAGTCCTGCCAACCGTGCGCTTTCGACGGCGAAAGCCTTTGGGGAAGTTATGGGGTTAGTAGAAAATGATATTATTGTCAATCGTGCCATTTATGGTGCCGGGGCGCAACAATTATTGGAATTAGTACAAAACCAGGATGACCTACATAAATCGATCGTGCTGTTTGGTCATAATCCGACTTTTACATCGTTTGTTAATATGCTTACGGGTAGTAACATAATGAATGTAGTGACCTGCGGTGTCGTCCGCATTGACTTTGAGTATTCTTCCTGGACAGATATTGATTTTGGTTCCGGAAGGTTGGTATATTATGAATATCCAAAAAAGTATGCCAATGCATAAGGAATATTGTACTTAGTCATTTGCGTTATTAGTCAAACTATATAATGATTATTAGAATCATTGCGTTGTTTGGTGTTCTGATATTTATCCTGATCGTTGCTATTACCTATACATTAAAACAAGCGCAGAAATTGCCTTTGAATTCACCTGTAAATTTCCACGGGAAAAGCACACAGGATAATAATCAAAAAACTGTTGTATGTGTTGGTAACAGTATAACTCATGGTCAGGTTAGCTATAATTATGTAAATATTTTGTCAGAGCGCCTAAGTGTTGATGGTTATCAATTTGTAAATGCAGGAATTAATGGAAATTTAGTATACAATGTGGTTAATAGATTAGATAAGATCATTGGGTGCGATCCAGATTATGTAACCGTTCTTATTGGTACCAATGATGCAAATGCGTCTTTGAGTGATGAGAATAGTGCGCGCTACATGAAAGACATGGCCCTTCCCGAGGAACCAAATGAAGGATTTTTCAAGAAAAACATTGAGGAACTAATATTCCAGTTAAAAAAGCAGACAAATGCAAAAATTGCCATATTATCGCTACCGCCCATCGGTGAGGATATAAATCACATAGCCTACCAACGAACAAAGGAATACAGTGGAATAATACAGGCTGTCGCAAAGAAAAATACTGTAGATTATTTACCACTTCATGAAAAAATAACTGAGTACATACAGGCGGATGGACAGCATCCAAAATTATCATACGATAATGGATTTAGATGGATCATGATAAAAGGTATTTTTTCTCATTTACTACTGGGAACCAGTTTTGATAAGATTACGGCCGATAATGGTTTTCTTATTCTTACAGATTTTTTACACTTGAATAGTCGCGGAGCAAAAATGACGGCAGATTTAATCGAAAATTGGATATTAAAATAGGTCAGTCTTAAATATGAACAATACCACTCTAAATAGATTATTATTGATTTTATTACTTTTGAATTTCTGGGTAAGCGCTGATGAAACTGACTGGGACGCTGGAATCCATAATACTGAAAAACTTTCTTTTCAAGTTGAGACATTTGTAGCAGGATTTGATGTACCATGGGGAATGGCCTTTATGCCAGATGAAAGGATGCTTGTAACCGACCAAATCGGAGATCTATGGGTTGTATCAAGTGATGGTAAAGATAAGGTCAAAGTTAGTGGTCAGATACCTGCTGTCCGAGCAAAAGGACAGGGTGGAATGATGGATGTTGAGATCCATCCTAACTTTATCAATAATTCGTATATATATTTATCCTTTAGCGATATTCTCGAAAATAAATCACACACTGTATTGTTAAGGGCTAAGTTTGTTGAAAATAAATTGATCGATGCAAAAATTATTTTCAAGGCAGATGAAAAATTTTATACCAAAATATCCCGTCATTTTGGTTCGAGAATATTATTTGATGATAAAGGGTATCTATTTTTCTGCGTGGGAGATAGAGGTGAGCGGGATCAGGCTCAGAGTCTCAAAATGCCTAATGGGAAAATGCACCGCGTACACGATGATGGTAGCATACCAATCGATAATCCATTTTATAATACTGAAGGATCCATAAAATCGATCTGGTCCTACGGCCACAGGAATCCTCAGGGGTTGGTGTTACATCCAGTTTCACGCGAAATATGGGAGGCAGAGCATGGGCCTAAAGGCGGAGATGAAATAAATATCGTAAGCAAAGGTCACAATTACGGATGGCCAGTAATTACCTATGGCAGAAATTATAGCGGTACAATTATCTCGAAATACACTCACAAAGAGGGCATGGATCAACCTGTTTTTCACTGGACACCTTCCATAGCTGTATGCGGGATAACATTTTATAAGGGTAATAAATTCCCAGAGTGGAACAATAATTTATTGGCAACATCATTAAAATTTGAACGATTACACCGTGTTGAAATGGATGGTTTAAATATGGTAAAGGATGAAATTATTTATGAAGCCGGCAGTAGAGTGCGGGATGTTGAGATCGGGCCGGATGGTCTAATTTACGTCGCTTTGGAGGATCCGGGACGGATTGTACGACTATTACCATATCACAAATGAATCTTAATCGCATAGTCAATATCGTATACAGAACCCTGTGGCTGATCCTTATTATTCTTATTTTCACTTTTGATCGCTCTAGCAATAATAGTGTATACAGTACTCTTGGATTACTGGTTATTCTAACTATAGTAGCAGTTGTAAGGGCAATTAATTCGCGGAACGAATGGCGTCCCATCGCTGAGAAGCATTATTTCGAAAAAATGACTGAAGAAACTAGCAAGGATGATTGACCACTTTGTATTTGAAATATAACTGAAATAATGCTTAAATGAATTTGGTCCTGAAAGCAACCCAATTTGCCGCCCTTAAACATCGCGATCAGCGACGGAAAGATGGTAAGACGCCATACATAATTCACCCGATTTCAGTAGCAATGATTTTAGCAGAGATTGGCGGTATTGATGATCCGGAAATATTATCAGCCGCACTTCTACATGACACCATTGAAGATACCAATACATCTGCGCAAGAACTCGACAAAGAATTTGGATCTAGGGTCAGGAAAATTGTAGAGGAGTTGACAGATAATAATCAGCTAACTTTTTCGCAACGTAAACAGCTGCAAATTGATAATGCTCCGTACTTATCCAAAGATGCTACTCTGGTTAATATTGCAGATAAAATATCAAACGTTTCTGACGTAATAAAAACTCCTCCACCGGAATGGGATCAAAAACGCTGTAGTGAATATGCTGATAGGGCAGAAGCAGTTATCAATAATTGTCAAGAAGTTAATCAGGATTTGGAAAATCATTTTTTCGGAATATTAACAAAATACAGAAAAGCATGAAAAACGTTTTTCGGTTCTTGATCTGTAATGTGTTTCTATTGCATGCCCAGGCAAAGTTGGACAGCTTGGATAGTTTGATCGAGCTTAATGAAACACTAGTTATTGACACTGCGATAAAACTAGACAGTCTGCAAAATCTTGTTGAAGATTTACAGGAATCTTATGCAAGAGAACAATTTTTACTTTTGGAACGTGAGGCTGTTATTCGCATTAACCGGGCTGCGTTTGCTGGTATGTGGATTAATAAACCGCTGACTGGGCAACGAAAGGACATTCCACAAGGCGCGGAAGTTATTTTTTACCCCTATTATATTCAAGATTTCATCCGTGTATCTATTCATGATACGATTGGTTACATGAGTTCAGCATTTTATGATCAGGTTGGTTTACCGCCTTACTACCATGAAGCTCGAGAACGGGCCTTGGTTAGAGAAAAGAATGATCTGAACCTCGAGAATGAGAGTGATCGTTTTAAGCGTCGAGCAAAAGAAAGGATACATGAAGCGAAGTATCTTGCTAAAAGTATTGAGGATTTAACTTTTGCCCAGAAAAAAGAAGAGTACCATAAACGGATCCTAATGGATAAATGGGGGTATGAATTGGGGTTAAAAATTAATGATGGTATTGTGGATATCGGATTTACTGAAACTATGGTTGAGGATGCCCTAGGCTATCCCGATAGTGTTAACCGTACGACTTACTCCTATTATGTGAGAGAACAATGGGTTTACAATGAAGGTAATTATCGCTACATTTATCTGGAAGAAGGGATTGTAACGGCAATACAGACTAAAGGATAATGAGTTTGAATAACTTTCATAGAATAATTTCAATTATCTTAATTGCTATTCCATATTTATACGGGCAAGTACAAGATGACACTGCAACAGTACCACCGCCTGAAAGTACTATCGAAACTGCAACTGATGACCAAGATCAGCAGGGCTTAGAACCTCAAGTAGTAAACGAGGAACCAATTGTTTATACCATACCAACTTTTGATAAAATGAGTGGTTTCACCGTTGGGTGGTCCTTTAACCAACCAATCAATTCCGGTGCAAGATATAAACTTGAAAAATATGAGCCAATTATAGGTTTGTCTATTACATCACCTATTACAATCAGTGCACGCATGTTCACGGTAGGTTTTGGATTAGGAGTAGAGGCCGGTAATGATAGTTTCGGTATTTATGGGACTACAAATGTAAAACTGTTTGGTAAATTTTCATTAATGGCAGGACTCGGTTCCATCAATGACAGTGGTCTTCATTTGGGCGCAGGATTTGATATAAATGTACCCAATCTGCCTTTTTCAGTAAGACCATTTGTTCGTGCAAATTCACCATTTCTGGGATGGGTGCAGGCTGGTATTATTTTTGGTTATAGATTGTAGAAATATATGAGGCAACTAAATACATGCAGACCAAGAAGATGATTCTATTAAAGTAGGATTTATTACTACTTTAAAAAGTGGAAAGTTGTCCGAATATCGCAGGTAGAGAGATCCGTAGACGTCTAAATATTGGCTATATTGGTTTGGCTCTTACGATCGTTACTATTGCATATATAATTATTGTTAAACAGGATCATTTACGGTTTATTGTGTTTTTCCCTGCTATATTAATGACCATATCATTTTTTGAAGCTTGGGATAAGACCTGTATTGTCAATGCTTATTTCGGGATAAAAAATATGGGTGAAAAAAACCATAG
>Ga0208830_1001265_pt1 | contig 11490 bp, 9 predicted proteins | sample DeeseametaMP2634_FD_184169 | JGI IMG/M metagenome (GOLD analysis project Ga0208830, IMG submission 184169) | Marine microbial communities from the Deep Atlantic Ocean - MP2634 (SPAdes) | ecosystem: Environmental > Aquatic > Marine > Oceanic | place: Northeast of Antigua and Barbuda, North...
AGTGCTTTCATCGTGCGGTCAGGTTTTCCGCTATGCCATTGCCACAGGCAGAGCTGAGCAGGATATATCGCAACACCTACGAGGTGCCCTCACCCCTACCCGTGCAAAGCACCTTGCCTCTATTACAGAACCAGCAAAAATTGGTGAGCTTCTTCGAGCCATTGATGCCTACGAAGGCACCTTTGTCGTGAAGTCTGCCTTGCAACTTGCCCCTCTGGTATTTGTTCGCCCTAAAGAGCTCCGCATGGCTGAATGGTCTGAGATTGATATAGAAAAGGCCGAATGGCACATCCCTGCTGAAAAGATGAAAGCACGGCAAAAGCATATCGTGCCGCTGTCTCGCCAAGCAATTGCAGTCATTGAAGAACTGCGCCCACTTACAGGCCATGGAGCTGCGGCTAAGTACCTCTTCCCTAGCCCACGTACCCTAGCCCGCCCCATGTCTGATAATGCTGTCCTCGGCGCACTTCGACGTATGGGCTACAGCAAGGATGAGATGACCGGCCACGGCTTCCGATCTATGGCCTCCACCCGCCTCAATGAGATGGGCTATAACCGCGACCACATCGAACGCCAACTCGCCCACTCCGAAGGCAATAGCGTCCGCGCAGCCTACAACTACGCTGACTACCTAGAACAGCGCAAAGTTATGATGCAAGAATGGGCCGACTACTTAGATGAGCTCAAAGCCGGCGGCGAAGTCATCAAAGCTAAGTTTGGAGGCAAGTAACATGGAAACAAAGAATATAGGCAATGCTGAGCAAGTACACCTTGAGAATCTGCTTGAACTGCTAAAACCTGAAAAACCTGAGGAATTACGTACACGACTTATAGAAGAGATATTTTTTGATACTCAATTAACAGCCGGATTCCCCTCTGAACAGCAGAAGATAAAGCTGCGTATAAAGGCTGCCCTGAATGGTCTCATTGAAATAGAGCAGCGTGCACTTTCAAAAGATGATGCAGCATACAAGAAGCTGATGTCTAAAATAGGTAGCTTCCTAAAAAATACACAAGAACTTCGAGAACTCTTTGAAGACCCGCACATTCAAAAAGTAGTTGAGGAATTAGGGGCATCTGTTTATGGGAAAAACCATCAGGAAAAGTGCTATGACTATTATTTCGACCTCTACGAAAAACTAGAACGTGCTCAAAATGATTTTAAGCGTTTCCTTGACCCAAAGCTAAAGCCCGGCAGACCAGAGCTTAAGGGGCTTAATCAACTTGTTTCAGACCTCATAGACTTATACGAAGAACTCTCAGGCAATAAATTTACGATTCTGAGATATCCAGAGACTATGTCAGACCCAAGCACTCCAGGTCACCAGTTTGTGCATGAGGTTATTATGTATGTAAACGACCTTGCTAAGGAGCAGGGTATCGATGAGATTTATACAGGCAGTAGCATCTACAATTCGTGCGAAAAGGCCCAAAAAACCCGCAAAACCAACAACCCCGATTAAATATTAAAAATCCGATTATTTAATCGGGGTGAAAGCATTTATCATTTTCAGCCCAAGCTCATATGCTCCTCTTAAGAAATCAATTTGAACTTAATTGGAGACATTACGATGCAGCCAAACAACCCTAAATCAACTCAAGGCTTTCTTCGCCTGCCCCAAGTGCTGGAGCTATACCCAGTAAGCAAAAGCGCATGGTGGGCTGGCGTCAAAGATGGCCGCTTCCCTCAACCCGTAAAGCTAGCCCAGCGCACTACTGCCTGGCGTGTTGAAGACATCCAAAAACTAATCGAATGGGTAAACCGCAATGAGTCGCTATAGCAAAACGGCCATGCGCCTTAAAAAGAACTACAGCTATACAACTGGACGACTGGAGAGAGACTTTGGCTTTCACCCCCAAACTGTACGCCGCTGGGTTAAAGACAAGGAAACCCCTTTACCAACTATCCAACAAAAGCCCCTTCTTATATTCAGTGAGGACCTTCGGACTTGGCTTAAGAAGAAAGATAGCGATAGAAAGACATCTCTCACCCTGAAGGAATTCTACTGTATGGCCTGCCATAATGCAAAAGAACCTCTTGAAGACAAGATATATATGCATGTGTCGCCAAAGAAAGCTTGGCTAAAAGGCATTTGTCCAACATGTGGGAACATTATGAACAAAAAACTATCCCTCAAAAAGGCACAGCTGGTGGAGCAATTCTTGTTAACAATTACGCTGGAGGAGTTGCATATATTAGGGCGCACTACTAGCAACGAAAAAGCTCACTTGAAGACGACCGGAAAATCTACCTCAAGTGAGCCTGTAAAAAACGCCCATTTATACAAACAAAAAAATCTATTTGAGGAGGACGATGATGAGTAATTGTAACATACAGAATGAGGCACTGAAAAAAGATTATGAAGCTTACTTGAGCCTAAATGCCAGGAACTCACAGAAGACGGTTGATAGCAAAATTGCAGACCTGCGAAAGTACGAAGAGTTCACAGGCTTAAAGGATTTTGACACTTTTAATGAAAAACAGGCTCTTATCTTTAAAGAGGCCTACAAGAAAAGTACCAATACTAAAGGTGAGCCTATAGACCTAGGCACTATCTTTCGTACCCTACGTAATGTGAGTGACTTCTTTCTCTGGCTGTCTTCGCAGCCAGGGTATAAACGGAAAGTTAATGCTGCCGACGTGCGAGCCTTCAACCTCACAACTAAAGAAGAGAATATTGCCAAGCGTAAGGCTTTCAAAGAGGCCCCTACCATTGAGCAGGTTGACAAAGTGCTGAAGACTATGCCCACTAGCACTCCCTTTGAAAAGCGCAATCAAGCAATCATTGCCTTCACCTTGGTAACAGCAGTGCGTATTGAGGCTCTAATCAGCCTTAAAGTGGGGCATGTGGATGAATACCGCAAGGTCGTGCGGCAGGACCCTAAAGACGTTAAAACGAAGTTCAGTAAGCAGATTATCACCGCTTTCTTCCCTGTGAGTGAGGTGGCCACCCACATCGTGTTGGATTGGATTAAGCACCTCAAAGAAGAGCAGGGCTTTATGGGCAAAGACCCACTCTTCCCGGCCATGCAGTCTGAATACCTAGAGGGTACTGATGAGTTTAAAACCGAGGCTCTCTCAAAACGCCATATTGTCAACACCAATACTGCACGAGTTGTTTTCAAGAATGCTTTTGAGGCGGCCGGGCAGCCTTACTTCAACCCCCATAGCTTCAGGAATACTATTACTCAAGTTGGAGAGCGTATCTGCCAAACCCCTGAAGAGTTCAAAGCCTGGAGCCAGAACCTAGGTCACTCCTCACCGTTGACGACTTTTACAAGCTACGGAGAAGTTCCCTACCAAAAGCAATGCGACATTATTCATAAACTGGGCAAATCTCCCTAATACATCCTTCTTGGGTTTTAGCCACCTCTTTGGGGTGGCTAAATACCTTTGCCGTGCTTTGCTATCATAATTTGCAAACAGCCTTGGATACTTCAACAGTTCGGGTGGCAAGGCCTTTTTCAACTCTTGTGAAAGGTCTTCAAACGGGCATACAGGAGACATATATAGTGAAGCAGCATACTCAAGCTGCAGCATTAGACGACCGCCCTGCTTCAGGGGCATCCCCTTGTGAGCAGAGACCGTATCACCAAATATGATGGTCCCGGCTGCCCCTTCTAAGACCTTGTGCTTATCTTTACCATATAGGCTTATGACCTCATCATCGGAGACCCGTTTTGAATAGGGGATGCCATGCCGATTAAGCTCATCTCTATGGCTACCTTCAATATAGCAATGGGGCCCATTCTCAGCAGTCACATCATTCAGGTAGATAAACACCTTAATGAACTTTACAAACTCTTTGTCCTGATGGAAGAACTGAGCATTCCGGGAGAGCGTTTGCTCGTCCTGATTCCCAGCAAATGAGAACCATAAGCACGTTTGCACATGAATGGGTGTGCCCCCCAAGTATCCCGAAACTACAGATAGGATGTATGGGTCAAAGGCAATACGGGCAAACTCGGGCATCTGGGCGACTGTGTTTTGGTCCTGCAGCCAATATGTGCCTGTGAGCTTTGTGGATTCGGCATTCAGTTCCTTTAGCAATTCCCTGCCCGTCATGGGCTTGGTGCCTTTCCCCTTAGGCTTGAATACCAGCCCCTCTAAAGGTAGCTGCTCTAAAAACTTATTTTGTGAAACTGCGTACCCTTTCTCTTCAAGGGTTGTGATGGCCCGCCCCACATCAGAATGGTCATTAAAGATGCTTGGCGAGCCAACCGCTTGGATGACAGGGTGACGTACTTTTAAAATCTGAGACAGAACCTGTCGTGCTTCCCAGTCAAAGGCGTACATATCTTTATACCGCTTTCGGCGAAGCTTAAAACCATCCGTATTTGATAGTTCAAACGCCATGAGCCGCTGTATGGCCTTTTGAGACCTTTTACTGAGTTTTTAGAACTGACTATCAATAGAACTGCTATATGCCACCGGCTGAACCCTTTGCTGAAAAACAAATGGCCACCAGAACCTGGTGACCGGGAGTTCATAACCGACACGGAGTTCGGCGCAGCACTTTTTAGCTTACGCCTGGACATATAGTACTGCCTCCCGGCCCTAAACCGGTTGGCAGCATCAAAATTAACGGCCTGACGCAATGGCCGCTCCGTGTAGGGGTTATGAAGCCCCAGAACAGAATTTGCTGTTCATGGGGCTTAGTATGGCGGAGAAGGGATAATTTTCAAGTAAAGAATAAAGTAAGCATAAATCAATATTTAAATATTTCAGCAGCGTTAGTGAAAATCAAATCAAATAGAGTTATTATGAACCTTTCACATAAAAAAGGAATTTTTCATTAGAATGGTAAAAGCGAAAAAGCTAAGCAGCCCTTCAGCAACCGGCTCCGCAGGACCATTATTTGAGGCTAATGTCCAGACCTCTTTTGTGACCTTAATGCTAACTGGAGGTTTTGCGCCTTGTTTACCTTGTTGGCCAATTAAAGAAGTTATGGTTCAATCAAAGTTCTATGGCTATGAAACAGATGATTTAACGGTAATAATTGAGGAACCCAAAACTAAAGAACAGCGAAAGCTATATTGCCAAGCTAAGCTAACAATTTCTATAAATGAAAATAGTCCGCCATTCGGTGAGGTTATAAAAGCTGCTTGGGATGATTTTAACAGTAAAAAATTTAATAAAGGCAAGGATGCAATTGCCTTAATCACAGGGCCTATAAACGCCACAGACCGCAAGAGTGTATCATGGCTTCTTGAACAAGCCCGAAACGCTATTAATGCAGATGATTTCTACATGCGAGTAAACAAGGCTAACTTCAGCCCCCGGAAGAGTTCTACAAAACTTGCTGTAATTGAGCACCATTTAAAGGCTGCAAATAACGACCGGCAGCTTTCCGAAATCCAAGTATTTGATTTTATGAAACATTTTCACCTCTTAGGCTATGATTTAGATATTGAGTCTGGTGTCACCTTATCTTTGCTGCACTCTCATATCTCCCAAGTTCAAAGCCAGTCGCCAATTAACGTATGGTGCAGACTGCATAACTTTGTCCAAAACAAGAACAAAAATGCCGGCCCTATTACCATCAACAATTTGCCTCAAGATATCCTAGATACTGCTAAGCCTGTGGAGAAAGTCCAAATGCCTGAGGCCCTAAAAAATGCTCAACCGGATTCAAAACCCACATCAAAGCCACGGGCTCCGAAATGGAATCAAATACCTGATGCCACCTTTTTAGCTAGGGCTGCTCTTTTAGGGGCATGGGATGAAGACAGAGCGACCGATAGGAATGCTGTTTCCCAATTCCTTGGGATTTCTTATGAGCAGTGGTCTGAAAAAAGTTTGGAAATCCTTAACTATCCAGAAAGCCCGCTCTCAGTTCATAATAAAATCTGGAGAGTATCAAACAGAGAGGAACTCTTAAAGCAACTCAGCCCACGTATAGTTGATAATACACTTGAAGAATTGAGAGTTTTAGCTGTAGGAGTCCTAAGTGCATTAGACCCTGCCTTTGAACTGCCACCCGAAGAAAGGTATGCGGCTGGCGTATATGGTAAAACATCAGACTTCTCCAACCAACTTCGCCAAGGCGTTGCTGAAGGAGTCGCCATTTTAAATAGCAAACACATTAATTTTAGTAATTGTTCACACTCAAAGGCTGAAGAGACGAGGATACTTGCTATCAGAAAAATTTTTGCTGACGACACTTGGGCCTTATGGGGCAGCCTGAACAAACTTCTTCCCACATTAGCTGAAGCTGCACCAGATGAGTTCTTGTCTATAGTTGAAGGCTCGCTCAAGAAGGAAGTTTGCCCTTTTGCTGAATTATTTGCACAAGAAAGCACAGGAATTACTGGGAACAACTACTTAACTGGCTTATTTTGGGCCTTAGAGAGCCTCGCCTGGAGTGAGACGTATTTTATTCGTGCCTGCTTATTGCTCGCAGGCCTAGCAAAAATTGACCCGGGTGGTAGATGGGCAAACCGCCCAATAAACTCTCTAGCGACTATTCTTTTGCCATGGATGCCTCAGACCCAGGCATCTATTGAAAAGCGTAAAGCATCCGTAAAAACTTTATTCAAAGAATACCCCGAGGTTGCGTGGGAGTTAATAATTCAGCTCTTACCAAATAGACAACAAACTTCTTCAGGTTCTCACAAACCTAAGTGGTTGCTGGATATTGAGAGTTCTCCACCAAGTTCCGTTTCCCGAACAGAATATTGGGAGCAAGCCTCGTACTATGCAGAGCTAGCGGTCGCCGAAAGCAGACATGATATCACTCGCCTCTCGGCCTTGATTCAAGATTTTGATAATTTAACTCAACCAGCTTTAGAAAAGTTGATCCAAGCCCTAAAATCAGATGAGATCACAAATCTCCCGGAGAAACAGAGGCTTCCAATATGGGAACAACTCAGAAAATTTACTAACAAACATCGCAAATTTTCTGACGCCCAATGGGCTTTACCTGAAAAGCTTATTAACCGAATTGAATCCGCACAAAACAAGCTTGCGCCCAACGACCCATTAAACCTATATAGACACTTATTTTCTGAGCATGAGTTCGAGCTCTATGAGGAAAAAGGTGATTATAAAGAACAAAGTCAAAAGATAGAAGTCCGCAGGGAGGCAGCCATATCTGAAATCATGGCAAAACAGGGTTTTGAGGGTATTGACAAGTTCTCGTGTTTAGTTGGTTCACCTGAGTTAGTAGGTAGAACTCTAACGAAATCACCACCCGCTTCTATAGTGCCCAATCTACTACCAGAATTTTTAGATACTACAGAAAGTTCTCACAAAGCACTGATTGGTCAGTTTGTATTGATGTACACGTTGAACAATGGCTTTAATTGGTGTGAAGAACTTGATATCTCAGCTTGGACAACACCGCAAAAAGTCGCTTTTTTATCCTACCTCCCATTTACAGAAGAGGCTTGGAAACTTGCAGGGGAATGGCTTGGGGCAAACGAATCTAAATACTGGCTTCAAACACCTGCCAACCCTTATCAGGCAGATTCAAGCCTAGCACCTGCAGTAGAAAAACTTCTTGCGCACAAAAGACCCCACGCAGCTATCCGGTGTTTATATAAAATGCTTCATGATAAAGTGGTAGATGAAGAACAGTGTGTAAAAGCCTTACTTGCAGCGCTTAATTCTAAAGAGAGCCACCAGTCGATTGATTCACATAAAACTACTGAATTAATAAAGTTTCTACAAAATAGCTCAACAATTGATAAAGAAGACCTCCTTAACGTAGAATGGGGTTACGTAGGCCTCTTGTATAATAACTACAGCCAAGCAAAACCAAAGTTTCTTTGGAAGAAGCTTGCCAAGGATCCATCTTTCTTTTGTGAAATAATAAGACTGGTATACAAGTCCACAAAAGAAGAATCCATCAAAGAAAGTTCTCAACAAGAAAAAGAAATCGCAACTAATGCATGGCGCCTACTATACAATTGGAACATTCTCCCAGGTATTGATGAAAACGGCTATTTAGACGAAAAGTCTTTCAAGGCTTGGATTCAGTCTGTTCGAGTTGAGTGTGTTAAATCAGGCCACATTAAAGCCGCCGAAATGATTATAGGAGAAGTATTAATTCATGCCCCTGCTGATCCTGACGGAATGTGGATACACCGTGCTGCGGCAACCGTTCTTAATGAAGAGAGCGCTGAAGATATACGGCGAGGCTACGAGACAGCCGAACTTAACTCTAGAGGTGTCCATACTGTAGATCCAACAGGCAAACCTGAAAAAGACTTAGCTAAAAAATATAAAGAGCGTGCAGATGAACTAGAAAACAATGGATTTTACCGCATTGCAGTTACTCTGAGAAGTCTAGCTACTCACTATGAAAGATGGGCAGAACGTATCATTGGAGAGCACCAGCAATGGACTTAGCTAAGAAACCTTAGAAACCATTAACGCTGCCATCATTAAACACATCTGAGCTTCAGCTCTTGTAAAGTCAGGTTCCCCGCCCTCTGACTTTGTATGATGTGATAGCTGAGTATAGTGCTTTAAAGATGCCCAGATTAACTGTTCCCTATCGCTTTTAGCCATAGTTTCACGGTTCTTATCTTTATTAACCCGCTTAGAAACACCGGCTATATCCAAAGACTTCCCATGCCAATGCTTTGTGCCAAAGAGCTTCTCCCCAGCGATAGTGATAATACTCCGACAATCGCTTATACATGCCTTGTACTTGTCATTATAGAAGTGTTCTTGAGCATCTTTTAATGTGGTGAAGAGCTCACCACTATCACCATCAGACCCCACTGGCAAAGACACCTCCAGTAAGAGTGAGTTACAGTATTTTGAGTTTTCAAGCTTTTGAAGCCAATCGGACTTAGAAAGGTCATAAACAAATTCACAATAAAAGTTTTGTTCTGATTGCTCGTTCACGGCCCCTGTAGCATTCAAACTCAGCTTAAACCTTAAATCTCTGCCCTTTCTAAGCTGGTTGATTCTTTCAATATCACTAGGCTGCAATACTAGGCTAAAGTTACAATTCACCTCACTCATCTTATTAGCTATTACAGACTGAATTGCCGGCTTATCAAGAATAGAAAGACCGAGCTCACCCAAACCTTCAAGATAAATTCTTGCAGAGTATACAGAGACCGATGCTTTCTTTACATCACCAGCAACCGACATTCTCATGAAGTACTCGATATTTAGTTCATATCCACTAAGGAGTTTTTTGAGATACAGCTGCTTATGACGGCAAGTGGCAATGTTGTACCCATTTACATTAAATTCGTTCATTATAAAGCTCTTAAGTTCATTAATGGTCAGTGCCATAATAGGTTACAACTAATAGTAATTGCAAAAGAACTAATCAAAAATGAATAAAAAAGTAAGCCCACTACACCATACAAAAAGAGATGCCTACTTAGCGGAGTGTGTTGAGGTGAGGCTTGTATCGAGGCAGCGCTTATATGAAAAAGTAAAGGGAGAATGCGGTGAGTTAACAGATCTCGCTTATACATTCTTAATCCAAGAGTTAAAGTCTAAGAACTCGATAGAGTCTTATATAGTCGGCCATTATGTTGGTAATGAAATCGCTGAGAAGTATAACCTCGATCTCCCCCCAATTACTGATATATTTCAAGGCGACATCCTCCCCTCTCAAACTTCTGGCAATACAGGAGGGCAAAAGCAGTCAAAGACAGTTCGACACACATCATTAAACGCTGAAATTTACACACTTATTCATCTAATATTGCATTGCAATAGCAAAATCAAACCTGCTAAAGGCAGTTTACTTGCAAAGATGTTAGGCTACCTAGATAAAATGCCCTTAAGAGATTGCAACGAATACTATATAAATTCTCTTATATCCTACGTAAACCGCATGAGCTTTATACACCCCGACGATTTGGTAGACTCACTAGCTAAACGGTATTCACATGCAGGCACAGTTAAGAAATACCAATTTCCATTGCTGGCCCCATACTTCGAGAAGGCAAATAAAAAATAGATACTTAAAGTGGATATTTATCCATTGCTATGCTAGATTTACCCTAATAAATAGGGGTAGAAAAAATTGGCTCAAGACAATACAAAAAAACAAACAATAGCAGAGCCAAAGACGGCCAGTGGCCCTGTCCTTAAATGGGCGGGTGGCAAAGGCAGACTCCTGCCAGATCTTACGAAGAATTTCCCAAAAGAACTCCTATCAGGTGAAATTGATACTTACATCGAGCCATTCGTTGGCGGTGGGGCTGTATTCTTTGAGATTTACAATAACTACTCTTTCAAAAAAGCGTACCTGTACGATATTAACCCCGAGCTAATCATCCTCTACAACTCACTTAAGCAGGATGTTGACAGAGTTATTGACGAGCTGCGCCCTATGGAGGCTGAGTATCACTCGAAAGCCACCCATGAGGAACGCACTGAGGTTTTTTACGCCGTTCGCAGCCAATACAATGAAGAGGTAGCAGCCACCCACAAGGCTGTGCACCACACGCCGTTTAACGCCCGCCGTGCTGCTATGACCATTTTCTTGAACAGAACCTGCTTTAACGGCCTATTCAGAGTTAATAGAAAAGGCGGCTTTAACGTACCTCACGGTAAGTGGCCAAGTGTACCCAACATCCTTTTTGAGGATAAACTAAGAGCAGCATCAGAGGCTTTGCAAAATGCTGAAGTGCTCTTGGGTGACTTCTCACAGTGTGAGCAGCATATTAACGGTAAGACCTTCATCTACTTTGACCCGCCCTACCGCCCGCTAAATGTGACATCTGGCTTTACATCATACTCAAAGGAAGACTTCAACGATGAAGACCAGGCCCGACTGGCCGAAGCCTACCGTAAACATGACAAAGCCGGTGTGCTGCAGCTAATGAGTAACTCAGATCCATTCAGTTTTAACGAAGATAGCTTCTTTGAAGACCTCTACAAAGACTTCACAATCAACAGAATTGATGCAGCCCGAAGCATTAACTCTAAAGGTAATGGTCGCAGTAAGATTAAAGAAATCCTGGTAAGGAACTACTAGATTGAAGGCCCCTTACCTGCTCTACAATGATGATTGTCTAAAACTTCTTGCATCAATGCCTGATGCCTCAGTGGACATGATTTTTGCCGACCCGCCTTACAACCTCTCTAACGATGGCTTCACTTGTCAGTCTGGTAAGATGGTTTCGGTCAATAAAGGCAAGTGGGATAAGAGCAAAGGCATCGAGAATGACTTTGAATTTCACTTTAACTGGCTCAGAGAATGTAAGCGTATTCTGAAAGACAATGGCACTTTGTGGGTTTCAGGCACTTACCACAGCATCTACGCCTGCGGCTTTGCTATGCAGACGCTCGGCTACCATATGCTGAATGACATTTGCTGGTTTAAGCCCAACGCAAGCCCAAACCTTTCATGCAGATTTTTTACTGCAAGCCACGAGACCCTTATCTGGGCCCGTAAGCATAAGAAGGCTAAACACACCTTCAACTATCAGGCGATGAAAGAGGGCAGCTTCCCCTCTGATAAAATTAAGAATGAGGGCAAGCAAATGCGGAGTGCCTGGTGGATACCT
>Ga0208830_1001269_pt1 | contig 11447 bp, 10 predicted proteins | sample DeeseametaMP2634_FD_184169 | JGI IMG/M metagenome (GOLD analysis project Ga0208830, IMG submission 184169) | Marine microbial communities from the Deep Atlantic Ocean - MP2634 (SPAdes) | ecosystem: Environmental > Aquatic > Marine > Oceanic | place: Northeast of Antigua and Barbuda, North...
CCTTTATTATTGTAGATCAAAATCTATTCAAAGAGCAGAAAATGTTAATGGTGAATTATCCGCAGATACAACAAAAAATGTTGATTCACAAAATACATTAGATGAAGAAACAGATGATAATGAGTGTTTATCATGTCAGTAACAAAATTATCAAAAGAAACAATAATACCTAATAAAAAAGGACTACTTGTTGGCAATCCTGTTTATAAACCATTTAGGTATCCATGGTGTTATGATGCTTGGTTAACTCAACAACGTATTCACTGGTTACCAGAAGAGGTTCCTTTGGGTGATGACGTTCGAGATTGGCAAAAAAACTTAAATCAATCTGAGAAGAATTTATTAACACAAATTTTTAGATTTTTTACCCAAGCAGATGTTGAGGTTAATAATTGTTATATCAGGCATTACATGAATGTTTTTAAACCTACAGAAGTTCTAATGATGATGTCTGCTTTTGCATCCATGGAGACAGTTCATATAGCTGCTTATTCACATTTATTAGATACCATAGGGATGCCGGAAGCTGAGTATTCTGCATTTTTAAAATATAAACAAATGAAAGATAAATATGATTATATGCAGGGCTTTGATATTAAGTCGAATCATAACATTGCAAAAACAATTGCTGTGTTTAGTGCATTTACCGAAGGCTTACAATTATTTGCAAGTTTTGCAATCTTACTTAACTTTCCAAGGCAAAATAAAATGAAAGGTATGGGTCAAATTGTTACTTGGTCAGTAAGAGATGAAACTTTGCATTGTACCTCAATGATAAGATTGTTTAATGAATTTGTTAAAGAAAACCCAGAAATTTGGAATGTTAAATTAAAAAAAGAAATCTATGAAGCTTGTCGTACAATTATATCTCATGAAGATGCATTTATTGATTTAGCTTTTGAGATGGGCCCAATAAACGGACTTACATCTGAAGAAATCAAAGATTATATTAGATGGATTGGAAATAGAAGATTAGTACAATTAGGATTAAAACCAATCTATGATATAGATAAAAATCCTCTCACGTGGCTTGACACAATGCTTAATGCAGTTGAACACATGAATTTTTTTGAAGGAAGAGCTACCGAGTATTCAAAAGCATCTACAAAAGGTTCTTGGGCCGAAGCTTTTTCTTAATTTACAAATTATCTTTGATTTAAAAGCATTACTTTTCTGTGCTTGCTTCCTTTGTATTTAGAAAGCGGTCTAATCAATTTGTTGGAGATATGTTGTTCCATAATATGTGCTGACCATCCAGTAATTCTTGCAATAACAAATATTGGAGTAAAGAAATCTGTATCAAAACCCATTAAATGATAAGTTGGTCCAGTTGGAAAATCTAAATTAGGGTGAATATTTTTTCTTTTGAGCATTTCTTTTTCTATAATTTCACCAATTTTATGCAAATTTTCATCTTTTTTAAGTTTAGAAACTTTCAAAAAATATTTTTTCATAGTTGGAACTCTAGAGTCTCCACTTTTATAAACTCTGTGACCAAAACCCATTACTACTTGTTTTTTATTTAAATTATCAATTAACCAACTTTTTGCTTTGTCTGGTGTCTTAATTTTTTTCATCATATGCATTACTTCTTCATTGGCTCCACCATGCAAGGGGCCCTTTAAACTAGCAATTGCTCCTGTTATTGCACCATAAATATCAGACAAACTGCTAGTGATTGTTCTTGCCGTAAATGTAGAAACGTTAAAACTATGTTCAGCATATAAAATTAGAGAGATGTCAAAAGCTTTTACAATCTCTTTTTGCGGAACTTTACCAAAACACATATAAAAAAAGTTTTCAGAAAACGACAAGTCTTTTTTAGGTTTTATTATCTTTTTACCTTTTCTGACTCTAAAAAAAGCTGCTATAGCAGTTGGAGTTTTAGCAAAAATTCTCATTGTTTTTCTCATATTTGCCTCTGGAGAATTATCAGATGTTTCCTTATCTTCTAAACCCATAACACTAACAAATGTTCTAGCAACATCCATTGGATGAGCTTTTTTTGGCATGTGCTTTATTATTTCTCTGAGATTTATTGTGATATTTCTATTTGCTTTTTCTTCTTTCTTGAATTTATTGAGTTGAATACTGTTTGGTAGATCTCCATTAAGTATCAGATAAGCAACTTCTTCAAAACTACACACTTCACATAAATCTTGGACAGCATAACCCCTGTAAGTAAGAGAATTAATTTCGGGCATTACTTGTGAAATTGTTGTTTCATCAACAACAATTCCAAGCAAACCTTTTTTAATTTCATCAGTCATGATTTATTCATGTCCCTCAGTACTAAAATTATAAATCTTTTTATCCAAAGCGTTATATTTTTTGTACTCGACGAGTTCATATAATCTTTTTCTTGTTTGCATTTTATCAATAATATTATTTTGATGTCCATGCTTAAAAATATTTTTCAAACCATCCTCAACACTTTTCATTGCAAGTCTTTGTGTAGTTATTGGATAGATAACAATATTATATCCAAAATTTTCTAATTGTTTGTAAGAGAGAATTTTTGTTTTTCCAAATTCAGTCATATTTGCTAGTAAATATATGTTTAAATTTTTCCTTACTTTTTCAAATTCTTTTTCATCTCTTAACGCTTCAGGAAAGATAATATCAGCACCAGCATCTTGATAAGATTTCGCTCTTTCAATCGTTTTGTCAATACCTTCAACACTATTTGCATCTGTTCTAGCGATTATTTTGAAATTTTTATCTTTTCTTGATTTAACTGATAATTTAATTTTTTTTACCATTTTTTCTTTTGATATCAATTCTTTATTATCTAAATGGCCACATCTTTTTTGGCTAATCTGATCTTCAATATGAAGTCCTGATAATCCTAATTTTTCTAAAGTGCTAACTGTCTCTTCACAAGATTTAAACCCAGTATCTGCATCAACAATAGTCGGCAAATTAGTTACCCTAGCTATTTGATTAGCTCTGTAACTTACATCTTTTAGTTTAGTCAATCCAATATCTGGGTAGCCAAGGTCATTTGACATGACACCTCCAGAAACATAAACCCCGTCATATCCAATTTCTTCAATTAATTTTGCTGTTAAAGGATTATAAGCTCCAGGAATTCTAAGAATTTTTTTGCTTGATAATTTTTTATCAAAATTTTCTCTTTTTTCCTTTACTGTATTTTTAACAAAATGCATTAGAAGATACCTTTTGTGTTATTTTTTTTTAATTTTCTCTCATCAACTTCAATGTTTAGTTTATGCAAACCGCCATCTTTAATTTTTTTTAAATTTTGAACATCTTTCAAAAATCTATTACTTTCACTAATTCTAATAATTCCGTCAGTTAAGGTCAAAAATTTTTCAATATAATTTACCCTTTTAAATGGATGTGATCCATAGGTATGTGCGTTTGCCCTCTCTAAAGATTCAATTATTTTTTTTCCATCTTTCATTTTTAAAATTACTTTTGCCCCAAATGATTTTTTTTTGGGATCAGGATGATGATATTTTTTTGTCCAAACTTTATTTTCGTGAGTTTTTATTTTATGCCATAAGTCAACCGTGGATTTTTGGTGAGATCTTTTTTTATTATAAGATTTTATATGGTGCCATTTTCCATCTTCTAAAGCTACGGCAAATATATACATGATCGAGTGATCAAGTGTTTCTCTACTAGCATCGGGATCATATTTTTGAGGATCATTTGCTCCAGTTCCAATTACATTATGGGTATGATGGCTTGTGTAGATATCTATTTTTTTTATTTTTGAAAAATCGTCAATTTTTTTATTTAGTTTAATTGCTATATCTATTAAAGCTTGTGCTTGATATTCAGCAGAGTGTTCTTTTGTGTAAGTTTCTAAAATTGCTTTCTTTTGCTCATTTTTATTTGGCAGTGGAATTAAGTATCTAGCTTTTTCTCCATCCAATATTTGAGCAATAACACTATCTTCTCCTTCATAAATAGGGCTTGGAGCATCTTCACCTCTCATTACTCTATCTATAGCTTCGATCGCAAGTTTTCCAGCATGTGCTGGCGCAAAAGCTTTCCAACTTGATATCGCCCCTTTTCTTGACTGTCTTGTTGATATTGTTGTGTGTAAAGCTTGTTGTATACCTTGATATATAATTTCAGTATTTAACTTTAATAATGAGCCCAATCCAGCAGCAATGCTTGGTCCCAAATGTGCAATATGATCAATTTTATGTTTATGTAAACATATACCTTTTACTAAATTAACTTGAGTTTCATAAGCTGTAATTATTCCTCTTAAAAGATCGAAACCATTTAAACTTTTTTGTTGAGCAACAGCTAATATAGAAGGAATATTATCACCGGGATGACTATAGTCAGCAGCTAAAAAAGTATCATGAAAATCTAATTCTCTAACCGCAGTTCCATTAGCCCATGCTGACCATTCACAATTAAACTTTTTTTTTGAAGATATTCCAAAAATAGAAGCGCCATTTTTTCTTGGATGTTTCGTAGCCATTTGCCTAGCTGTAATAACAGGCTTTCTGTTTAAAGATGCAATAGCAACCGAGGCATTATCAATTAATCTATTAATAACCATTTCTATTGCTGACTCATTTAATGGAGCTTTATCAGATGCGACTTGAGCTAATTTCCATGCTAATTGATTTTGCTTTTTTAACTTAATCTTTGATGGATATACTTTTGCAATAAATTTTTTCAATTTTTTTTTCCAACTAATTAAAGAGTATAATTATAGCCGTAATAACTAGTAAAACAGCCAAAAAATATTCTATGATTTTTTTTAAATTGGCATTTTTTATAAGTATTTTTATTGAAGAACCAAATAAAGCCCATACACAAATTGAGGGAAAACATATAAATGGGGCTGTTAAAGCAACAAAAAATGTTGCCAAATAAAAGTTTTCATTTACCGGGAAAAAAGCTGTTGCAGCGGTTAATGCTACGACCCAAGCTTTTGGATTGATAAATTGAAAAAATGCAGCCTCATATAGTTTTAGAGGTCTTCCCGATTCTTTATTATTTTCAGAAAAAGAACCTATGATTTTCCAACCAAGATAAAGCAAGTAAATAAAACATAACCATTTTAAATAAACTTGAATCGATGGGTATTTTTGAAATAAATTTCCAAGGCCAAAGCATACAAGTGTGATTTGAATAGTATGACCAAAAGGAATACCAATTAAATGTGGAATAGTTTTTTTAAAACCAAATTTAATTCCAGAAGCCGTAAGCATTGCATTGTTAGGTCCTGGCGTCACAAACATTACAAAATAATAACTTATTAAAGCAAAAAATAGTTTAAACTCAATCATTAATATATTTTTGAATTATTTCTTCCAATCCAACAAAATTTTTAATCAAATGATCATAATTAATTTGATCAGGATTTTTTTCTGTGTAACCATTTTTAATTAGTATAAAAGGAATTTTAGCTGCTTTTGCAGCATTAGAATCTGTTTCACTGTCTCCAATCATAACACTTTTTTTTAAATTTCCACTCATAAGCTCGATAGTATTTATTAAATGCCTAGGATCAGGTTTGTTGTAATTAAATGTATTTCCACCAGCGACATATTCAAAAAAATCATAAAGTTTAATTTTTTTTAAAAGATCTATAGATAAATGTTCCTGTTTATTTGTGCATACAGCCATTGAGATAGAATTTTTTTTGCACCAAGTTAAAAAATCCAATACCCCAACCCTTGGTTTGCTTTCGTTACAAATATTCTGACTATAATAATTTATAAATTCTTTTGTCATTTCTTCAGTTTCATTTTCATTTGTTTTTTTTATTTTCCCAGTTTTTTCAGCTATTTCATGTATTGATTTTTTAATCATTACTTTTGATCCTCGACCTGCTAATTTTTTAATGTCGTTTAATTCTCTTTCTACATAACCAAATTTTTTCATTACGTGATTATGAGCATTCATTAAATCAGGAGCGGTATCGATTAATGTACCATCTAGATCGAATAAAATTGTTAGTTTTTGACTCATTTTAAAAAGTATTAATAAGAAATATTTTGTGAGTTATTATAATTAATTTATTAATGTAAAGATAATTTTTTATGAATTCAAAAAATAAAAAAAATTTTGCGTTACAAGAAAAACAAAAGCAAGAAAAAATTCGTAATAAATTTATGACAAATGGAGTAACATTAATTGCTCCAGAGACAATTTTTTTATCTGCAAATACAAAAATTGGAACAAATGTCGTAATCAATCCTTACGTTGTAATTGGTTCAAACGTAAAAATTGGAAATAATGTGGAAATTTTATCATTCACACATATTGAAAGTGCAAAAATTGAAAATAACGTAAAAGTAGGACCCTTTTCTAGAATTAGACCTGGAACAGTTTTATCCAAAGGATCAAGAGTCGGCAATTTTGTAGAAATTAAGAATAGCAAAGTTGGGGCCGGAACAAAGATAAACCATTTGTCTTATGTTGGTGATGCAACAATAGGTAAGTCTGCAAACATAGGAGCTGGAACAATAACTTGTAATTATGATGGTAAAAGAAAATACAGAACAAAAATTCATAATGAAGCTTTTATCGGTTCCAATTCTTCATTGGTGGCACCTGTGACAATTGGAAAACAATCTGTTGTAGGAGCTGGTTCTGTGATAACAAAGAATGTTAGGAAAAGATCCTTAGCCTTAACAAGAGCTAAACAAATTGAGAAAAAAAATTATAAAAAAAATTAATTTATGTGTGGAATAATTGGAATTGCTAGTACTAAACCTGTATTTGGAAATATAATTGAAGCATTAAAAAAACTTGAATACAGAGGATACGACTCTGCAGGTCTATCAACTATAGATAATGGTGAAATAAATGAAAAAAAATGTTCTGGACGAGTTAATAATCTTGAAAAAATTTTATTTAAAAATCCATCAAAAGGAAAATTGGGTATCGGTCATGTTAGATGGGCAACGCACGGCGTTCCTAATGAAATTAATGCCCATCCACACTCATCAGAGGTTGTATCTGTTGTGCATAATGGAATAATTGAAAATTCAAATTCAATAAAAAATGAACTAATAAAAAAAAATTACTTATTTAAATCACAAACAGATACCGAAGTAATAACTTTGCTTCTAACAAATTATTTAAAAAATTATGACATACTAGATTCAGTGCATAAAACTCTAGAAAGACTCGAAGGAAGTTTTGCTCTTGGAATTATTTTTAAAAATTTTAAAGATATTGTTGTAGGTGCTAGGAGAGGAAGTCCTCTAGCAGTTGGATATGGTCATGAAGAAAACTATATTGGTTCTGACTCATATGCTCTTAAATCAATGACAAATAAAATTTCTTATTTAGAGGATGGAGAAATTTGTATTTTAACTAAAGACAAAGTTGAGTTTTATAATTCAGAAAAAAATAAAATTAATAAAGAAATATTAACTTTATCAAATGATGAAAATAAAACTACCAAGGGTGATTTTAAAGATTTTATGTCTAAAGAAATTAATGAGCAATCAGTAACATCAAAAGCTTGCTTAAAAGAATATATAGATCATTTAAGAAAAGATATCAATTTTTATAATTTTCCTATTAATCCAAATGAAGTAAATAAAATTACGTTTATAGGATGTGGTACAGCTTATCATTCATGTTTAATAGCAAAATATTTATTTGAAGATCTTACTTCAATTACAGTCGAAACTGATATTGCATCTGAATTTAGATATAGAAAAATTAAATTTAAAAAAAATAATCTTTATGTTTTTGTTTCACAGTCAGGTGAAACAGCAGATACTTTTGCAGCCTTAGACTTATGTAAAGAAAATAAAGCAAACACATGTGCGATAGTGAATGTTGTTGAAAGCTCGATTGCCAGAACCGCTGATTTTGTTCTTCCAATTCATGCTGGCCCAGAAATTGGAGTTGCATCAACAAAAGCTTTTATTGGTCAAATGTTGGTTTTGTATTTGTTATCTTTGAAAATCTCTAAAGTTAGAAATGAAATAACAGATCAAAATTATACAAAAAGTATAAATGATCTCAATAATTTACCACGATTAATTAAAGAAGTATTAGCAAAAAGAGATGAAATACAAATCATAGCAAAAGATTTTGTTGACTCAAAAGGAACCATGTTTTTAGGTCGAGGTTTATCTTATCCAATTGCTTTGGAAGGTGCTTTGAAATTAAAGGAACTTTCATATATTCATGCCGAAGGTTATCCAGCAGGAGAAATGAAACATGGGCCGTTAGCATTAATTGAAGATGGTTTACCAGTTGTGGTTTTGGCCCCAAAAGATAAATATTTTGAAAAAACAATTTCAAATATGCAAGAGGTTATTGCTAGAGGTGGAAAAGTGTTTTTGTTTACTGATGATGATAGTGAAATTATTAGCGAAAATATTAGATATAAATTTAATATTCCGAAGAGTAATGACTATATAAAACCATTTCTTTTGACTTTGCCTTTACAAATGTTGGCTTATTATGTTGCATCGTTTAAAAACTGTGACATAGATAAACCTAGAAACCTAGCAAAATCAGTTACAGTTGAATAAATTTCAGAAGATCGACTAATCTTGGTTTTTTTACTAAATTGCCTTATATATCTCTAAGGTTGAAAATGAAAAAATGGAAAACAAATAGTTGGAAAAACTATCCCGTAAAACACATTCCAGAATACGAGGATAAGAAAGAGTTAGATATGGTTTTAGGAAAATTAAAAAATTTTCCACCACTTGTCTTTGCTGGAGAAACTAGGTCATTAACAAAACAATTAGCAGAAGTTGTTGATGGAAAGGCTTTCTTGTTACAAGGGGGTGATTGTGCTGAAAGTTTTGCCGAATTTCATCCAGACAATATTAGAGATACATTTAAATTAATTTTACAAATGGCTTTAATATTAACTTCATCCGCTTCATTACCAGTAGTAAAAGTTGGAAGAATTGCTGGGCAGTTTTCTAAACCAAGAAGTTCACCAATTGAAATTAAAGATGGTAAAGAATTACCAACTTATTTAGGTGACAACATAAACGGAATTGAATTTAATGCAAAAGTAAGAAAACCAGATGCAAAGAGAATGTTTAGAGCTTACTCACAAGCAGCATCAACATTGAATTTATTAAGAGCTTTTTCACAAGGTGGCTTTGCAGATCTTAGAAAGGTTCATCTTTGGAATTTAGGATTTGTAAACAAAAGCCAACAAGGAAAAATGTTCAAGGAATTAGAGGACAAAGTTAGTGACGCTTTATCATTTATGGAGGCCTGTGGAATTACTCCGGAAAGCAATAGAAGGTTAAGGACAGTAAACTTTTATACATCACACGAAGCTTTACTCTTACCTTTTGAAGAATCTATGACCAGAGTTGATTCTACTACTGGCGAATATCATGATACTTCAGCTCATTTTGTTTGGATTGGTGATAGAACAAGGCAACCTGATGGTGGACATGTGGAATTTTGTAAAGGAATAAAAAATCCAATTGGAATAAAGTGTGGTCCATCATTAAAAGTTACGGAATTAGTTCAACTATGTACTATTTTAAATCCTGAGAATGAAAAAGGAAGAATTACTTTAATTTCAAGATTTGGTTATGACAATGTTGAAAAATTTCTACCAAAATTAATTAGAACTATTAAAAAAGAAGGTCTAAATGTTGTTTGGTCATGCGATCCAATGCATGGTAACACAATTAAATCGGCTGCTGGATACAAAACTAGACCTTTTAATAACGTTGTTAAAGAAGTAAAAAATGTTTTTTCTGTTCATCAAGCCGAAGGAAGTTTTGCTGGAGGTCTTCATGTAGAGATGACTGGTCAAGATGTTACTGAATGTACGGGCGGAGCTCAAAAAATATCTGAACAAGATTTGTCTCATAGATATCATACACATTGTGATCCTAGATTAAATGCAAGCCAAGCACTTGAATTAGCATTTTTAATTTCAGATGAAATTAAAAAAAATTCTCAATATTCTAAGAATATTGCTCGAGCAGCATCTTAATTACAGCATTTAAATTTTTAAGATTAGAAAATGAAAGAACTCAAAATATTTAATTCTTTAACAAAAAGAAAAGAAAATTTTGTTCCAATCAGCAAAGATAAAATAGGAATGTATATATGTGGACCTACAGTTTATGACTATCCGCATATCGGTAATGCTAGGCCATTGGTAGTATTTGATGTTTTATACCGTTTACTAAAAAAAATTTATGGAAATAACAAAGTTACTTATGTGCGCAATATAACAGATATTGATGATAAAATTATCGAGTCATCAAAAAAAAATAATAAAAGTATTGGAGAGCTAACAAAAACTATTACGACTAGCTTTCATGAAGACTGCAAATATTTAAATTGTTTGGAACCCAGTTTTGAACCTAAAGCAACTGAGCATATTAAAGAAATGATAAGCATGGTTACGAATTTAATAAAAAACAAACATGCTTACGAAAATGAAAGGCATGTTTATTTTTCTGTCACTTCTTTCGAAGAATATGGAAAATTGTCAAATAAAAATTCAGAACAATTGGTTGCAGGATCAAGGGTTGAAGTTTCTAAATATAAAAAAGATCCACTTGATTTTGTTCTTTGGAAACCTTCAGAGACAGATGATCCTGGTTGGGACTCTCCATGGGGTAGAGGTCGACCTGGTTGGCATTTAGAATGTTCTGTTATGAGCGAAAAATTTTTGGGTAAAAAATTTGACATTCATGGTGGAGGTCTAGATCTCATTTTTCCTCACCACGAAAATGAAATTGCGCAATCACGTTGCGCCAACAAAACAGATAATTTTGCAAATTATTGGGTACACAATGGTTTCGTTACCTTTGATAAAGAAAAGATGTCAAAATCCATTGGAAATATTGTTATGATTCATAAGCTGAGAGCAAATATAAATGGTCAAGTTGTAAGGTTGGCACTTTTAGGTTCACATTACAAACAACCATTAGATTGGAACGAAAAATTAATAAAAGAAAGTCAAAACACATTAAATAAATGGTATAGCCAATTTGAAAAAACAGATCTAGTAGAATTTCAAGAAGATGTATTGCATCCACTACTAGAAGATCTAAATATACCAGAATATATATCAAAACTGCATTTGCTTTATGATGAATCATCTAAAGGAAATAAATCTTCAAAAGTTAAATTTTTATCTGCTTGTAAGTTAATTGGTTTACTTGAAGAAGATAAAGAGTCCTGGGAAAGTTTTAAAAAATCTAAAGCTCATGTTGATGAAAACTTTATTAATCAAAAAATTAAAGATAGAAATAAAGCTAGAAAAGAAGAAAATTATAAATTAGCAGATACCATAAGAAAAGAATTAGAAAATAATGGAGTGATAATTGAAGATCAGCAAGACCAAACAAATTGGAAATATAAATGAGCAAAGAAAAAATATATATTTTTGATACTACACTTAGAGATGGTGCACAAACCGAGGGTGTAAACTTTTCTATTGATGACAAAATTAAGATTGCTAAAGCATTATCAGATCTAGG
>Ga0208830_1001273_pt1 | contig 11411 bp, 9 predicted proteins | sample DeeseametaMP2634_FD_184169 | JGI IMG/M metagenome (GOLD analysis project Ga0208830, IMG submission 184169) | Marine microbial communities from the Deep Atlantic Ocean - MP2634 (SPAdes) | ecosystem: Environmental > Aquatic > Marine > Oceanic | place: Northeast of Antigua and Barbuda, North...
ACGTTAGAAGAATTGCGTGGAGACGAGTGATTGATATAAATGATCGCGCACTGCGACACATAAATATTAATCTTGGTGGTGTAGCCAATGGTTTTCCTAGAGAAGATGGATTTGATATTACCGCCGCATCCGAGATCATGGCAATTTTCTGCTTATCCAATAACTTGAAAGATCTCGAAGAAAAAATTGGAAATATTACTGTAGCTTATACTAAAGAAAAAAAACCAATCTACGCAAAAGATTTGAATGCTCATGGTCCAATGACAGTAATGTTAAAGGAAGCCATTAGACCCAATGTGACTCAAACCCTTGAAAATAATCCTGCGATTATTCATGGTGGTCCATTTGCCAATATCGCTCATGGTTGTAATTCAATCATAGCAACGAAAATGGCCTTAAAATTATCTGATTATATTGTTACAGAAGCAGGTTTCGGCGCTGATCTTGGTGCCGAAAAGTTTCTAAATATTAAATGTCGTAAAGGAAATATTCAACCGAATTGTGTTGTTCTTGTTGCTACTATTAGAGCACTAAAAATGCATGGTGGAGTAAAAAAAGATGATTTAAAAAAAGAAAATGTTGAAGCGCTTAAAAAAGGTCTACCCAATCTTGAACGGCATATTAAAAATATTAAAAAATTTGGTTTAGAAATTACTGTTGCTATTAATCATTTTATCACTGATACCGATAAAGAAGTTAAAATCATAGAAGAGCATTGTTCTAAACTTGGTGTAAAAGCAAATCTTTGTATGCATTGGGCTAAGGGTGGAGAGGGAATCAAAGAACTTGCAAATCATGTGGTAGAACTTTGTAAAAAAGCAAAAAAAGATAATTTTAAATTTTTATATTCCAATGATATCGATCTTTGGAAGAAAATAGAAATCATTGCGAAAGAAATGTATGGAGCAAGCGAAGTAATGGCAGATACAAAAATTAGAGATCAACTAAAAAAAATGCAAGATGATGGATTTGGTAAATTACCTATTTGTGTGGCCAAAACCCAGTACAGTTTTTCTACAGATCCCAATCTAAAAGGAGCACCAAAAGGCCATAGCATACCCATTAGGGAGATTAGACTCTCAAGTGGTGCAGAATTTATAATAGTAATTTGCGGATCTATTATGACCATGCCGGGTCTTCCAAGAGTACCTGCTGCAAATTCAATCAAGTTAAATGAAAAAGGAGAAATAGAAGGTTTATTTTAATTTTCTAAATAATTCCAAAAATCAACTGCAAGATTTATTCCTGTGAGGTCTTTATAATTTTTTAAACCCGTAGGAGAAGTTATATTAATATCACCGGTTAAATAGCCAGAAATCAAATCTATCCCTGCAAAAACTATTTGCTTTTTTTTAAGATTTTTGGCTACAATTTTTGCAATTTTTATCTCTTGTTTTGTTAAAGTAGTTTTTGTGGGTATTCCTCCCTGCCCTATATTACTAATTATTGAGCCTCGCTTAGGAACTCTTCTGATAGCACCTTTAATAACTCCTCCAATCACAAAAACTCGTTTATCTCCTTCCTTAATTTTTGGGAGAAATTTTTGAACCATTACCTGATCATGCTTATTTATATAATTTAATATTTTTCTTTTTTTTAATTTTTTATTTAAAAAAAGAATATTTTTTCCTCCATAGCCATGCGTAGGCTTAATAACAATTTTTTTATGTTTTTTTATAAATTTATCAATTGCACCGATATTCTTTGTAAATATTGTAGCAGGCATCAATTTTAAAAATTCCATTGAATGAAGTTTTTCAGGCATATTTCTTACGGCAGCAGGATCATTAATTATGCGTGTTTTTTTTGATATTTTTTCAAGCAAAAATGTTGCGGTAATATAATCCATATTAAAAGGCGGATTCTGTCTCATTAATATAAAATTAACTTTCGAAAGATCTATTGTTTTCAAATTTTTAATAGAATAAAATTTTTTCTTTTTTTCAAAAAAAACAACTTCTTGACACAGAGAATAAATTTTTCCATTTGAAAAGGTAAGATTTTTTGTTTCATAATAATAAATTTTGTACCCTCTTTTTTGGGCTTCTAATGCCAATAATAGTGTTGTGTCGGTCTTTCTGTTTAATGAATTTAAAGGGTCTCCTTGAATTGCAATAATTTTTCTATGTTTTTTCATATAAAAAACTTAAATCTTTTTTATTTTTAAACTTTTCAATTGTGATTTCAGCTTTCGTTTTATTATTATTTATTATACTTTCAACACTGCTTAAAAAAATTGATTCATCCTTACCACTATCATTTTTCAAAGATCTTTTTTCTAAACCTTTTTTTGAAAGATTTAAAAAAATTTTTCCCCATTCTAAAATTGATTTATTATTAATTATTGTATTTAGACCTTTTTTAGGTGCATCAATATAGGCATTTAGTATATCGGATACTTCCCATTTGCTAATAATATCATAAGCTGAATCTAAATTACCATAAAGTAATCCAACATAAAAAGCTGGACTACCGCAATGACAATCCCATTCGCAAGTATCCAGTGATCTGATTTCTATATATTCTTTTAAGCGAACCTCCGTAAAGATTGTCGCTAAGTGGTTTTTAAAGTCTACAATATTTGGTTTAATATTTTTTAGTATTGAAAGTTTGCCGTCCATAAAATCTTTAAAATTTTTTCCTTCTGCATTAAGATATTGAGAGTTTTTAAGAACAAACAACAAAGGCATATTAATAACAAAGTCTGTATACTTTTCAAAATCCATATCCTCCAAAAAAGATTTTGGCAATCCAGCTCTTGATGTATTTTGCCAAACTTTTGAACGATAAGATAAATATCCACTCAAACTATTTTCTACAATTGGCGAATTGGCAAAAATAGCTGTAGATATTGGTACCAAAAAAGAACTTAATTTAAATTTTTTTATAAAATCTTTTTCGGACATATAATCTAAATTAATTTGTGTGCCACAAGTTTGGTACATCATATGTAAACTGAGCTTTCCATCTTTAGGCATTTCCTTTGTCATAATTTCATACCGTTGTTTTGGTGTTTGGGGGACATTTTCTAGTTTAGTAAAAGGATCAAAACTTACAGACATCATTTTTAAATTAAGTTTTTTGCAAGCCTTTCTTAGTTCGTCTAAATATTTGTATGATTCACTGCAATTCAAATGAACAGAATTTAATTTTGCTCCTGAAAGCTCAATTTGATTACCAGGTTCTAGTGTAATACTTTGTCCTTCTCTTGATAAACCAATAACATAATCTTTTTCTTTTATTGGTTTCCATCCGAATTGTTCAAGAAAATCAAAAATTTTCGACACCGTTTCAAAATTTACTCTTTGATTGGTAGGGTTATCAAAGATAAATTTTTCATGTTCTACCCCAACACTTAACTGATTTTCTTTTTTACAACCTTTTTCAAAATAATTTATTAAGTCTTGTTTAGAATTTATTTGTTCCATTAACTATTTATTTATGTAGGTAATCAAGCCAGTTTTTTAATTCCCGTATTCGCATGTCATCCTTTAATTCAGCTTTGGCATGCTCTATAGAATCAATATGTTGATTAATTTCATGTTGGCTTTTAAAAATATTTTTATCAATTAAACCTTTTGACCTATGTTTTATTAATTTGATCATATAATCGTAGGGAATTTCAGGATGATATTGTAGTCCCCATATTTCTGAGTTCCCAACAGTGAAATGCAATGCTTCAAACTTGTTAATTTTATTACTTGCTAATAAAACTGCATTGCTTGGTGGAATTTCTACTTCATCATAATTAAAAGCGGGTGTAGTAAATTTATGAGGTTTAGAAGAGTAAAGTTTATGTTTTTTTCCTGCATTGGTAAGTTCTATATCATAAGCAATACCAACATGAGCCCCTCTTGGTGCTACTCTACATTTTCCTCCAGCTGCAGTAACAGTTACTTGTAATCCCCAGCAAGCAGCAAAAATTCTTTTATCATGTTTAAAACATGTTTTTACGAATTCTATGTGTTTTTTAACTTCATCGCTAGTATCCTCAATACGTAAAGTGCTTCCTGTTAAAACGATACCATCATATTTTTTTAAAGATGAAATAATTTTTGAAATAGAATTATCATTTTCAAGTTCGACGATATCTATTTCGCTATTTGGCTCAAGTGATCTAATGTGTTGTTTAAAATTTTCTGATTGAGGCACGCAACCTGCGCTATTAAAGTTTAAATTTTCTTCTTTCGTATTACCTTCCACAATTAGTAGTTTTAATTTATCCATAATATATTTAATATTAATCTTAAAAATTTAAGTATAATCTAATTATATGAAATTTTTAGTCCTACAACACATTAATATTGAGCACCCTGGTATTTTTCTTAAATTTATGAAAGAGGATAACGTTCAAATCGATACAGTAGAACTAGATGAAAATGAAAAAATACCACAGCTAAATAAGTATGATGCAATGATTGTTATGGGTGGGCCCATGGATACTTGGCAAGAAGAAACTTATCCTTGGTTAAAACCTGAAAAGGAAGTGATTCACAAGTTTGTCACCATCCAAAAAAAACCTTTTTTAGGTTTGTGTCTAGGTGCCCAGCTTCTTGGTGAAGCAGTAGGTGGTAAAGTAAGAAAAATGAAAACACCAGAAATTGGTGTACTAGGAGTTTCTTTAATAAATAACAAATCATTATTTAAAGGCCTAAACAAAGATTTAAAAGTCTTACAGTGGCACTCTTATGAAGTGCACGATCTACCGTCTAGTACGAATTTATTAGCAACATCGCCTGAAAGTAAGATTCAAGCTTTCTCTTCAGGTAATGCTTTTGGATTACAGTTTCATGTTGAACAAACAAGTGAAACTGTTCCTCAGTGGGCTTGTGTCCCGGAATACAAATCAGCTTTAGAAAAAACTTTAGGATCAAATGCGCTTGCAAAATTTGAAAAAGACGTTCAAGAAAATCTAAATTTATTTAATAACAGCGCTAGAACAATTTACGACAATTTTAAGAAAATAATTTAAAATAGTTTTCCTTCAAGACTGTGTTGGTACATTAATTTCATGTCATCTAATGAAGTTTTTTTAGGATTCTCTGGTGTACAAGGATCATTTAAGGCCATGGGAGCTAGTTTTTCTATATCTTTATCCGTTATTTTTGCGCACTCCGACAACTTATGTGGAATTTTTATTTTATCACGTAAGTCCAACACCCAATCAATAAATGAATTAAATGAAGGGTTTTTTAACTCAAGATACTCGCTTAATTTTGCAATTTTATTTTCTATTGCAGATCTATTAAAAGTTAAAACATAAGGCATAAACACAGCATTAGATAAACCATGATGAATATTAAAAACTGAATTCACTGGATGGCTTAATGAGTGAATAGCTCCCAAACCTTTTTGAAAAGCAGTAGCTCCCATACTTGATGCGGTGAGCATATTTCCACGAGCTTCCAAATTTTTTCCTTCATTAACTGCAGTTGTTAACCATTTTTTAATTAACCACATTCCTTCAAGAGCTATACCGTCAGCCATCGGATGGTAACCTGAAGCACAGTAAGCTTCTAAGTTGTGAGCAAAAGCATCCATTCCTGTTGCTGCTGTCAAAAATTTAGGTAGACCAATTGTTAACTCGGGATCCAGAATAGTTAACGTTGGAAGCATTCTAGGATGAAAAACTATCTTTTTTACATTGGTTTTCTCATTAATTATCGCTGCAGCTCTTGATGCCTCTGAACCTGTACCTGCGGTAGTAGGAATAGCTATAATAGGTTTAACATTGTCGGGATTGCTCATTTTATTCTTTGCCATAGACTCAATATAGTTATTTTCTTTCCAAAAACTTCCTTCACCAGAAAAGTCCCAAAGAGGTCTATCGTTTGACTCTAATAAAGCAATTGACTTACCGACATCTAAGCTACTCCCGCCACCAAAAGCTATCACTCCATCATGTTTGCCATTTTTGAATTGTTCGACTCCTTTTTGAACATGACTTCCGAATGGATTCCCTTTTAAATCTGAAAAAATTTTTGTAGGTATGGAGGCTTTTTTATTTATATCAACTGCCTTTGCAATCATTTGTGTTTTTACAAGATCTTTATCGGTAACTAGCAAAGGTTTTTTTACATTTAGTATTTTGCAAGCTTTGGTTAAATCATTAATTCTACCAACACCAAACCACACGGTATTGGGATAAGCCCAGTCAAAATTAGACATTTAATATTCTTCTAATCCTAACAATTTTTTTCGTTTGTTTGCCCAAGTGCGGATTAAATTATCAACAGCTAAACCAATAAATGCAACGCAGAGACCAAGGATCAGTGCTTTGCCTCCTCCTTTTAAGTCTGATAAAGCTTTCATAATATATTGTCCCAAATCTTCTGTTCCAATAAAAGCTCCAATAATTACCATAAATAATGCGAAGACAACGGTTTGATTAATTCCAAGCATTATGTGGGGAAATGCTAAAGGAAAGTCAATCTGAAACAATCTTTGTAAGCGCGTTACACCCGACATCGAAGCTGCATCGTGTAAAGCTGGCGGAACACTACGAAGTCCTTCAATAGTATAACGGGTTGCAGGAATAGTTGCGTAAATGATCACAGCTATTAACACGGATGTGTCAGTTATACCAAAAAGCATCATAACAGGAATTAAATAGACAAAAGATGGAAATGTTTGGAGGGTATCACAAATCCCTAAAGCAATTTTTGTACTAGTTGTATTTTGTGCAGCTAAAGAACCAGAGATTACTCCGATGATACCTGATGCAATGACACCAAAAGTTGCCATGTAAGCTGTGACTAAAGCTCTATCCCACCATGGGCTTAGAGCAATAAATAATGTAAATCCACCAACCACAAGTGCTGATCGAATACCGCCGATTATATAACCGGTTCCCATAACCAAAACAAACGTTGCGACAATTGGCATCCTTAGATAGGCAGCTCTCATTGGTTGTAATACGTCTACAATCAACCAGGTATTAAAAATTTTTAATTGGAAAAAGAAAGTATCCCATATCCAATCAACCCCTGCATTCCAGAAAGGTTCGCCTGATATCCCTTTATTGTGTGGAACTTCATACAAGTAGTTAAAACCTTCTTTAAAATAGAAAGATCCAAAAGAGGCAAGTATTAATCCAACTATTACTGCCCCAACAAAAAATAATCCATATTTATTACGCTGGAGAAAATTAAGGTGAGCAAAATAATCTGTTTGTTTATGAGCCCAAGCTAAAGACATTTTGTCTAAAAGTACTGCAATTAGACTAATACAAATACCGGCTTCTAAAGCTAAACCAATTCTAAGTTGATTTAAAGCCAGCAATAGATTCCAACCTAATCCCTTAGCACCTATAAAGGATGCAATAACTGCCATGGCCAAACACTGCATGATGACTTGGTTCACGCCAATTAAAATGTCTCGTCTCGCGGTTGGAATTAATACTTTAAATAAAAGTTGAAATTCGTTACAGCCGCTCATCTTTCCGGCTTGGACAACTTCTGGAGATACTTTTCTCAGTCCCAACAAAGTCAGACGCACCATTGGTGGTGTTGCAAAAATTATTGTTGCAATTGCCCCAGCATGATCTCCAATTCCAAACATTACCATTATCACAACTATGTAAGAATAGTGCGGCATGGTCTGCATTACATTGAGTATAGGATTTAATGCTGCCTCTACCCTCTTGCTTCTATATGACCAAATCCCTAGAGCCAAACCAAGGAGAAAAGAAATTGGTGCAGCAACCAACACAAATGAAAGCGTCTGCATTGAAGGTTTCCACTGACCAAATACAGAAATATAAATCATGGTAATGGCTGCAAATATTGCAAGACCTTTTCCATTAAGTTTGTAACCCAATATAATTGCTCCAGCGGTAACTATAGTCCAAGGAATTCCAGGTAATTCTGCCCATGGGTTTGCATCAATCCAATCCCAACTTGTAAATGCAACAACGGTCTTAACTCCTCCAATTAAAATTTCACGGATAAGTTCAATTAAAAAAAGCATAGAAGCTGAAATCATTCTGGTAATTTGCAGAACCAATGGGCGCGTTGTAGTCTCTTTAAGATCAGCGTCCCAAATCTCAATCGGCATCCAATCTTCTAATAAAAAAAACAATGCATCATTTACCCAAATTGGAAGCCAACCAAGGAGTGGTGGCAACCTCCAAAGAGTATCATATCCATAATATCTAACTTCTATACCAAAAAGATTATAAGAACTTAGATTTGGATCTTTTGAAAATTCAGCTACAGACCTTATAAATTTATAACCCTCTGGAACATCTATTGCAAAACACAAGCCAAAAAAAATAATTAATAAAAAAAACCACTGAAATGATTTTGGGTATTTTTTTAAAATTTCCATCAATTATTAATTTTCTTTTCTTCCACCAAATACAGTATGAATAACTTTGGAAGGCTTTACGATTCCAATAACTTTTTTATTAGAATCAATAACAGTTACAGGTTTTTCTTGACTTAAAATTTTTTCAGCAACGGTTTCTATGATTGCATCTTTAGAAACTTTTAAATCACTTAAATTTTTATTATCACTCATTGGCTCCATCACGGCCTCTATTTTTAACACTTTCTCTCTTGGAACCTCTTCAGTAAATTTTTTAACGTATTCTGTGGCTGGACTTAGAACAATGTTGGCTGGAGTATCCAATTGCTCAATTATACCATCCTTCATTATTGCAATCCGATCTGCAAGTCTAAGCGCCTCGTCAAAATCATGTGTGACAAACATAATTGTTTTTTGTAATTTATCTTGTAGTCTTAAAAATTCATCTTGCATTTCTTTTCTGATTAATGGGTCAAGAGCAGAAAAGGGTTCATCTAAAAACCAAATATCAGGCTCAACGGCTAAAGATCTGGCAATTCCTACTCTTTGCTGTTGACCTCCGGATAATTCTCTTGGAAAATAATTTTCCCTTCCCTCAAGACCTACAAGCTTAACCATGTCCATAGCCTTTGAAATACTGTCTTGAGTTTTCATTCCTTTTATCTGCAAAGGAAAAGCAATATTTTCCACAACTGTTTTATGAGGAAGGAGAGCAAAGCTCTGAAACACCATTCCCATTTTATTTCGTCTTAACTCAATCAATTCTTTATTTTTCAAAGATAATAAATCTTGACCTTCAATAAAAATTTTGCCTGCTGTAGCATCTGTCAATCTTGATATACATCGAAGTAAAGTTGATTTTCCAGAGCCGGATAATCCCATTACGACCAACAACTCTCCTTTTGAAACCTCAAAAGAAGCATTATTAACACCTACAATGCAACCAGCCTCTTGGAAAGTTTTAGCATCAACATTTCCACTAGCATCTTGAAGCATTTTTTTTGCCCCTGCTCCAAAAATCTTATAAACAGCCTCACATTTAATTACTTTAGTAGACATAAATTTTATTCAACAAATTACACTAAAACTAAAAAAAAATCCCCCCCCCTATTTATTTTATGAGTGCTCTAATAATTTTTTATAAAATACACTCTAGTGTCTATACTAGTTTTAAAAAAACCTTTGGCTTCACCTGAAACTGTAATTGTATCACTCACCCCTTCTATAGCCCTTATCGTATATTCAGCAAAACATTTATTTGAAGAACTGTCCCATCTTGCAGAACGTTCATCAATTTTATTTCCGTTATCAAAATACAATTTCGTTGCACTGAAGTTTAGAATGTTTGCCCCCATCATTGCACGTTGAGTTACAATTTTAGTATTTTTGCACACCACTTCATATTCGCTCAGTGATAATTGATAACCCTCACTACTTTCATAAAAATTTAATCTACCTCTAGGAAGTAAAGTAATGACTTTATCAATCACTACAGTCTTAACAATCTCTGCAGTCTTATCACTCTCTTTAATCTCTCCAAAAAAAATGTTCAAAATGATAAATGTAAAAATTATTGTTGCTGTTAAACCAGCAAGACCTACTATTTGCTTAATGGCTTCGGGAAGTTCTTTATATTTTTTTAAACTATTTTCTAACAACATTGTTCTATCTAATTCGGCTCAACTAATGCACCATCTTTCCAGATGCCTGTCTTAACTGTTTCATCTGCCAAGGTAAAAGTTCCTTGTCCATTCATGAAACCATCACGCCATTCACCCACGTATGCGGCTCCATCTGGAAAAGTCAAAGTTCCTTGTCCATGCCATTTACTATTTTGAAACTCTCCCACGTATATGTATCCATTTGGCCAAGTCACAGTCCCTTGTCCATGCTTTAAACCATTATTCCACTCACCCACGTATGTGGTTTTGTCTGTATAAGTCCAAGTCCCAACTCCGTTGTCACAGTCACCATCAGTACATCCCGTTGTACGCGCAAACCCTGTATTGCAAAGGATCAAACCTAAAAATATATATAGAAACAGTTTTTTCATATCTACTATTCTACAAATTACACTAAAACTAAAAAAAAATCCCCCCTAGTTATAAAAACCAGGGGAGATTATTAAAAGCTTAAACTTTACAAAAAATTATTTTGTGAATTTTTTCCAAACTTTTTTGTTTTTCTTCAACCATTTTTTTCCAGCATCTTCGTGAGTCATTTTATCAACGTCTACATAAGCTGCCATTGCACCAATTTGTCCTGTGGTAAATGCCAATTTTTTAAACATTTTTGCTGCATCTGGATGAGTTTTAGTCCACTTTTCATTCACGGCTTTTTTCAAATAACCGTCAGGTGAACCACATTTTCCATCACCACCGTCAGCTGGTCTACAGCCATCCGTGTATGGAGGGAAATCAATAAACGTAAATCCGGCACCATCTGTAAAGTTTGGTGTCCAGTTAAAGATTATTGTTCCTCTTCCTTCTTTTTCAGCTGCTGCTAATTCTGCCCATAGTGCATCAGCACTACCAGCAAATTTAACTACCCAATTAGCGTCAAGTCCAAGCGCAGTCATACGCTGAGGCATTAGATCTTGGTGCCAAGTTTGTGGCCCTTCTAACCAACGACCTTTTCCACCAGAGTCTGGAGTTACGAAATTTTTCCAGCACGCTTCAGCTTTCAAAGCTTCCCAACTTGGTAAACCCGGACATAATCCTTTTTCCTCTACCCAGTTTGGATAACCCATATCTTCCAAAGATCTAGCTACGTGGTCGCCCCAATCAAGTAAGCCACCCTTATCACGTGCAGCATCGAATGATTTACCGAAAGCAGATTGCCAAACTTCTTGTGATATATCGATATCACCAATACGAATTGATTCGTATACCTTTTGTGAGTCTGCTGGAACGTATTCCACGTTACCACCCATGTCTTCCAAAATTCCACCAATTACATAAGCCATAACAATTTGGCTTGACCAATTGTGCACTGGAATTCTAGTTGGTTTTTTGCTGTCAGCTGCATATGCGGCAAAACTGAATGCCGATATGATTGCAGCAACAACCAACCCTTTTATTATTTTAATTATGTTCATAGTTTTT
>Ga0208830_1001274_pt1 | contig 11408 bp, 10 predicted proteins | sample DeeseametaMP2634_FD_184169 | JGI IMG/M metagenome (GOLD analysis project Ga0208830, IMG submission 184169) | Marine microbial communities from the Deep Atlantic Ocean - MP2634 (SPAdes) | ecosystem: Environmental > Aquatic > Marine > Oceanic | place: Northeast of Antigua and Barbuda, North...
ACAGTATTTAAAACTTCGCATGCATTTGAAAGTGCGTAAGAAATTTCTTGCTCAGGTGTAGCACCTACTTCTTGAAGATGATAAGAACAAATATTAATAGGATTCCATTTTGGTATTTCTTTGTAAGTAAAAGAAATAATATCAGAAGTCAATTTCATACTTTCTTTAGGTGGAAAAATATAAGTTCCTCTTGAAAGATATTCTTTAATAACATCATTTTGGGTAGTGCCTTGAAGATCTTTTCTTTTATAACCTCTTTTTTCAGCTGCAACAATATATAGTGAAAGCAGCCAAGCGGCTGTAGCGTTAATAGTCATCGAAGTATTCATTTTGCCAATTGGAATACCTTCAAATAATTCCAACATGTCTCCAATATGACAAATAGGGACACCTACTTTACCAACTTCTCCTTGGGCTAAAATATGATCAGAATCATATCCTGTTTGAGTAGGAAGATCAAAAGCTACTGAAAGACCTGTTTGTCCTTTTTTTAAATTTGATCTATAAAGCTTGTTAGATGCTTTTGCTGATGAATGCCCCGAATAGGTTCTTATTAGCCATATATTATCTTTGTTGTTTTTATCTTTTTTATCCATATTTTGTTTTTAATAACAAAAAAAAAGTATATATAGTTATAAAAAAAAAATTTATTAGATTTTTATATTATCTATTATATTAAAAATATCTAAATGAACGAAAAAAAAGAATTATATGAAGTAGGCGAAATCCCTCCATTAGGTCATGTTCCTAAACAAATGTATGGATGGTTAATTAGAAAAGAAAGACACGGTGATCCTATAGATGCAATGAAAATTGAAGTCGTTGATACGCCAAAGGTAGGTGAGAATGATGTACTTATTATGGTCATGGCAGCTGGTGTTAATTATAATGGCGTTTGGGCTTCACTTGGAATTCCTGTCTCACCTTTTGATTATCATAAATCAGAATTTCACATAGCTGGCTCAGATGCATCTGGAATTGTTTGGGCAGTTGGTTCAAAAGTTAAAAGATGGAAAGTTGGTGATGAAGTAGTAGTCCATTGTAATCAAGATGATGGAGATGATGAAGAATGTAATGGTGGAGATCCAATGCTTTCAAACTCACAAAGAATTTGGGGATATGAAACTCCTGATGGATCATTTGCACAATTTACATCTGTTCAACAACAACAAATAATGCATAGACCAAAACATTTGACATGGGAAGAAAGTGGTTGTTATGTTTTATGTTTATCAACGGCATACAGAATGCTTTACGGCCATGAACCTCATACTCTTAAACCCGGCCAAAACGTATTGGTTTGGGGAGCAACAGGTGGTTTGGGTGTTTTTGCAACACAATTAATTAAATTTGCTGGCGCAAATGCAATTGGTGTTGTTTCTAGTGAGGACAAAATAAAATATGTTAAATCTCTTGGAGCTAAAGGTGTAATTAATAGAAAAAATTTTGATTGCTGGGGTGAACTACCAGATGTAAATGACACAAAATTATATGGTGAATATTTAGAAAAAGTAAAAGAATTTGGTAAATCAATTTGGGAATTTACAGGTAAATATATTGCAGTCGATAGTGTCTTTGAGCATCCAGGTGGTCAAACTTTTCCTGTTTCGTGCTTTGTAGTAAAAAGAGGAGGCCTGGTGGTTTATTGTGCTGCAACTAGCGGATATAATTTAACATTTGATGCACGTTATGGATGGATGCATCAAAAAAGAATTCAAGGAAGTCATTTTGCTACATTAAAACAAGCTTCAGAAGCAAATAAATTAGTTATAAATAAAAATATACAGCCATGTATGTCAGAAGTCTGCAGTTGGGAAGATATACCAAAAGCTCATATGAAAATGAAAGAAAATAAACACAAACCTGGAAATATGGCAGTTTTAGTTCAAGCAAAGAAACCTGGGATGAAGACTTTATAATAGTATATTATAAATAATATGGCAGACGCAGCAGTGGATATAAAAAAAAGTAATATTCTATTGGATAATCTTTTTCTTAAATGTGAAAATTCAAGTAAAGTTCTTGATGAACTAGTTAATAAAGCAGAAGCACATGTAAAAGAGAAGGTTTTTCATGAAGGATCTTTAGATACAAAACTTTTAGAAAAAGAACAATTTGTTTGTCACGGCTTTGCTTGGTTAAAAACATATAATATATCATTAAGAGAAATATTAAATTGGGCAAAAAAATTAACTGAAAAAAAAAAAATATTTGAAACTGAAAAGTTAATTTTGCAATCTGCTTTTGGAGAATATTTATCACAAGTAGTTGGCGGAATACCAATGTGGCAAACTGAAATTGTTAGAGCTCATGATTTTGGTTTAACAGACCAAGAGTTAGATTCTTTTTTAGTTGATGATGTTAAAGATTTAATTAAACATGGAAATACTAATGATGTAAAAATACAAATTGCTAAATTAATTTCAGACAAAAATTATGGGAATATTGGTTTGGAAGACGAAACTTTAGAAATGATACAAGACCAATTTAAAAAATTTTCAGAAGAACAAGTAATTCCACATGCACATGAATGGCATTTAAAAGATAAATTAATTCCAATGGAAGTAATTAAACAAATGGCTGAACTGGGTGTTTTTGGTTTAACAATTCCAGAAAAATATGGTGGATTTGGAATGAAAAAAATTGCTATGTGTGTAGTAACGGAAGAACTAAGTCGCGGATACATAGGTATTGGATCAATTGGAACTAGATCAGAAATAGCTGCAGAGTTAATTAGACTTGGTGGTACTGAAGAACAAAAAAAGAAATGGTTGCCAAAAATTTCCTCAGGTGAAATTCTTCCAACAGCAGTTTTTAGCGAACCCAATACTGGATCGGATCTTGGAAGTTTAAAAACTAGAGCTATTAAAGATGGGAATGTTTATAAAATAACAGGGAACAAAACTTGGATTACTCATGGTGCTCGTACAGATTTAATGACAATGATGGTAAGAACAAATCCTGATGAAAAAGGGTATAAGGGGTTAAGTATAATATTAGCAGAAAAAGATAGAGGCACTGATGAAAATCCATTTCCAACTAAAGGAATGAGTGGAGGAGAAATTGAAGTATTAGGTTATAGAGGTATGAAAGAATATGAAATAGCTTTTGATGATTTTGAAGCAAAAGCAGAGAATCTTTTAGGTAATGACGAAGGAAAAGGTTTTAAACAACTAATGGAAACTTTTGAATCTGCAAGAATTCAAACAGCTGCAAGGGCAGTTGGGATTGCTCAAAATGCTTTAGATATAGGTCTGCAATATTCTCAGGAAAGAGAGCAGTTTGGAAAAAAAATTTTTAATTTTCCTAGAATTGCAACTAAGTTAGCTTGGATGGCAGTAGAAACTATGATTGCTCGACAAATAACATATTTCTCAGCAAGAGAAAAAGACTCCGATAAAAGATGTGATATCGAGGCTGGAATGGCAAAATTATTATCCGCAAGAGTTGCGTGGTCAAATGCTGATCTTGCTGTCCAAATACATGGGGGTAATGGTTACGCATTAGAATATCCTATTAGTCGTGTTTTATGTGATGCAAGAGTTCTAAATATTTTTGAAGGAACAGCTGAAATTCAAGCACATATAATTGCTAAAGGTTTGTTAAGTTAATTATTTATTAATGGAATTTTTTATAAAAATTGCTCCAATATTAATAATTATTGGACTCATTTTAGTTTTTATTGTGCTAGTTATTGGTTTGATATCAATGTTAGCTAAAGGTGATTTTAATAAAAAATACTCAAATAAATTAATGAAACTTCGTGTGATAACCCAAGGTATAATTGTTTTAATATTTTCTATAGTACTTTTAATTAAATTTTTAAATTAAAAACTATTAAATTGGTTAAATTAAATAAAATATATACTAAAATAGGTGACAAAGGATCTACTCAATTAGGTGATGGAAAAATGGTAAATAAAGATTCACTTAGAGTTGATGCATATGGGTCTGTTGATGAAGCTAATGCAACGATAGGACTTTCAATCCTTAGAACAAATATAAAAATAAAAAAAATACTCAAAATTGTTCAAAATGATCTTTTTGATCTAGGTGCTGACCTATGTATACCTGATAAAAAAAATACTCAAAAGCTTAAAATTACTAAAGATCGTGTAGATTACATCGAAGAAAAAATTGATAATTTTAATAAAGAATTATCTTCACTTAATTCATTTATACTTCCAGGCGGTTCAGAATCGTCGACATATTTGCATATTGCCCGAACTGTTACTAGAAGAGCTGAAAGAAAAATAGTTGCTCTTTCAAAAAAAGAAAAAATTAATCCTATTACAATTATTTATTTAAATAGATTATCTGACTTACTTTTTGTACTTGCTAGATATACAAATAATAAAGGAAAAAAAGATATTCTTTGGAAACCAGGAAAAAATTTAAAAAAGAGTTAAATTTGAATAGAATAAGTTTAAAAAAAATTTCACTTTTTTTACTTATTTTACTTCCATTTGCAATTATTATTGGGCAAGCTCCGTCAGATATAATTGTAAGTACAATTTCTATTTTATTTTTACTAAATTCTATAATCCAAAAAGATTGGTCATGGATAAAAATAAAATGGATAAAAATAGTTTTTTTTTTATGGATTTATTTAATATTTGCAAGTTTTTTTGCATTAGAAACAAAAATAGCTTTTAGCCATTCGATTCTATTCGTGCGTTTTTTTATTTTTGCAGTTGCTTTGCAACACTGGCTATTGTCTGAAAAAAAATTCTTAACGTATACTCTATATTCTCTTTTAACTGCATTTATTTTTGTATCTATTGATACATTTTATCAATTTTTACATTTTGATTTAAGTAAAGGGTATGGCCCTGATATTTTAGGGTATTATTCTAATGATCACTTTAGATTAACAGGCCCATTTAGAAGTAATATTCCTGGCGCATATTTATCTAAATTTTTTTTTATAATTTTTTTATTTAGCATTATTAAATTAAAAAAAAAGAATAGAGATAATTTGTTGTTCGTTCCGTTAATGACATTTATTTTCTTTTTAGTATTTTTAACTGGAGAAGCAATGTCTTTTGCTAGTATAGTTTTGGGCTTATTAATCCTTTTTTTATTAGAAAAAAAATTTCGTAAAAAAATAATTTGCTCTGTAATTATTTTATTTTTTTTAATTCCTCTTGCAGTTAAATTTAATCCTGTATGGAAAAAAATAGAAATAATTGAAAAAAATCCGTGGCACAATGGAACAGTTTATCAAATTAAAATGCCTTGTGAAAATAATAAGAATGAAATTTGTAAAAAAAAATTTAAAACTCAACCTTTTTTTTATGAAGTACTTACTAATTTTTCCAAAAGTGCTTATTGGGAAACATATAGCCAAGCTTTAATAATATGGAAAGATCACTATTTTTTTGGCATTGGTATAAAAAATTATACTAGTGCGTGTAAATCGGAAAAATATAAAGAAAATTTAAAATACTTTTTCTGCACAACACACCCACATAATTTTTACATTCAATGGCTGCTTGAAACAGGAATAATAGGATTAATAGGATTTATAACCTTACTAGTTTTTTGGCTTAGATATTTTATTAAAGATATTAATAAAAATGTAAATCCTTTAATATATTCACCAATTCTAACTTTATTTGTGATATTTTGGCCAATTATGTCAACAGGCAGTTTTTTTTCAAATAGAAACGCAACTATGAATTGGTTTATTATTGCTTTATGTTTAGCAATTGCAAATTTAAGAAATAAAAAAGTTTAATCTTTCTTTTTTTTAATTGAAATTGCATTTTTAGAATGTAAATATTTATCATCATGAAAATTTTAGTACCTGTAAAAAGAGTTGTAGATTATAACGTTAAAATTAAAGTAAAAAGCGACAATTCAGGTGTTGATTTAGAAAATGTTAAAATGGCAATGAATCCATTTGATGAAATTGCTGTTGAAGAAGCTGTAAGGTTAAAAGAAAAAAAATTGTGTGATGAAATTACAGCAATATCTATAGGGTCTGCAAAATCAGAGGAAACTCTAAGAACTGCTCTTGCAATTGGTGTTGATAAAGGAATTTTAGTTGAAACCGAAGAAGAAGTTCAGCCATTAGAAGTAGCAAAAATTTTAAAAGAAGTTGTTAAAAAAAATAATCCAGATTTAGTATTAATGGGAAAACAAGCAATTGATGATGACTCTAACCAAACTGGTCAAATGTTAGCCGCGCTACTTGGTTGGCCGCAAGGAACTTTTGCCTCTAAATTAGAAATAAATGGAAAAAAAATAAATGTAACAAGGGAAATAGATGGAGGACTAGAAACTCTTGGTATGGAATTACCAGCCATTATTACAACAGATTTGCGATTGAACGAGCCAAGATATGCCTCATTACCGAATATTATGAAAGCAAAACAAAAGCCCGTAGAAAAAATTACTCCTAATGATTTAAATGTAGAAATTAAACAAAGATTAAAAACTTTAAAAGTTACAGAGCCCCCAAAAAAAACTCCCGGCATAAAAGTAGATAGTGTTCAAGAACTTATATCTAAACTTCACGAGGTGGAAAAAGTAATTTAAAATGAGTGTATTAGTTCTTATTGAGCACAATAACCAAAATATAAAAGTATCTTCATTCAACACAATAACTGCAGCAAAAAAAATTGATAAATCAGTGCATGCAATTGTTTTAGGTGAAAATTGTTCAAAAATAGCTGATCAAATAAGTAAGTGTGAAGGTATAGAAGAAGTTTTTATTGCAGACAATGCTATATATAAAAATCATATAGCAGAAAATATTGCTCCTATAGTTGTTGAATTGGCAAGTAATTATTCCCATATACTCGCGCCTTCATCAACATTTGGAAAAAATATAATGCCAAGAATTGCTGCACTCCTAGATGTTGCGCAAATTTCAGATATTATGTCTGTAGAAAGTAGCGATACTTTTATAAGACCAATTTATGCAGGAAATGCTAACTTAAAAGTAAAATCTACCGACAAAAAAAAAATAATTACAGTTCGAACAACAAATTTTGAGGCTACAAAAATAAACGGGGGAAATTCAAAAATTACAAAAATTAATAAAAATGAAGATGCTGGTTTATCTAAATTTGTTAAGAATGAACTGAACAAATCTGATAGACCGGAACTAACTGCAGCTGGTATTGTTATTTCTGGTGGAAGAGGTATGTTAAGTGGTAAAAATTTTAGTTTACTTGAAGAAATAGCAGATAAATTAAAAGCTGCTGTTGGAGCATCAAGAGCAGCTGTCGATGCTGGCTTTGTACCAAACGATTATCAAGTTGGCCAAACCGGTAAAGTAGTTGCACCAGAATTATATATTGCTGTAGGAATTTCTGGTGCTATACAACATTTGGCTGGAATGAAAGATAGCAAAATAATTGTTGCAATAAATAAAGATGAAGAAGCGCCTATTTTTCAAGTAGCTGATTATGGTATTGTTGGTGACTTATTCAAAATATTGCCAGAATTATCAAAAGAACTAGATAAAATTAAATCTTAATTAAGTAATTAATAAATTCTAATACGACATCATTATCCCATTCCATATCACCTTGATAATAACCTATTAGATCGCCCTCTTTATTTACAAAAAAACTTGTCGGAACTCCTAATAAATTCATTTCTTTTGCCAAAGAATTTTTTATATCAAAGAATTTTTCTAAATTAGTAATTTTGTTTTCATTAAAAAAATCATTTACTTTTTTTACTCCATCTCTATCCAAAGAGATTGCTATAACATCAAAATTTCCATCAATTTTTGATTTAAGTCTATCCAGTGAAGGCATTTCTTTAATACAAGGTGCACACCATGTAGCCCAAAAATTAACTAACAATACTTTGCCTTTAAAATATGAAAATGAAATTTCTTTTTCTTGATGATCCTTAAATATTAAATCAGATATATTTTTTTTTTCTTTACTAAGTTCAAAGTTTTCTAATTCACTTTTTAAAAATTCATTAATTAAACCTTTTTCTTTATCAGTGTAAGACTTAAAAGATAGCAATGTTAATATAATTAATATAAATATAAAAACAAATCTCGTAGAAAAAGCTTTTAACATAAAAAAAGTATATTATCTAATGAACAAAAATAATGAAAAAAAATAAAAAAAATATAAACCCTATATGGGGTACTAACTTTAAAAAACAAAGTAATCCTTTATTAGAAAAAATCAATTCTTCTATTGATTTTGATAAAAGATTGGCATTGCAAGATTTAAGAGTATCTGAAGTGCATTCTTTAATGTTAAAAAAGCAAAAGATAATCTCTTCTGGAGAATGTAAATTAATAATTAAAGGATTAAAAAAAATCAGAACTTTAATTCAAAATAATAAATTTGTGTTTAATAAAAAATTTGAGGATATACACATGAATATAGAAATCTATTTACATAATCTAATTGGTGATGTTGCAGGAAAGCTTCAGACTGCAAGATCTAGAAACGATCAGGTAGTAACAGATTTTAAATTATGGATTATGGAAGCTATAAAAAAAATATGTTCAAAACTTGATGATTTACAAAAAACTATTGTTAAAAAAGCCAGCTTACATATTCAAACAATTATGCCTGGTTTAACACATTTACAATCTGCACAAATAGTAAGTTTAGCTCATCATTTAATGGCATATTATGAAATGTTAAAAAGAGATAAAAAAAGATTTTTAGATAGCATTAATAGAATGAATGAATGCCCTCTTGGATCAGCGGCATTAGCTGGAACAACTTTTCCTATAGATAGAATGTTCACATCTAAGCTTTTAGGTTTTAAAAAACCAGCAATGAATTCTATGGACTGTGTTTCTGATAGAGATTATGCATTAGAATTTTTATCTAATATTGCTATTTGTGGTTCACATTTATCAAGATTTGGTGAAGATATTGTAATTTGGGCTAATGATCAATTTAAATTCATTACATTATCAGATGATTTTTCAACAGGCAGCTCAATTATGCCGCAAAAAAAAAATCCTGATTCTGCTGAGTTAATCAGAGGAAAAATGGGAAGATTTGCTGGAAATTTTTTAAGTCTTTTAACAATAGTTAAAGGTCTACCGTTAACATATAGTAAAGACTTGCAAGAAGATAAGGAGCCGGTCTTTGATAGTTACGATAATTTAATATTAGTAATAGAGGTAACAAATGGAATTATCAAAGGTATTAAAATTAATAAAAACGAAATGTTAAATGCGTGTAAAAAGGGTAATTTAATGGCAACTGATTTAGCAGATTGGATTGTTATAAATTATAATATACCTTTCAGAAAAGCTTATAAAATGATTGCAAAAATTATTAATATTGCCAATAAAAAAAATTGTCAAATTAACGATTTAAGTATTACTGATTTAAATTTAATTGGAAATGACTCAGGGGAAAAAATAAAAAAATTTTTAAAAATAGAAAATTCGATTAATTATAAAAAAAGTTTAGGAAGTACTTCGCCAAAAGAAGTAGGAAAAGCTATACAAACCGCAAAAAAAGAGCTTTATTAATTTTTTTAATTGTGAAAATTTTTCTTTATATTACTTTTTTATTTGTAATTCTACTAACCGTTACTAGTTGTGGTAAAAGGGGCGAATTAGAAAGACCTGAAAAAAATTATCCTAAGGAATACCCAAGTGAATAATTTTAAATTAAAAAAAAGTGATTTGTTAATTGAAGGAGTATCAATAAAAAAGTTATCAAAGAAATTTGAAACACCTTTTTACTGTTATTCTTCTAGTACAATAATTGAAAAATTCAAAGAATTTGAAAAACCCTTTAAATATTTAGATACAATTATTTGTTATGCAGTAAAAGCAAATCCAAATATTGCAATACTAAAAATCTTATCCAAACTTGGGGCAGGAGCAGAGGTAGTTTCTGAAGGTGAATTAAGAAGAGCTCTAAAAGCAAGTATACCAACAAAAAAAATAGTTTTTTCTGGCGTAGGAAAAAGTTTAAAAGAAATAGAGTTTGCTATAAAAAAAAATATTTTACAAATCAATATAGAATCTGAAGAAGAATTAAAATTGATTGAAAAAATTGCAAAAAAATTAAAAAGAAAAATACAAGTTGGTATTAGAGTAAATCCTAATGTTGATGCAAATACACATAAGAAAATTACAACTGGAAGAGGGGAAGATAAATTTGGACTTGATATAGAAAATGCTGAAAAAATTTTTAAAAATTATAAGCGTAATTCAAATCTAGACGTTATTGGTTTATCTGTCCATATTGGATCTCAAATAATGTCTTTAAATCCATTTAAAAAAGCATTTTTAAAAATAAAAACATTGGTTAAGAGAGTTAATAAAAATGAAAAAATAATAAAAATTTTAGATTTAGGGGGAGGAGTAGGAATTAATTATAAAAATGAAAAAATTATTTATTTTAATGATTATGCAAAAATTATTTCAAATATATCAAATGATCTCGGCTGTAAATTGATATTGGAACCTGGTAGAGTCCTTGTAGCAGAAGCTGGGATATTAATAACTAAAGTTTTGTATATTAAAAAAAACAAAAAAAATACTTTTGTAGTTGTAAATGCAGGTATGAATGATTTACTTCGTCCAGCTCTATATGATGCTTACCACGATATACAAAGTATCGTAAAAAAAAGAGATAAAAAAATTAAATATACTATTGTTGGCCCAATATGCGAAACTGCTGATACTTTTGCAAAAAATAAACTATTAAACAAAATAAATACTAACGAATTGCTTTTTTTTAAAAATGTAGGGGCATACGGATCATCAATGTCATTTTCTTATAACTCAAGACCGATAATTATGGAATTAATTATCTACAAAAATAATTTTTCAATAATTAGAAAAGTAGACACGGTTGTTAATCAAATTTCTAGGGAAAAAATCCCCTCTTGGATATCTAAAATTAAATAAATTTTTTTACTTTTTTGTATACATATTCAGGCTTTATTAAATCCATACCTTCCTCTAATGATATTGGATTAAAACCATATTTGTGAGGGTCTACGGGGCCCGTTGGTGGCACCAAAGCATGAACATTACTTATGTTTTTTATTGGAGGTGATGCGCCAAATAAACCAAAAGATCTAATACCCATTGCTCCTGATAAATTTAAAGGTCCAGAGTCATTGCCAATAAAACATTTGCTTTTTGTTAAAATTGATAAATTGGTAATTATTGGATTACAAGAAATTACAACATTATTTGATAAACGACATTTTTTTTTTATTTTTTTAGCTAAATTTATTTCATTTTTAGCGCCTATCAAAAAAACAGTCTTTTTTTTATTTTTATTTAAAAAAATATTAATTAACTTTGAAAAATACTCTGGTCTCCATGTTCTATAAAATGAATAAGGCAAATTATTTTTCATAAATGCTGTTTTGTTACATGAAAATCCAATTGCAATCCATGGTTTAGTAAATTTCTTAAATCTTTTTAATTCTCT
>Ga0208830_1001275_pt1 | contig 11406 bp, 9 predicted proteins | sample DeeseametaMP2634_FD_184169 | JGI IMG/M metagenome (GOLD analysis project Ga0208830, IMG submission 184169) | Marine microbial communities from the Deep Atlantic Ocean - MP2634 (SPAdes) | ecosystem: Environmental > Aquatic > Marine > Oceanic | place: Northeast of Antigua and Barbuda, North...
TTCAATAGTACCAGCACCAATGTAACCCATTTTACGGCAAGCATCGGCTGCAACTGAGCCTGCTTTTTCACGTAGTTCAGGGTTAATGGCTGGGCTTGGTGATTCTTCAATCACTTTTTGGTGGCGGCGCTGTACTGAACAGTCACGCTCACCAAGGTGAATCACGTTGCCGTGTTTATCGGCCATAATTTGAATTTCAATGTGGCGAGGGCGGTTTAGGTATTTCTCCATGTAAACGCGGTCATCACCAAAGGCTGACTTAGCTTCTGAACGTGCAGTGTTAAAGTTCTGCATCAAAGTTTCTTCGCTATCAACAACCTTCATACCACGGCCACCGCCGCCTGAAGCAGCTTTAATTAGTACCGGGTAGCCAATTTCTTTTGCAATGCGCTTGGCATCAACTTCATTTGTTACAGGGCCGCCTGAACCAGGGATAGTTGGTAGGCCAGCTTCTTTGGCAAACTTAATGGCTGAGATTTTGTCACCCATCATGGTCATATGCTCGGCTTTAGGGCCGATAAGTGTTAGGCCAGACTCTTCAACAATTTGTGCAAACTTTGGGTTCTCTGACAAAAAGCCATAACCAGGGTGGATGGCATCAGCGTCAGTCACTTCAGCGGCTGCAATAATTGATGGAATGTTAAGGTATGACTTATCTGACTGCGCAGGGCCAATACACACACTTTCGTTAGCAATTTTAACGTGAAGGGCGTTTGCATCAGCTTCTGAGTGCACAGCAACAGTTTGAATGCCAAGGTCGCGGCAGGTACGGTGGATACGTACTGCAATTTCACCGCGGTTAGCAATCAGGACTTTTTTAAACATATGAATTTACCTGTTTAGGAATTTGCGTATGAATTGGCTTATGAAAGAGCGAATAGAGGTTCGCCGTATTCAACCGGTGTACCATCTTCGATTAGAATTTCAGTAATTGTACCGTCAAATTCAGCTTCGATTTGGTTCATGGTTTTCATAGCTTCGATAATGCAAAGGGTTTGGCCCTTTTTAACTTTATCGCCTACGCTCACAAATGCATCAGCATCTGGTGATGGCGCAGAGTAGAATGTACCAACCATTGGCGCATTAAGGGTTTTGCCAGCAGGCTTTGCAGCTTCGGCTGGTTTTGCGGCTTCAGCTTTAGGTGCTTCTGCAGTTGGTGCAGGGGCAGCGGCTGTTGTAACTGGTGCCATAGTTGGTTGTGTCATAGCTTGCACAACAGGTGTTGGGTCTTTACGTAGACGGATTGAACGTTCGCCTTCGGCAAGCTCAATTTCGTTGATGCCTGAATCGCGCAACATGGCGATTAGGTTTTCAATGTCTGACATATCAAAGCTGAATGACTCTGATTTCTTAGATGTTGAGGTCTTTTGCGTTGCAGATTTGCTCATTATACTATGTCCTGTCGCGGGTTTATTCGTCTGACGCATCGCTGGTGACAGCGCGCGTAAACAGTTCAATTTTTTCAAGTTTGCGCATTTCGCTGTTCACAGCATCAAGTTGCGCAATCCATTTATCAAACAAAGCTTCCTTTTCAGGGGTTTGCTCGGTCTTACGTTCTGTTAGCTCAGCCAACACAGGGCTAAGATCTGGGTAAGGCTGAAAATGATTTTTGCTTTTTGCACTTGGCATTTATCTATCATTCCTTTGTTTGCTTGGCAAAGATAAGGTTAATTGTTTAGTTTTTCAAGCTCTAGCTGCACTTGTGCGGCTTTTTGCAGGGAAAGTGTGTTGTCTGTACCATTTTCTTTGGTCTCTTCATTCAAGTATTTTTGGGCAATACTAATATGAAATAGGCCGTCTTTAGCGTTGTTACGATATAGGTTAGATTCGGCAAAGGCAAGGTGCGACAAACCCTTTTTACCAGCCTTACCATAGGCTAGGCCTTGGTTATAGTGGGGCAGCCACCACGTTGGGCGCTGACGAATAACACGGTTAAACTGGGTAATTGATTTATCATACTCGCCAGTATGTGTAAGGGCACGGGCATAGTGAAAGCGCAAAAGCATTGAGCTTGGCTTCATATCCAGTGCTTTTTCAAAATAGTCACGTGCATCGGTTACTTTACCCATATCAAGGGCAATTTGGCCACGTAGCTCTTCAACGTAGGGCTTTGCATCGTCTGAAAGTTTATCTTCGGCTTTATCCAAAAACTGCAAAGCTTCGCTGTATTTACCCTGCATTGCAAAAGCAATACTGCGGACGTAATCAGCAGGGCCTGAGTCTTCTTCCATATACAGGCGGCGTACTTGGCCTGTTGAGGCTGTAAGTGCTGCCACTTTGGCCTGAATACGTGCAAAGCGGGCGGCTTCTTCTTTAGTAACAGTATGCGGCTTTGTTTGGGCACGGTCCAAAAAGCTTTCACGGTCTGATGAGCGTGGGTGGGTCATCAGGTAAGCGGGCGGCGTTTTATAGTACATCAGCTCGTTGGTGCGTAGACGGCTAAAAAAGTCTTTCAAGCCTTGGCTTGAGGTATCCGTTGCATCAAGAAGATTTACACCGATTTGGTCAGCTTGTTGCTCTTGCGAGCGTGAAAACTTTAACAAGTGTGCAATACCAGCCGCTTGACTACCCGCCATCACCGCAACCCCAGCATCAGGCGCACCGGCAGCAGCCACACCAATACCAGCAAGACCTGCGAGGATAGTTGGCAAGGCAACTTGGTCGCTCGCATTCATAATGCGCAAAATATGGTGGCCTTTCATGTGGCCAATCTCGTGGGCAAGCACGCCAACAACTTCGTTTTCAGTTTCAGCTTTTAAGATAAGACCTGTGTTGACGTAAATATCCTGCTGCGAGTTTACAAAGGCGTTGATTGTATTGTCTTGAATCAGGTGAACGTTCACATTTTCAGGGTTCAGTTCAGCCGCACGCAAAAGAGGGGCTGCAAGGTTGTTTAGGTAATCGCTAACCTCGGCATCAATAATCAGGGTCACACGTTGTTGAGCATAGCTAACGCCTGCGTAACCAATAGCGGCTAACGCTATAAACATAGTGAGTACAAGTGCTTTAATACGCATGGGTGCGAACCTTATATCGTTTAAACAAAATATGGGGGGCACTTTCATGCCACCCCATATTTAAAGTATACAGCTAAAAGCTTACTTATTCCACCAGCGTTGTAGGGCCGATTTTTTCTTATCGTCCTTCGCTTGGTTGGCAATAGCATCGCTGCTTTCGCCGCCAATTTTCTCAACCATCAAAGGTTTTGTTACTGGCTTAGGTTTTTCAGCTTTTGGCTCAGCTTTTTCAGCAGGCTTTTTGGCTTCTGAGGCCTTGCCGCTTTTGGGGGCCTTAGAAGGCGCCTCCTTTTTAGCTGAGGGTTTCTTCGAAGCAGCCTTCTTATCAGCTGGCTTGTCTGACTTATTGTCAGATTTGCTATCAGCCTTTACGTCTTGCTTCGTGTTGTTTTGTTTGTCGTTTGCTTGCTTGTTATCAGCTTGCTGATCCGCTTTCTTATCGGCAGCGTTCTTATCAGAACGGCGGCCACGGCCACGACCACGCTTGTTGTTTGACTCTTTAGAATCATCTTTTGATGAATCGTCATTGTCATTCGCGTTGTTGCGCTTGTTACCACGTGTTTGCTTTTTATCGTTGTTCGCTTTGCGCTTACGGTTACGACGACGCTTACGGTTGTTGTTGTCGTCTAGCTCTTCACGGAAGCTGCGCTCGATAGTTTGCGATTTTTCTGAACCGTCTGGGCTTACGCGAATAAGGTCTAGGCGGTGATCAGGGGCGATGTATTTATCATCAGCGTTAATCACAATGCGCATCTTGTAGTTTTTCTCAAGGGCTGCAATAGCGTCACGTTTGTAGTTCAGCATGTACACAGCAACCTGTGTGTTTGCCGTAATTACAATACGGTCAGCCTTACCACGTACGTCGTCTTCTTCAAGGCCACGCAGAATAATGGTTGCAGCTGAAGCTGGTGAGCGCACCAAACCTTTACCTTGGCAGTGATGACAAGTTAGGTAGTTGCTTTCGCCCAAGCTTGGGTGTAGGCGCTGACGGCTCATTTCCATCAAGCCAAAGTCTGAGATACCACCAATTTGGGTACGTGCACGGTCACGGCGCACAGCTTCACGCATGGCGCGCTCAACTTTACGGTCGTTACGGCGGTCTTCCATATCGATAAAGTCAATCACCACAAGGCCAGCCAAGTCACGCAGACGCAACTGACGGGCAATCTCGTGTGCGGCTTCAATGTTTGTAGCTAGCGCAGTGTTTTCGATGTTCTTCTCTTGTGTGGCACGGCCTGAGTTAACATCAATCGAAACCAAAGCTTCGGTTGGGTTAATAATAAGGTAACCACCTGAAGGTAGGTTTACACGTGTACGGTCAAGCAGGTGAAGATCCATCTCAACGCCGTAGTGCGCAAAAATAGGCTCATCGGCTTTGTATTCTTTAATCTTCTTCGCATGCTCAGGCATCAGTGACTTCATGTAGTCTTTAGCGTGCTTCAACGCACCTTTACCTGAAACAATAACTTCGTCTACTTCATCAGTGAACATATCACGCAGGGCACGGATAAGCAGGCTGCCATCTTCGTGCATCAGTGTGTTAGGGGCTTCTTTTTGCCAGCCTTTAGAAAGCTTTTTCCAAAGCTCTTTCAGGTGTTCAACATCACGGGTGATGCTTTCTTCTGATTGGCCAACACCTGCGGTACGAACAATCATACCCATACCATCAGGGATTTTGATTTTGTCGGTAATCTTCTTAAGTTCACGACGGTCGTTACCATCGGTAATCTTACGAGAAATACCACCAGCGTATGGTGTGTTAGGCATAAGCACTACAAAACGGCCAGGCAGTGAAACGTAAGTTGTAAGGGCTGCACCTTTAGTGCCGCGCTCTTCTTTTACGATTTGAACCAATACCTTTTGGCCAGCCTTAATCACTTCGTCCATTTTAAAACGACGGTGCACAGCTGTAATACGACGAGGCTGAGTTTCCGGCTTTGAGCTATCAGCTTTCTTGCCTTTTTTGTCGTCCTTGTCCGATTTATCTGACTTATCTGATTTGTCGCCCTTAGCGTCAGCCTTTTTATCTTCTTTGGCTTCTTCTTTAGCGGCTTTTTCAGCAGCTTCTTTGTCTTTTTTCGACATACGGCCACGGCGTGGCTTCTTAGCTGGTTTACCACCTTCTTCTTCAGGAACGTCCTTCACGGCCATAGCGTTAGCAACGGCAAGGGCGCGTGCGTTCTCTTCAATTTCTTCAGGGGTAAGTTCTTCGCCAGCGGCTGAGGCGTCTGCTTCAACACGTTCGCGGGCGCTCTTCATAGCGTCGTCTGAAATGTTGTCGTTTTTCGCTTGAGCATCTTTACCACGGCTACGACGCTGTGGACGACGGCGACCACCACGGGTCTTTTTGTCGTCTTTAGAAGTATCTTCGTCGTCGTCATCGCTATCAGCGTTTGATTTTTTGCCGCCTTTAGCTGATTTCTTGTCGTCTTCCTCGTCGTCATCGTTTGAAACAGCAACGCTTTGAGTGTTGAATTCTTCAAGAAGTTGCTTCTTCTCGTCTTCAGGAAGGTCGTAGTAATCAGGGTGGATTTCGCTAAAAGCCAAAAAGCCGTTACGGTTACCACCGTAGCTAATGAAAGCGGCTTGTAGTGATGGCTCTACACGGGTGATTTCACCAACGTATACGTTACCGCGGCTGCTGTCTTTGTGGGCCGACTCAAACTCAAATTCATCAAGTTGGTCGTCAGTCATTACAACTACGCGGGTTTCTTCGGTGTGGGTTCCGTCAATCAGAATGCTTCTGCTTGGGGTATTGTTACTCATCGGTTTGTGTGTCCTTAACTAAGGTTGTCACTAGAAGGTGAACCAATTAAGAACTGCGTAAAGGGTAGGGCTTGGCTTTGTTTAGAAAGCGGTTTTCATCAAACCGAAGGTGCAACTTAGTGCACTCAATAACCACAACACGAAAGGCCCGCTCTCTAAAGCAGGCTTGTTTAAAGCAATTTCTTGTGTGGTGTGTTTGTTAGTAAACAAAAACTTAAAAACCTTTTTACCCCCGCAACGGCAGTTCATGTGTTTGGTGCCTTCGGGTTTATTCGTCGTATCGGCTGGTGGTGGCGACCCTCGGTCATCATATTGGGGTTACCGCACATGCTTTTCGTTTCTCTAAAAATCTCTAACGTCGCATGGGTACCAGCTAAACTGTTAGGTGTAATAGTGCTACTGAAAACCATGCTTTTCAAGTAAAATGTGTTTATTCATTAAACTTAATTGCACATTTTTGCAGTTTCGGCATACTGTAGTGGCTAAAATAACAAAGTAAAAACGAGCGTTTTCTGTGAGTAAATTCATTCTAAACCGGCTGTTGCAGTTTATCCCGACCGTGTTTGGCGTTGTGACGCTTACGTTTTTCTTTATCCATATGGTGCCTGGTGACCCGCTAGAAGCCCTGCTTGGCGAGGATGCCTTGGCAGCCGACCGTGCAGCTCTTGCTGCAAAGCTGGGTCTTGATAAACCTATTTGGGAACAATTCACCACATATCTTTACCATCTGATGCAGGGTGACCTTGGCACATCACTATACTCGGGCCGCCCCGTAACTAATCTTATTCTTGAACGTTTGCCCGCAACGGCTGAACTTGCCTTTGCAGCGCTGTTCTTTGCCATTGTGCTGTCATTCCCTATGGGTGTATTTGCCGCTCAGCGCCGTAAACAATGGCCTGATAAGGTAACGATGGCCGGGTCACTCCTTGGGTTTTCAATGCCAAACTTCTGGCTTGGACCTTTGCTTATTATGTTTTTCTCACTCTGGCTTGGTTGGTTGCCGGTTTCTGGCCGTGATGACGGGCTGTGGAGTTTGATTCTACCTGCCATTACATTGGGTACAGGTATGGCGGCTGTGCTTTCACGCCTTGTGCGTGCCTCACTACTTGAAGTGATGGACGCTGATTACATTCGTACCGCCCGTGCGAAAGGCGTGAACAAACATACCCTTGTTTGGCACCACGCCATGCGCAACGCCTTGCTACCTGTTGTTACCGTTCTGTTTTTACAAGCGGGCACACTGCTAACAGGCGCTATTTTGACCGAAGCTGTATTTTCATGGCCAGGGCTAGGGACGCTGATGATTGACGCCCTTAACCAGCGTGACTATGCCGTGGTGCAAGGTGGTGTGCTGTTTATTGCGATGGTTTACCTAACCATGACGCTACTAGCTGATATTCTATACGCCTTTATTGACCCACGTATTAAATACGGGAAGGGGGCATAATGCGTATGAACCCATACCTACGTAACTTCATTTTATTTGTAGCGGCAGCTTTTGCTGTAACGGGCTTGCTTCAAAGCATTGGCGGCGATGCCTTTGCCGTAAACCTTAAAGGCCTGCTTTTACCCCCAAGCCCTGAAAATGGCTGGCTGGGGACTGACGAACTTGGCCGTGACGTGCTGTCTCGCTTAATGATTGGTGGCAAGCTTTCGCTTGTGGTTGGTCTAAGCGTTGTGATTGTTGCGGGAATATTTGGCACGCTGATTGGTTTGATTAGTGGCTACTTTGGCGGCTGGGTTGACCATGTTATAATGCGTATTACTGATATCTTTTTGGCATTCCCCGGTATTTTGCTGGCGATTGCCTTTGCCGCACTTATGGGCCCTGGGGTTGAAAACGTTATTTTTGCCCTGTGCCTCATGGGCTGGGTGGGCTTTGCCCGACTTGCCCGAGCACAAGCTTTAAGCCTAAGCCGTATGGCGTATGTTGAAGCTAGCCAAGTAAGTGGCATGGGCCTTGGGCATATTTTGCTAAAACACATTCTGCCTAATGCTGCGGCACCTTTAATTGTAGAGGCTATCTTTGCTATGGCGGGCGCCATGATTGCCGAGGCTGGCCTGTCATTCCTTGGTTTAGGGGTGCAACCACCTAACCCAAGTTTGGGTGCAATGCTACGTGAAGGGGCACGTTATATGCCAGTAGCGCCCCATTTGGTACTTGCGCCGGGGCTACTCCTTATGGCATTGGTATTAGGGTTAAACATTATTGGCGACAATCTGCGAGACAAACTTGATGCACGGCTATAAAAATAAAAACAATGCACGGCTCCTTAAAGCCCTTAAAGCGACTACTGTAGCGCTTTTTGGTTTTGCTGCGTTGTTAATGCCTGCAATTTCGCACGCTTTAACCATTAAAGATGTTCGCGTGGGTCAAAACAACCCAGTAAGCCGTGTGGTGATTGAGCTTGATAAAGAAGCCTCGCCAAAGCTATTTACTCTTACTAACCCACCACGCTTGGTGATGGACTTTCCGACACTTCAGAATAAGCAGCGTATGTCAGCGGTTGATATTCCGCCGGGCAGCATTGTGCGCAGCGTACGTAGCAGCCCATTTAACAGCCGTACACACCGTGTGGTAGTTGACCTTACCTCAAGCATGACATACAGCACTTTTACAATTCCGCAATCAGGCGGGAAGGGTTTCCGCTTTGTTGTGGACATGAAACCTACAGGTGGTAGTGCTGCAACAAGCCGCCAGTCAGCGACTGCATCACCTGTAACAACTCGTTTGTCATCACCGCCGCCTGCAAAGCCAGCAGCTTCAAAGGGTGAGTATGTTGTGTTTATTGATGCGGGCCACGGTGGTATTGACCCTGGTGCTATTGGTAAACAAAAAACCCGCGAGAAAGACGTTGTTTTGAGCATTAGCCGCCGTACCGCTGCTGCTCTAAACCGTAAGCCGGGTATTAAGGCTTACCTAACACGAGATAAAGACGTGTTCCTTAAGCTTCAAGAACGCGTAGACATTGCGAAGAAAAAAGGCGCAGACCTTTTTATTAGCCTACACGCTGATGCCCATAACGATCGCCGTGTACGTGGTGGTACTGTTTATGTGTTGTCTGAAAATGCATCTGACCGTGAGGCTGAGCGCTTAGCACGTCTTGCTAACCGTGGTGTGGCTGCCCTTGATGCCCTTGAAGATACTGCCGCCGATAATGACGTGCGTGATATCCTGATTGACCTTGCCCAGCGCGATACCATGAACAGCTCGGCCTTACTCGCGCGTGAGCTTATCACGACGCTTGATCGTTCAATCTACATGCGTAGTAAAGATATTAAGTTTGCGGGCTTCCGTGTTTTGAAAGCGCCTGATATTCCGTCAGTGTTGGTTGAGATGGGCTACATTTCAAACCTGAACGAAGAGAAGAAGCTGCGTACCTCTGCCCACCAAGAGCAAATTGCAAACCGCATTGCTGAAGGTATTGAAAACTTTATTAAAGCGCAGCGCTAACACTCTGTTAGTTGTGCTGTTAATCACGCTGAGGGCTTTTTAATAGTCTTCTTCCAGCCCCGGAATTTCCTTAGAAACAAGAACCGAAAACGGTGCACGACGCACCAATGATAACGGCACGCTGCCTTGCAAGAAGCGAAGCAAGTAACTACGCATGCTTGCACCCACAACCAGCACGTGGCCAGGCTGCATTGAAAATAGCAACTGGCGCAGCGGGCTTAGGCCAGCGCCAATTTCATCAAGGCGTAGAGTTTCACCTTTTTTGCCGCTTTCTTTTAGCCAGTCTTCAATGGCTGAGCCATCAATACCTTCTTTGAGGATGATATCAATCGGCTTACGAATCGCAGGCATAAGCTTGCGCAAAATACCAAAGGCACGGCGTGATGACTCTGAGCCATCGCTTGCTACAACAAATGGTGTGTCTGGGTAAACAGGTGAGCGTACAACCAAAATACTTGCTGGCAATTTAAGGGCAGCCACTTCAGCAACGCTTTTACCTAAAATACGTTTAAGGATACCAGTCTCTTCACCACGAATAACCACAAGGTCAGCGTTGTATTTTTTAACCAGTTTCTCAAGCGCAATGTTTGGCTCATCGTATGAAAGCCAAAGGCGTACTGGTTTGCCGGTATCTAGATTAAGGCGATAAAGGTCAGGCCCTTCGTGTTTACAAATTACGGCCTCAGGGGTTTGGGTAAAGCTTTCAGCAGCCAACCACGAAATAACATCAATGGTTAGGTGGCGCAGGCAACTGTGCAGGCTACCCCATTCAGCACGTGGTACAGGAATACCTGGCTGAGGGAGGTTTGATGGGTCAATAGGGGCGTCAGCAACATGAATGATATCAAGCTCGGCCTTAGCCGCACGTGCAAGGCGCATAGCTGAACGAACAGCATCAACACTTTTATGCGTGCCATCGGTATATGCAATGATGTTAAGAGGCTGTGGCTCATTCATCATTTTGTTCATGGTAGTCACTTTCCAATTGTTGTAGACCTTCTTTTTTAAGAGCTCGGCACTCTTTAAAGTGTTTGTGCGGGCAGGCGTGGCAACGCGTGCGCGAGAAATCATCCATCAGCGAGTTTACCGCATGGAACGTACTACGGCGGATGTAGTCAGACCCAATAAGGTGCACAAGGCCGGCGTTCGCCAGTGTTTCAAGGTGAATACGTGAACACCCTGAAATGGCTAAGCTGCCACCACGTACTTTTAGTCGCTCGTGGATTTCTTTTAAAATCATAACGCCGCTGGCGTCCAATACCTCAAGCCCATGAATCCGCAGTAGCAAGTTTTGCATGTGTGGGTGGTTGTTTAGGTAAAGGTGAATATAGTTCTTAATGTAATCAGCCGACCCAAAGAACAGCGAGCCTTCAAGCTTAATAATACCCATTTGCGGGCACGGCGTATCATCAACATCAGGTTGCATGCGCAAACCAGCCTTAACAGGCAGAGACGGCGTAATTTGCGGCTGAGACGTTTTAGCCAAGTGCAAAACAACCGAAAGCAATACGCCTACGTAAATCGCAAATTCTAGCGGCAAGAATAGGGTGGCTAAAAGGGTCACAATCAAAGTGGCGGCATCACTACGGGTTGCCAAAATGTTTAGCTTAATATCGGCCCACTTCACCATACGAGGGATAACCATATAAAGCATACCTGAGATTGCAGCCAGTGGCAGGTATGGCAACACAACGGCAAAGCCTTTGATGACCATCATCATCCCAAAGCCCATAAACACCGAAACCAGAGAGCTTTTAGCGTTGAACTTCCAAGCGCTAGTACTTAGCGAAAATGAACCCGCAACGGGCATACCGCCAAAAAAGCCTGAGCCAATGTTTGCCATACCTTGGCTAATAATCTCTTTGTTGTTATTCAACGTCTGCTTTGACTGGATTGAAATTGATTTTGTAATCGACGTTGAAGCCATCAACCCCAAAAGTGCCAACGCAAATGCAGGGACGACTAGCTCTTGCATAAGTTCCCAGCTCATCGGTGGAATGTGGAAGCGTGGTAGGTTTGCTGCAAACTCACCAACCGTAATGACGCCGTGGTCTTGCAGGTGGAAAAAGTATGTGGCTGCAATTGCCAAGCTTAGGGCAATTAAAGGTGATGGGATCTTTTTCGTAATACGATCAAGCGTAAAAATGGCAAGCATCGTGCCGCCTGTTA
>Ga0208830_1001281_pt1 | contig 11391 bp, 9 predicted proteins | sample DeeseametaMP2634_FD_184169 | JGI IMG/M metagenome (GOLD analysis project Ga0208830, IMG submission 184169) | Marine microbial communities from the Deep Atlantic Ocean - MP2634 (SPAdes) | ecosystem: Environmental > Aquatic > Marine > Oceanic | place: Northeast of Antigua and Barbuda, North...
ATAAACCGTTAAGCACTTCAAAATAATCCGGAAAAGTTTTGCTCACACATCCAGGATTATTTATTGTCATTGGGGACTCTCCGCAGGCAGCCAATGAAAAAGCCATTGCCATTCTGTGGTCATCGTAGGTATCAATTTCAGCCTTCCGGATTTGCTCCGGCGGTTGAATGACAAGATAATCGTAACCTTCCTCAACCTCAGCTCCAAGTTTGCGTAATTCTGTAGAAACTGCCTGCAGCCTTTCGGTTTCTTTTACTCTCCAATTGTAGATGTTCCGGATGGCCGTAGGTCCGGAAGCAAACAGAGCCGCAACTGCCAATGTCATGGCCGCGTCCGGCATTTGATTCATGTCAACATCAATTCCGTTTAAAGAGTTTCCGGTCAGTTTAACCTGCTGTGGTTCCCATTCAACTTTGGCTCCCATTTTTTCCAGGACTTCAGCAAAACGTGCATCCCCCTGCAAGCTGTCAGTACCGCATCCCTTTACCGTCACAGTTCCTTTGGTAATTGCAGCACCAGCCAGAAAATAAGAGGCGGATGAGGCGTCGCCTTCTACAAAAATGCTTCCGGGAGAGCGATATGTTTGACGGGGAATATGGAAAAGACGGAAGTTTTCGTGATTCACAGAAACACCAAAACTCCGCATCAGACGCAGCGTCATTTCCACGTAAGGCACAGAAACCAGTTTATCGGTTATTTCAATTTGCACCTCTTTGTCTGCATAAGGCGCGGCCAGCAGAATTGCTGTCAAATATTGACTGCTGATTGCACCGCTCAAACGGGTAATTCCCCCGGGAAGGCCGTCTGCAATCACTTCCACCGGCGGACAATCTGTTCCGTTTATGCAACGCAAATTTGCTCCGAGCTGGGAAAGCCCGTTTACCAAATCGATGATAGGGCGCTCCCGCATGCGCTGCACTCCATCCAGAACAAAACGTCCGTGCCCCAAAGTCATGGCTGCGGTCAAAGGCCTGATTGCTGTTCCGGCGTTTCCCAGCATCAAAGTGGCTTCTTTAACCGGAATTATTCCAGATGTTCCTGAAACTGTTATGAGATTTTCTGCACGGTTTTCTTCGAGCTGAATTCCAAGTGTTTCCAATGCTTCCACCATGCGGCGGACGTCATCACTGTCCAGCAGATTCTGAATTTCAGTCTTTCCTTCAGCCAACATGCTCAAAAGCAAAATTCGGTTGGAGAGACTCTTGGAACCCGGTAAAACTACGCTGCCGGAAATTTTATGGATCGGAGACAAAGTGAGTTTGTCCGGAAGACTCATGCGCGGCCCCGGATTTTTCGTTCAATATAAAATTCAGCTGCTTTGTATGAACTGCGCACCAACGGTCCGGAGGCCACATATTCAAACCCCATTTTGTCGCCCAATTCAGCCAGTTCAGCAAACTCTTCCGGAGGCACGAACTTTTCAACTTTCAAATGTTTTTTTGTGGGCTGCAGATATTGACCTATGGTAAGAAAATCCACTCCGACATCACGCAGATCCTCCATGGCCCGCAAAGTTTCTGCGCGGCTTTCGCCCACGCCGAGCATCAGTGAAGATTTGGTGTATCCCTGCGGACAGTTTTGTTTGAGGTATCGTAAAACTTGCAGTGACTGGTCATAACCTGCACGTGCATCCCGGACTATTGGAGTGAGACTCCGGACGGTTTCCAGGTTGTGTGCTAAAACCGCAGGGCGTGCGTTTATTACTTGTTGAACCAGTTCTGTTTTTCCCTGAAAATCCGGCATCAGCATTTCAATTAACATGTCCGGACAGGCTCGTTGAGTAGACCGGATGCAGCGGGCAATGTGCGCAGCACCCTGATCCGGGAGATCGTCACGGTCAACAGTCGTCAGAACCACATATTTCAAATCCATTTTATTAACAGTTTCAGCCAATTTCTTTGGTTCTTCTGCGTCTAGTGCTCCAGGACTTTTTGCGGATTTGACTGCACAAAATCTGCATCCGCGTGTACAGGTGTCGCCCATCAGCATGAAAGTTGCCGTGCCGCCGTTCCAGCATTCACCAATGTTTGGACAATTTGCTTCTTCACAAACAGTACTCAGCTTAAGATTTGCAGCACTTTTTTTGATCCACGAATAACGCTCTCCTCCCGGGAAGGGAACTTTCAGCCACGGAGGTTTTTTTGCAGTTATTTTAGTTGTTTCTGTTGGCACGTGAGTCTTTTGATGATGGTTCGCTATTTCGATTAAAGTCTTTAATTAATCTTCACCATTTCACCACACCTGTATAGACTTCACAATTCAAAACCATTCAGCTGATAGTTGGATATCAGTTGTAAAGTTTTGGTACGAAAGTGCTAAAACAAGTAGTAAGAAGAAATATTGAAAGATTCCCTGGCAACTTTATGTGTTAATGATCCAAAGAGGAAACTGAAGACTTAATAACATAAATTGTGACTTCACATTGATAAGACGCCAGATATGATCAGATGCTTTTCCCAGAACAAGACATTTGAAATTTTCTAGTGTGTTAAAAGCTATTGCACTTTTATTTTGCAGTAAATCCGTCAAGTCTGTCACCGGAACTGTTGAAGCACAAATATCTTTCTGCTGTGATTTTCACAGGATCCTCCAGATTCCACAATAAATGTGGAGAACCGCTTACCTGAATTTTTTCACCACTTTTTAATTCCACTCCGACTGTCTGCGCTGCACCAGAAAATTCAACCGTTTTCACAATGCCGTTTGCCTCGTCGTCAGGAGCAGACACAAGAATAAAATCTTCCGGACGTACCATCAGGATGCGGGTTTCTTTACCGATTTCAGCAGGTACGTCCAAAAAACCAAAAGGTGATTTTAATGATGTTTTCTCCCATTCAACCGAAAGATGGTTGGCTTCACCCACAAAAGATGAAGCCCAAAGTGTTTGCGGTTGCTGGTATATTTCTTCCGGAGTTCCAGCCTGTACCAGCTTACCTTTGTGCATGAGGAGCACACGCTCAGAAAAAGTTATTGCTTCAACCTGATCATGTGTTACGAGAATTGTTGCCACGCCTTCATGTTTAAGAATTCCCCTAATTTCGCGCCTTAGCTGCAAACGCAATTGATAATCTAAATTACTGAACGGTTCATCCATTAAAATCAGCCTTGGCCGTGGGGCAAGTGATCTGGCAACGGCGATTCGCTGCTGTTCTCCACCGCTGATTTGATGGGGCATTTTGGATGCAAGGTGCTGTAAACTGACCAACTTCAGCAATTCCACCACCCGTTTCTGTTTCTCACTTCGGGATCCGCTTACACCATAAGCAATGTTTTTTTCTATACTCAAATGCGGAAACAAGGCAAAATCCTGAAAAATCATACCAAATTTTCTATGCTCCGGAGGCATGATTATTTTTTTTCCTGAGATCTCTCGTTTTTCCAGCAATACTTGTCCCTTGCTGGGAACTTCCAGTCCTGCTATCAGCCGCAGCAGAGTAGATTTTCCACATCCGGATGGTCCAAGAATGGAAAGGAATTCGTGTTCCTCCAAATGCAGGCTGAAGTCACTGACGGCTTCCAGTACGCCGTAGGATTTGGTGAGATTTCTACATTCAATCATGGTTAAATAAGTTAGTTTTGCGGTGCAGTTTGCCGCAGTTGGCGATTCAGGAAAATTACTGGAAACAAACCGACTACGACAATAGTTAGGCACCAGAGAGAGGCTTCCTTGAGCAGTTCTTCTGTGGCATAACCGTATGCCCTGGTTGCAAGTGTACTAAAATTAAAAGGCTGGAGCATAAGTGTCGCGGGCAACTCTTTCATCACATCGACAAAGACCAGCATTCCGGCGGCTAACACGCTGCCTCGAAGCAGCGGCAAATGTACCTGCTTTAAAGTTTGCCAGGTGTTCTTTCCCAAAGATCTACTTGCGTCTTCCATATCGGAAGTGATCCTCTCAAGTCCTGATTCGGCGGTACCGTAAGCCAGGGCAAGAAACCGTACAAGGTAAGCAAAAACCAAAATGAACAAAGTTCCGCTCAGCAGATAACCAGTAGTTATTCCAAATGTTTCCTGCATCCATGCATCCATTGTCCGGTCAAACCAGGCAAAAGGCAAGAGGACACCGAGCGCAACAACCGGTCCCGGGAAAGTATAACCGAGACTTACCAGGCGTGCTGCCCAATGAATTCTGCGGCGCTTGCTGAGTCGGGAACCGAAAGCCATTAAAAGGCCGATAAATACTCCTAATAATGCGGTTACGCCGGCCAGTAAGATACTGTTTCCGGCATCGTTGAAAAAGCGGTCCAACATCACTCCACGCCAGCTTTCAGTTGCCCACTGAATCAATAAACCTGCAGGCAAAGCAAATCCGAACAGTACCGGAAATATACAAAATAACAAAGCCAGGACGGCACGGATTCCAGAAAGAGGATATCTGGTATGTGCATTTTTTATACTGCTTTGTGCGTGGAAACGCTGTTGTTTTCGCGAGTAGCGTTCCAAAAATATAAAGAAGCTGATGAACGTCAGTAACGATAAAGAAAGCTGAGCTGCACCCGGAGCATTGTATGCTCCGAACCATGTATGATAAATCCCGGTAGTAAAGGTTTGTACGGCAAATAACTGCATTGTGCCAAAATCTGCCAGGGTTTCCATCATTGCCAGGCTGACACCAACCACAATCGCCGGACGCGCCAATGGCAAGGCAATCATAAAAAAACTGTTACCTGCACTTTTGTCCAGCATCCGGCTGGCTTCCATCAATGTAGCCGATTGTTGAAGAAACGCGGTTCTGGCAAGCAGATAAACGTAAGGAAAGAGTACTAGCGTGAGCATCGTTATTGCGCCTCCAAGTGAGGCAATCGGCGGAAACCAGTAGTCCATGTAATTCTGCCAGCCGAACCACAAACGGAGTTGTTCCTGCACCGGTCCGGAAAATTCCAGCAGTTCCACGTAGACCATCGCGATAATGTAACCGGGAAATGCCAACGGCAGTAACAATGCCCATTCCATCATCCGACGCCCGGGAAATTCTGTCATTGAAATCAACCACCCCGTACTCACTCCTAAAAGAAGAGTGCCGCTGCCAACACCAAGCATCAGCCAGAATGTGTTTTTTAGATAACCGGGCATAACCGTGCTTAATAAATGTCCCCATACATTTTCTCCTCCTGAACCGGCAGTTACGATCAGAGAGAAAAAAGGCAACGCAAACAACAAAGCCAGCGAGAGTGTTAAAAGATTCCAGCTTCCGGAAGAGTGGACGGAAGATTTCATTTTTTTCTGGGAGATGAATTCAAGGTTGAATGGAACGTTTTTTGTCTTTGGGAATTTCTATCACAAAGATTTTCTCTGCAACATGAAAAGGCAGAGACGAAGGACCATCTTTGGATTCAAGTGAGATGGAGCGCATCACTTCCGTTTTTTCAATTACTTTGTGTTGCTTGCCGGGCATCACTTTGTGCTCATGCAGGATCTTCATCAAATCAACTGAATCCTCTAATACCTCTCCAATCATGGCAACCTCAACAGTCATTCCCGGCTGTGCTTCCATGAGAGTGATTGTATTTTCAGGTAATTCGGTTCCGGGCATTGGTGTACCGTGTGGGCAAAATTCAGGTTTACCGAGGAACTCTGCAAGTTTTTCAACTACCATAGGAGTCATTGCGTGTTCCAAAAGGTGTGCGTGCTGATGCACTTCGTACCATGGAATTCCCAGTGTATTGCAAAGAAAATATTCAGAGAGGTTATGACGGTAGGCAATGTCTTCAGCAATACTTTGGCCTTCTTTTGTCAATGCAAGTTCTTTTGTTTTTGTTACATTGACCAATCCATCCCGCTGCATTCTTAAGATTGTTGCATGAACGGTTGGAGGACTTGTGTCCAAACGGTTTGCAAGTGTAACCGCTTTTGCCGGCTCTCCTGCACGGTTCAGTTTGTAGAGTGTCAGCAGATACTCTTCAATAACTTTAGAATGCTCAGTCATAGCACTTTTTAATTGGGGTTTGAAATTAGCATATACTAACAGCAATGTTTGAGAATGACAACCTCTATCTTCCGGTAGCCGAGCGGCGGCCTTTCGTTAATGTACAACTGAAAACGGCAGAAACCATTTCAGCAGCAGGAACTCACTTAGGCCCGCAATAACAAATTACATGTGAAATTTGTTCAACTGTCATGTAGCGAGTTCCTGATTAAAAATTAATGTTCCTGAAATCTTTGTGCTTAATTGTCAAAATCAACTTCATCAAGTATTTTGATGGCTTTTTTTCGGTGACTGCCGATTTCAGCTAAATTACGCTGATCCTGTTTGAAAACACCTTTCTTGACTCCGTCCTGTCCACCACCGAAACCCTGTACGATTCCTGAATACTGAATTCCGGATTTGACCGGATATTCATGGTTCACCTGTGCATACATGTATTGGGCTAGTTTCCCTGAAAGAAACTCCAGCATTTTTACAGCCTCAGCTTTGTTTTTTGCTGCTTTAGTGACTGCGCCTCCGGAGATATTCATGTGGGTACCACGATCACCTTGATTTGGAAAATAAATTCCTACTGATGCGGCCCATGCACGCTGGTCTTCACGCTCCAGCATTTTACCCATGTAATATGTGTTTCCCAGCGCGACATCACACTGTCCCTGATAAATGGCTTTGACCTGACCTCGATCGTTTCCGCTAGGTTTGCGTCCCCGATTGTTTTTCAAACCCTGCAGCCAAGTTTTCGCTTTGGCCGCACCATGTTCTGCAATCATTGAAGAAATTAATGCCACATTGTATTTGTGGTATCCGGAACGGGTACAGACACGTTGGTTGTTTCCGGATTCACCCAATGCCTCATAGGTGGATAATTCACCGACTTTGATACGCTCTTTTGAATAATAAATCACACGGGCGCGAGCAGTTAGAGCCGTCCAAAGCCCTTTTGGGTCACGGTAGTTTCCCGGAACATTCTGTTCAATTACATTTGAGTTTATTGGCTGAAATAGTCCTGCATCTGCAATTGCGGTCAAATTTGAAATGTCCACTGTCAGCAGGGCATCGACCGAACCCGGCTGCTGCTTGAGGCGCTCCAGAGAGCCTTTTTTGAGATAAACAACATTGGCCTTGATTCCGGTTTGTTCTTCAAATACATCCAGAAAAGGCCGGAGCAAAAATTCCTGCCGCTCCGAAAGAATATTTACTTGTGCAGCCGGGGCAAAATGTGGAAACCACAACAGACTTCCGAGAATGAGGGTTATGATTTTTTTATTGTTAAACATAGTATTTCTTTACAAAAATATTAAAAATAACCCTGAGTCAGGATGTTGATAAAAAATTTAATTCTTTGTAAGAGATCTTCCAGCTTGAGCCTTTATCGATTTCCCCCGAAATACTGCAACTTCGATGAAAGAGAAGGAGGAGTTGGAGTAGGGATTGCCCTGGCAAAAATACCAGTATTGTAGTTATAGTAAGCAAAATAAAATTATTAGTCTACACTAATTTAATTAAAAAGCCTAATTTTTTATTTCACGATAGCAACCAGTAAGAATTTTCGCAATCGATTCAGAAAAGTGTCGGTATTAATATATTATGAATTAGAGATTTTCCTGTCCTCAAAATACTGAAGAAGTTTTTCGTTGAAAAGCAGCATGTCACGATAATCAATTGCACCGATGTTGGCAATCCTGAAAGTATCTTGCTTGGCTCCTTTTCCAGGATAGATTGTGATATCGTTTTCATAAAAATAGTCATGCATTTCCATAAAATCGTAGTTTGGGGATTGCGGTTCTAAGATTGCCGTCAACAGCTTGGAGTGTTGAGATTTGGGCAGAAGGAGTTCCAGCCCGACTTTATCAATACCGTCCAGCAGAGTCTCATAAGCTTTGAAATAGCGTGCAGTCCGTCCAGCCTGTGTCTCTACAAAAAACTCATCCAGAGCTGCATTAAGAGCATAAACAATCTGCACAGGAGGCGTGAATTGAAATTGTCCGGTTTTTTCAATGTAACTGTGATTTCCCCACAAATTGAGGTAAAGATTCCGCGCCGGGAATTTTGCAGTTTTTGCGAGTTTTTCATTATTTGCAATCACAAAACTTGTACCTGCCATGCCTTGAATACACTTGTTTGAAGAAGATATTAAATAATCAATCGGCAGTTCCTGCAAGTCAATGGGCAGTCCTGCATAAGAGGACATGGCATCAACAATTGAATCAACTTCATATTTTTGGCAAAGTTCCAATAGTTCCGGCAGAGGGTTGAGCATTCCAGTAGTTGTTTCGTGATGCACAAAAGCGAAGTGCGTCAGTTCACGGTCCTGCTGAAATATTGATTCAATTTCCGCCACGTCCGGATATTCCCCCCAACCGATTCTGTATGTCCGGTGCGGAATGCCATAGGCTTGAATAATCGTTTCTGCGCGCTTACCATAAGCACCATTATCAAGAATCAGAATTTTGCCGTCCTGAGCTACAACCGAACTTAAGGCTGCTTCAACTCCGGCAGTTCCGGATCCGGCAAAAATGACAGCACTATGCGTCAAATTGCCATTAACCACCTGAACCACTTTTTTTAAAACGGACTGGGTGAGGTCACCAAATTCCTGTTCGCGGGGACAAATGTCCGGAACCATCAGTGCCTGCTTGACGCTGTCAGTCGTTGTGGCTGGACCTGGATTGAGAAGGATATTACGTTTCATGAGATAATTAGCTTGGACTGTTGAGAAATTATGGTGAATTCTTCTTCAATAATGTTAAATACTACTAAATCCTTTCGTATCTGTAAAATGCAAATAAACAATTCTTTCGATTGATTAAATCAATAGTAGTAAAATATTTTAAGATAAACAGGGCTTACTAAAATATTATTTTCTTGTCATCCCGGACTTAATCCGGGATCCAGATTCCCAAAAAGGTTGAGTCCAGGAATTGAAGAGTAACAACCTTTATACTCGTGATTAATCTCCTTGGAAAATAAACTCAAACAACAGAAGTACAGGGCTTTTGTCATTTTTCAGGAAAACCACTTGCAGTTGATTTCATGGTGCAAATTATATCCTAATGATATTATTGGAAAATATTATTTTTCAGGAAGCTTACTATTGTTGAAGGAAAAAATTTACTATTGTTTAAATCAATAGATAAGATACAATATTGATATTATACAGATATTGATATTGTTGTTAAAATAAATATTTTCTACTGTATCCGGAGTTTCCGGAAAATATTTTTTCACTCACAAAAAGGAGATCAAAATGAGCATTCAATCAAATTACGTTTACACCCGTGGCTACCGCGGAAAAGTCAAAGGGCTGGTACTGGACTGGAGCGGCACCACTGCAGATGAATACGTACTTGCCCCGGCCGTGGTGTTTGTAGATGTTTTTAAGAAATATAATGTTGAAATCAGCATGGCGGAAGCAAGAGGGCCGATGGGGCTGCGCAAGGACCTTCACATCCTTGAGTTGACCAAGGTTCCGGAAATTCGTGAGCGCTGGAAAACGGTATACGGTAAGTATCCGGATCAGAGTGATGTGGATGATATGTTTAAGGATTTTGTCCCAATGCAGCTCGCCTGTCTCAGGAAGTATACCACCCTCCTTCCCCACGTCGCAGAGGTGACTCAAAAATTTCAAAAAGAAGGTATCAAAATTGGGAGTTCTACAGGTTTTGTAAGGAGCATGGTAGACATCCTTGAAGAGGATGCGAAAAAACAGGGGTACACTCCAGATGCATCCGTGGCAGGAGACGAAGTGATTAATGGTGCCAGACCCAAGCCGTTTATGGTTTATCGAAATCTCGATCTGATGAATGTTCACCCAATTCAGTCGGTGGTTAAGGTTGACGATACCGTTTCAGGTGTCGGTGAAGCGCTTGAAGCCGGCTGTTGGGGAGTAGGTATCGCTCGTTACAGCAACTACATGGACATGGATACACTCGAAGAGGCTGGTTCGCTTCCTGAAGAAGAAATCCAGCGCAGGCTGATTAAAACGAGGGATATCCTGCAAAAAGCTGGTGCACACTATGTTATTGATACTTTTGACCAATTGGTGGATGTTGTTGATGACATTAACCTGCGCCTCTCCAGAGGTGAGCGTCCTTAAAAAGAATTTGTCCTTATAAAATGGTAAAACCTTCTGAACCGGAAACAGCGTCTCTTGAAACTCAAGGTTCGCTGTTTTTACAAGTCAGCTATACCCAACTTCGTTCTTTTCATGCAGTTGCGGGTTCAGGAGGTTTTACTGCTGCCTCTAAAGTACTCCATGTGGGACAACCCACCATAACCGGGCAGGTGCGGGCATTGGAAGATTATTATGGAGTTGAGCTGTTCCACCGCCGCGGCCGCAGAGTTGAGTTGACTGAAACAGGAATGGAACTCTATGCTGTCACTCAACGCATGGAAATATTGGAAAGAGAAGCCCAGGATGTACTTCAGACTGCAGGAGGATTTCAGAGCGGTCATCTCAGGGTTGGAGCCGTTGGACCTTATCATTTGACGGAAATGCTGGCTGTTTTTCGTGAACGGTTTCCATATTTGAAAATCACGGTCACAGTTCGAAATTCAGAAGATATTTTAGAAAACCTGTTAAATTTTGAAGTAGATGTTGCAGTACTTTCACAAACAGAAACCGATTCCAGAATTTTAGCAGTTCCGTTTTGTCAGGAACCCCTGGTTGTTTTTGTACATTCAGGACACCCCTGGGCAAGTCGGGAAACTCTCCGGATCGAAGAGCTGGAAGGTCAGGATGTTATATTACGTGAACCTGGTTCTACAACACGTCGCGCTTTTGAAAAAGCATTGAAGCAGACTGGGGTCACGATTCGTCCGGTAATGGAAATCGGCAGCAGGGAAGCAGTCTGGATGGCCGTGGCCAGGGGTTTGGGAATCGGAGTGGTCTCGAATCTGGAGTTTATGCCGCATCCTAACTTACGAAAATTAAGTTTTGTCAACGCGGATGTGCACACTCATGCTCATGTGGTTTGTCTGCGTGAACGTCGAGATTCCCGTATGATTCACGAATTTTTTCAGATTGTGGAAGAGCTACGTCAAACTTGATTCCTGACTGTGTCTTGCGTTATAAACCTTACCGCCAAGATCAACATAAAGCTGTAAAACAGCTCGTCCTTCACTGCGCAGTAATTCAGGCACAATTTTAATTCCCCTACGTTCAAGCTGCGCGTTATAATCCGGGGGGGTAGGGCCTTCATCAAAACCGGCAATCTTTTCCACGTCTTCCGGTTCTGCAGATGACAACACCTCACTGACTCCGGACCAGCAGACATTCCCCAGGCACATTGCACACATTTTCCCACTTGTTACCAGGCGGTGTCCTGGAAAACCGTCCGCACCCAAATCAAAGTGTCCCAACTCTTTTTGCGCCAGCATCAGCGCCATCATTTCTGCATGCGCAGCAGAGCAGTTTTGCCGGACAACTACGTTGACCCCAACAGATACCAGCTTCCCGGAATCCC
>Ga0208830_1001284_pt1 | contig 11381 bp, 10 predicted proteins | sample DeeseametaMP2634_FD_184169 | JGI IMG/M metagenome (GOLD analysis project Ga0208830, IMG submission 184169) | Marine microbial communities from the Deep Atlantic Ocean - MP2634 (SPAdes) | ecosystem: Environmental > Aquatic > Marine > Oceanic | place: Northeast of Antigua and Barbuda, North...
AGCGATAGATGGTCTGGATGAACAGACCGCGCAACAGGTGGAGCAGGAGGCTGGTTTCAGACCATCCGCCCTTGCTCTCAAGAATCATTCGGTTGATCTCGCCCTTGCTCTCGATGCCCAGGCCGCCGCCATTGGCGAGGGCGCGCTTTCGGAACGCTTCGTGGTGGCGTCCGGCATCGAACATATTGGAGGCAAGGAACAGCTTGACCTCGTGGTAGCCGTAGGATATATGCTGGAGCCAGTATCCGATGGTCTCGAACTCGACGTTGGCAGCCTGGCTCAACTCGGTGCAGAGTTGGCACATAGCCGCTTCCACATCGTCGGGCAGGGGTTCCAGGGTGTTCCAGGGGATGTCCGAGGCTGGAATCCAACGACGCTGGATGGCTTCTTCGTACAGGTCAGCGGCGTTGTCGGCCCACACCTCGCGTTTCTCTCGCAGGGCGAAACCAATGGGAGGAATACCAGCCATCGGATAAGCGCCGCGAGGCATACGGGTCTGCTCGTCCCAGCGGTCGGGAATCTCGCCGTAGATTCCGACGTTCAGGCCCTGCATCGTCATGCCTTTGGCTCCAGGTTTCACGCGAACGCCCCACTCCAGGGTTCGGGGCATCCAGGCGTAGCCAGGCTCCGGCACTTCGACGTCGTGATCGATTTTGAGGTTCCGCCTTCGTCGAGGAGGCGGTGTGGTTTTTGTGGGTTGCTTTTCTTCGGATTCAGCCATTAGTCATCACGCCTTGGCGTATTCCATCAGTTCGGGGTTGGCGCGACCGTTCTCGAACCGCTCACCGAACCCGGCGGACTTGATGCGCTGGATGTACTCTCTGGACTGCCGCTTGCGGATGGCGAGGAGTTTTTTGTAGCCCTCGTCATAGTGCTTCTGGCCGCCTCCAAGGAGCACTGCCAGAGCCTCGCTCTGGGCCGTGTCACGGGCGGCGGGATTCTGGTTGCCCGCGACCAGGGCGCGTTCACCCTCGTCGAGATAGGCGTGGACTTCTGCCTTGCGTTCCGGCTCAGTTTCAGCGAGGTAACGCATGTGCATAACGCCGAATGCGACGTGGCGAGACTCGTCCTGTCCGCAAAGACGGTACATGTACTTCTCGGCCTCGTTATAGGCCATAAGCTCGCCCATGCGGAATATGGTCAGCACCGCGCCCTCACCGGAAATATGGAGCCGGGAGGACATCTCAGTGAAGTCTTTGGAGAGGTCAATGCTTCCAACAACTCCGCTTGTTGTAACGTCGGGCCTCTGCATCAGGCCGCCGCCGTTAGCGAACGCCCGCTTTCGGAACACGTCCAGGTGTCGAGACTCGTCCATTATCTGGGTGATGAGGAACATCCGAGGCTCGAAATAGTCGGGGCTGGTCGCGGCCACCCACTTGCCAGGCACGTCCGCCGCCACGAACTCGACCTCTGTCAGGAACGTCGCCAACTGGCACTGCGCTCGCTCAACATCGTCGGGCAGCGGCTTGATGGTGTCCCAGGGGATGTCGGTTGCCGAACTCCACTGGCGCTGAAGGGCCTCTTCATAGAGCATGGCCGCGTTGGTCAGCCAGATATCGGACTTGGTGCGCACGGTGTAGCCCCCCGTGCGGTAGGCTCCCTCCCGTTGCGCCGCGCCGCGAAGTCGGCCCGTCATGTTGTCGGTGTGGTCGGGCACTTCGCCGTAGCTGCCGGTCTGGATGTCCTCAAGCGTGAGACCCTTGCGAGCGTCGGGCGTCGCCTTGATGCCCCACTCGCCCCGGGTGTCGATCCAGTCCAGTTTGAGATCGTAATCGTCGGCGTAGGCCTTCACGGCCTCCAGGGATTGTTGTTGTGTGCTCATGATCGGGCCTCCTGTGATGTCATCGGGCTAAAACCAGGGCAAGTGATACCAGGATTCGATTTCGTGATTCTGTTGATTCATTGCACAGATGCTATCGTCCACTATAAAGGTTATAACCCTTGTAATCAACAACTGAAAGACGCTTCTGTAGTCGCGAATTGGACGTTATTTCGCGATTAAGAAATATCCAGCGGTCTCGCAGCCAGCTTCAACTGCGCAAAATTTCCCAATCGAACCAGAATTCGCCTTTGTCTGTTGTTATCGACACGACAATCACCAAAAGCTAAGTTGTCATGCTGAATTGAGTGAAGCATCTAGTCGCTGGGCGAGAGACTGTCGTCCAATCGGCGACTGGATTCTTGTGGCGCCAGCTTAGTCCAGCCTATAATGACGTCACCAAACGCTCGTTTTCCTAAGGACTCAAGAATGCCAAAATTCGCCGCCAACCTGACTATGATGTTCAACGAGGTCGAATTCCTCGACCGATTTGAAGCCGCCGCCAGCGCGGGTTTCAAAGGCGTGGAATACCTGTTTCCATACGACTATGACAAGGGCCAGTTGGTCGACCTACTGTCAAAGCATGGACTGGCTCAAGTCCTTCACAACCTGCCTGCTGGTGATTGGGACGCCGGCGAGCGCGGCATCGCCTGCCATCCTGACAGGGTAGGGGAGTTCCAGGATGGCGTTGGCAAGGCGGTAGAGTATGCCACCACGTTGAACTGTCCGATGGTTAACTGTCTTGCGGGCATTGCCCCCAAGTCCGTGGCCTCAGACAGGATTCACGCGACCCTGTTGGACAACCTGAAATTCGCAGCCTCGAAGTTGGGTGAGGCAGGTGTCCAACTGCTCATCGAGCCAATCAACACAATCGACATTCCCGGCTTTTACATCACCGGAACCCAGCAAGGCAGGTCCATAATTAACGACACCGGGTCGTCAAATTTGTTTCTCCAGCAAGATATTTACCATATGCAGATTATGGAAGGCGACCTGGCCCGCACCATCGAGTCCAACCTGGACGTGATTCGACATATGCAATTGGCAGATAACCCCGGACGAAATGAACCAGGAACTGGCGAGATCAATTATCCTTTCCTGTTCGGTTTCATCGACAACATCGATTATGAGGGATGGATAGGCTGCGAGTATCGGCCTGCCGGAGACACCATCGAAGGCTTGGGTTGGATTGAACCGTACCTCGAATAGCGTCTCGAAACACCGAAAGGTCGGAGGGCATCATGGCTACTGAACCCACCTCGGAGCCTGACATTTTTATCGACAGAGACGACGTTCTGGAGGAGATTCAGGACCGGGTTCTGTGGATCGCAATGCAGTTGGTCCACCATGCAAACAACGTGCGTCAGAACCCCGATGGCTCGAAGGTTGGCGGGCATCAGTCCTCCAGCGCCTCAGTTGTCACAATGATGACTTCCCTGTACTTCGATTACATGAACGCAGGCGACAGGGTAGCCGTCAAACCCCACGCCTCGCCGGTGTATCATGCCATCCAGTATCTTTTGGGAAACCTGGATCCCAAGTATCTGACCGAAATGCGGGCCTTCCACGGCCTTCAGGCATACCCCAGCAGGACCAAAGACCCGGACAATGTCGACTTCTCCACAGGCTCCGTTGGACTGGGGCCTGTGGCTCCGAACTTCGCGGCCCTGGTGGACGAATACAACAGGACGCACCGGTTTTCGACTACTCCGCCGGGACGCCGTTATATATCAATAGTCGGGGACGCCGAGTTGGACGAAGGATCGGTCTGGGAGGCCATCGCAGAGCCGGCCATGCAAGGCCTCTCCAAAATCCTCTGGGTCGTTGATATGAACCGACAAAGCCTGGATCGCATCATCCCCGGAATCCGGGTTCGCGCATGGCGGGAGATGTTCGACGCCAACGGCTGGAATGTCATCGACGCCAAGTACGGCAAGAAGCTTCAGGCAAGATTCGCCGAGCCAAATGGCGAGCTTCTTCGCATGGCCATCGACGAGATGTCCAACGAGGTCTATCAACGGCTGCTCAGGGTCACCCCTACGCGGCTTCGGGAATGGCTCCCCAACACCAGCAATTATCCGCGGGACATGGCACGCCTCATCGGCAGGTGGGACGATGACGAGCTTACAGAGGCGTTCCACAACCTCGGCGGCCACGACTTCGCAATGCTCAGGGAGGCGTTCCAAAGGGCTGACGCTCACGACGGCCCCAACGTCGTGTTTGCATACACACTAAAAGGCTGGAGACTCCCCAGCGTCGGCGACCCTCAGAATCACTCGGTCACGCTGTCCGAGCGGCAAATGGATCAGTTGAGCGTCGAGCTTGGCAGGGACGGCGAAGACGTTTGGTCGCGATTCGCCGAGGACTCCGAGGCTGGCAAGCTGTGCATCAAGACCAACGAACATCTCGGTTTCGGAAACAGGCCTGAATACGTTATCCCGGAGATGAAGATTCCGAAGGATTTCGGCCAGGTGTACCAGGGATATATGGCTACTCAGCAGATTTTCGGGCTGGTTCTGACGGCCATCTCTCGCAACATTCCCGATGTCTCAGAGCGTGTCGTCTCGGTCAGCCCGGACGTCGCCAGCTCAACAAATCTCGGAGGGTGGATAAACAAGGTCGGCGTCTGGCACACAGAGGACGACAAGGAGCCAATGCCCAACGAGGAGATCATCCGCGCTCTGCGGTGGGAGGAACATACCCAGGGCCAGCACATCGAGCTTGGAATATCCGAAAACAACCTGTTCATGATGCTGGGTCAGTTGGGCCTGTCCTACGAGACAAGCGGCGAGATGCTGTTCCCGATCGGCACATTGTATGATCCCTTCGTCCGGCGAGGGTTGGACGCATTCGTTTACAGCGTATATTCGGGTGCCAAGTTCATCGTCGTTGGAACGCCGTCGGGCGTGTCGCTGTCTCCGGAGGGCGGAGCGCATCAGTCTCAGATTACGGCGTCAATCGGCATGGAGATGGCCGACCTGGATTTCTACGAGCCGTGTTTCGGACACGAACTGGAATGGATTCTGCTGGCTGCGATGGAGCAGCTTCGGGTTCGAGGCAGGTCGACGTATCTGCGCCTAACCAGCAAGCGGGTCGACCAGTCGCTGTTCAAACTGCCAGCTGATCTAACCGAGCGAGAAAGGCTGCGCCAGCAGGCTCTGAACGGCGCCTATATGCTCATCGACCGCAGTGCCCATCCCGATTATCAGCCCGGAGTGAATGTGGTCCACATCATGGCTAGCGGGGCAATGCTCCCAGAAGCTGTGGCCGCTTCTAATGCGTTGCTGGACGAGGGAGTGATAACCAACGTGGTCAACATAACTGGCCCCGGGCCCCTGTATCGAAGCTACCAACAGTGGGTGGCCGATGCTATGTCTGCCAGAGGCGTGGAGGAGAGATTCATGGCCGACACGATCCCTGCAGATTCCCGGTCCGCTCCTGTGGTGACGGTGATCGACGGCCATCCCCACTCGTTGGCGTGGATAGGCAGCGCCCTCAAGACGGCGACTTTGCCTTTGGGCGTCTCCGAGTTCGGCCAATCGGGAACCAGGGCCGAGCTTTATAAGGAATACAAGATCGACACAGACAGCATTATCGCCGCGTGCCTCGGCGCGCTGGAAATCTAGGCTGCCGAACACGACTGTGTCATTCTGAAACCGCAGTTGAAGAATCTGGCTTTGCGGCACAACTGTGGAATTGCTGCGGACAGATACTTAGCGCCGCTCAGCATAACAGCCGAATTTTTGCCACACACATTTATGGAAGGATGCGAAATAATGACCAAGATTCTCATACTGCACGGCGCAGGCATGAACATGCGGGGCAAGTCCCAGATTTCGACATTCGGGACTCAGACGCTCGAAGACTACGACAAGCAGATCACCGAGTACGCCAACCAGCTTGGTGTTGAGATCGAGTTGTTCCACTCCAACATCGAGGGCGAAGTCGTCAACAAGCTCTACGAAGGCCACGAAGGCGACGTGGACGCCGCGCTGATAAACCCGGCGGGGTATAGCAATGGCTACCCGGCGCTGTTGGCCGCGATCGCTCAGGTGGAGTATCCGGTTTTCGAGATACACATATCCAACCCGGCGTCACGAGGCGGGACTTCTCAAGTCTCCGGGCCGTGCAAGGGCGTCATCGCTGGATTTGGTCTCTACGGATATTATCTGGGGATGTCCGGGGCGCTGGAGGCGCTGTGAGAAGCAACCTTCGTTTCTTAATTTTCGACGAGGGCCTCTGCAATTTGAATTGATTCCAACCGCCGTTGCCGAATCCAAAGCGCCCCGACGTGCGCTCGGACTATGAGGGAATCAGAAAACCGGCCCGTTTACGCATCGATTCGACTGGGGAATAAAATATTGCCTAAGCGATTAGTCAATGCGGCATGTCGAGATTGCGACGTGGTTTCTTACTGCGCTTCTTGTCAACGTGCGCTCACGCTCGACGTGATTGCGAGTTGATCAATGAAGTCGTTGATTGACGCGGCGTTTTTGCCCTTCGACGCGATTTCTATTGCCATGGCAGCCACTTCTCCTGCCTGCCGGATCACTCCTCGTGGTCTCACGAAGTCGATCAAAAACTGGGCCCGTTCCTCCACTTTTTGATCTTTCCCCCGGGTCAATCTTTCGATGATATCAACGCAGCCTTCTGTATCGTGGGCGATCTCCAATACATCAGCTTCCAGTAGGTGATGGAAATGCGCCGCCTCCATCTGGCTTTTGTAACGCTCGGCGATCACAGTTACGCAGGGCTTGTTGTTGATGAGCGCATCCACCATGCTTGCGGTGTTCATCGCTCAACGGTTGGGCGCGCCTGTGCTAGTGGTGTATGGCTCAGCGGCGCTGGCGACATTGGGGCACAACTTCGCGCCGTTTCTCGGGTTCCGAGGATGCAAAGGGGCCACTACGGTCCTCGGTATTTCCGCTCTGACACTGTGGCAACTCACCGCCATAACGGTGGTGTTCGGAGGGGCACTTTATGTCTCAACTCGACACGCTGTCTGGTCCATGACGGGCGTGTTCGTGCTGTTGAACGAGCTGACGTCGTGACCTTCCAACCACCGGGCCAGATACTGCTTTACCAGACGCTTTCCTTCGTGGTAGCTGGCACCCACTTCTGGAGGCAATACCCGCAGATCGCTCTGGTGGTGCGACAGAGACAGTGGCGAAAATTCATGACAATCGAGTGAACCGGATTGGCCCGGACTGTCCGAACCAGACAGGTGTGGCGCGAGAGCAACAAAGACAGTAGAATATCTCCAGCCTGAGACATGGCTCTGAGGCGACACCGCACAGCCGACGCCGCAAAAACAAAATATTCAGGAAGGCGAGAAACTCAGATGACACGTTGGAATATACGCTACGCCCTGGCCGCCGTGCTGATGATCCTCACAGTGGCCGCCCTCGCATGCGACTCGGACGAAGAACCCGCTCCCGCTCCAGCCGCGCCCGCATCGGCGCCAGCGGCTGCTCCGGCGCCCGCCCCATCTTCTGGACCGAAGCAGTACGATGCCCCCCCGGCGTTGACTATTGACACCAGCAAGACCTACACGGCGTTCATCGAACTGGAGAAAGGCGGAGAGATCGAGATCGAGCTTCATGCCGATAAGGTTCCGAACACAGTCAATAACTTCGTGTTTTTGGCGAGAGAGGGATTTTACGATGGCGTGACTTTCCATCGGGTGCTCGAAAATTTCATGGCCCAGACCGGAGACCCGACGGGAACCGGCTCCGGCGGCCCCGGCTATCGCTTCGGCAACGAGTTCCATCCCGATCTTCGGCATACAGGCCCCGGCATCCTCTCGATGGCGAACGCCGGAATGAGGAACGGAGTGGGCACGAACGGGAGTCAGTTCTTTATTACGTTCATTCCAACTCCTCCTCTGGATGGACTGCTGCCCGACGGATCGCCAAAACCTTGCAGCGCTCCAGGCGTGTCCTGCCACTCCGTGTTTGGGCAGGTCACCAACGGCATGGATGTGGTGAACAACATCAGCCTCAGGGACCCTGGTAGCGCCAGAACACAGGGTGACGTCATAAAGACAATTCGCATCGAAGAGAGTTAAGCAACACTCTGCCGGAGCATATCCGAACGATGCAAGTGGAAACCCCAATATGATGTGTCCACTTTTTATAGGGACGGTCGGCGGTTATAATGCGGACCGAGGGTGCACTCAGAATGTCAGTCCTCGGTCCGTGGCGCAGGTTTGGTCGAGAATTTGTAGAGCCTGCCGGACGTGCCGATCCATGTGCTGTCGTCGATGGCGCGCTCCTCAATTAGCGGCTGGTTGTTGACCCTGACTGTGGCCGGAGCGACTTGCATGCTGGACATGAAGACGCCGGAGCCTCGGAATGTGAACGTCACGCTCTCTAGCCCAGGGATTCCGACCTCAACTCCTCGAACGACATTGCGGGAGATAAGGTTCGACATGGGAGAACGCACCAGACCGGCAAAGTCCACCACCACCTCGCCCTGATCGTTGTATAGGAAACCGTACGGCGTCGGGCGGGACAGCCAGAATATCACCAGAATCACGATTATTCCGCCTATTACCGCTAACACGACGATCAGGATGATCGGCGGTTCGTCGTCTGCTATCACAGGGGCCGGAACGGGCGTTGGAAGCGGCGCCTGTGTCGGAACAGGTACGGCGGTCAGCAGGAATGGAGTTGGAAGAGGCGCAGGCACAGGCGTGGGCAGGTACGAAGACAGGATCAGCGTGTCTGTGGCGAAAGAATGTTGTCGCCCCGCGTACTCAAGGTTAAGGCGCATGATCACTGTGGTAAACGCCTCTGCCTCCGGAGTGTAGAAAAGATCGTACATAAAGGCCCGGCCCTGGGTGATGACGCTCTGCGGGACCAGCTCGAGGTTGCCCGCTTCGCCCGTGTTGGCCGCCAGTTCCAAAGTGATGTCCTCGACAAGCACGGAGAAAGGCTGGCCGTTGACGTTGGCGAATACCGTCGCGATCTTGGCTCGGACTCCGGGAATCAGCAGTTCCGTTCGCTCCAGAGTGACAGAGAGGGCAGGGAACGTCTGAGCCTGGAAGGAGCCGCGGGCGTTTATCGTGTGTTCAAAACCGGGCCACGAAAGCTCCAGGTCCACACGATATTCGCCCTCAGCGGTCAGCGGTGGAATCGTCACCGCATAGTGACTGTCCTGGGCGACGGCGTCTCCATCGACACCGTCGTCATTGAGCTCATGGATAATCGACAACCCGTCCGGCGCGGTCACCTTCACCGACAGCCTGGCGCTTTCAACCGTAGTTCGTGTTCCGTCTTCAGTGATAAACGCGGTGATGGTCGTCGGCTCCCCGACTGGGACGGCTCCGAAATCCTGAAGGCCCAGCGTGTACTTGTTAGTGGAGATCACCCAGACTGAAATCTGACCCTGGTTGCCTCGGACCTCGATCTGCCACTTCCCTGCCATGGGGCCGACAAGCTCCCACATCACAAGATGGGGAAGCTCGACAAAGGATGAAGAGGTTCGATCGCCGGTCGACGCCTCGAAGCCGTAGGGGTTCTTCAACCGAAAGTCCGTGACTTCGTTATCTTTGAAGAACATTAGCGTGGTCTTATCGGTGCCGGGGGCGATGTTCAGGCTAATCTCGATTACCGTGTCCGGGTCTAACACGGCGCTGTCCACCTCGGTCAATGACCCCTTCCTTTCCAAGCGAAGAGTCCTATCGGTAAAATCTCTGAAACCGTCTGGGGTGTCAAGAAAATAAGACTCGCCGCCTGTTATGTCCGAAACATCCTGCAGGACTCTCCCGAACCCAGGGTTCGTTCCTGGAAACACGACGGTGAAAACGGGCCATCCAGCCTCAATATGAAGATTCAGAATAGGCTCAAGCCTGTCGAATCTGGCGTCTGGATTTGTGCCTGAATCTGACGCGGTGACGAAATATATGACGGATTCGGCGCCGGCGCTGAGACCGTTGAGCAGGTTGTACACTTCCGCAAGCGTCCCGGCCAGCCCGACGCTCGGCGTGCTGGTCGCCAACAGCGCCTCGTCAAGTTGAGCGCGGACGCCGCTGAAGTCTTCGCGATCAGTCTCTACCGGACCGAGGGGAATAGTCGGATCATCCAACTGGATGAACACAAAGGGCTGTCCCTCTTTGAGTTTGAAAAATAGGCCTAGAAATGAGTTAATAAGGTCGATGTTTTCCTGGCTGCCCTGAATCGACGCTCTGTCGATAATCAGCACAGTGAGCCGATCCGAAGGCGTTTGGGCCTGGACGGCAGGAACCGCGGAGGTGACGCCCCAGAGGGCGAATCCAACCATGAACAAAACTGATAAAAGTATAAAACGCATAGCAAAAATATCCTCGACACAACACTACGAAAATCCTCTCTGGACAGTCAATTTGTTTTATGTCCAGGTTTCTTCGGATAACCGATGATGGGCAAATTGGAGATGCTGATTTTGATGGTCATGATCGCGTTGTCGCTAGGCTGTGGAGGAGGGGGCGCGGAGTCACCGTCGGCTGACGAACTCACCGTGCGTGGACGTTTGACTGACGTGAAGGCGGCCTCACTGTTGGAAGTCGAGTCCATCACAGTGGAGACCGAAACGGGAGAGTCCTTCCTTCTGGAAGCGGACAACCGGATTTTCTCAGGATTTACGCCCAGCCATCTGCGCGAGCATATGCTCCAGGGAAATCTTGTGACAGTGACGTTCCATCAGGAGGGCGAACGATTGGTGTTGAACGACGTTCTGGACTAGGCTATCGTCGCTCGTCGCCGCTGTGCCTTCTTGGCGCTGAATCCAACGTATACTGTGCCGCCTATGATCGCCACAGTCACCAACAAGAAAATCCATGTCCCCAACGGATTTTCTATGGGCGTGCCAGACCTCACGGTGAAAGGCGCCCTGAAGCTTGTCGATCCGAGGGTTGGGCTATCCAGGTCAACCCTCAGCGTATAGCGAGCCGGAAGCTCGAAGGTGAGGTTGCCCTCGTAGAAGTCCGGCGCAAGGGGAGTGTTCAACACTAGCGTTTGAATCGTGGGCGCGTCCTCTTCGTCGAAAACAACGATCAGAATACGGGCGTCGGTTACGATATTCGCCGTTGCCGCGTCCGACACCTTTACCGTGAAGTGGACCGGCCCGACGACAGGCGTTCTAGGGGAAACGTCAATCGTTACCTCGAAGGCATCAGATTGGCCCCGGAATATCTCGAAGCTGTCTCCGCCAACATGGGCCGAGACAGCCGACGCTCGAAATCCGCCGCCGAATCCCAGGAATACCAAAGCAAGTAGCGTGAACACCGCTATTTTTGCGATCGTCATTTTCCCCGTCATCCACCTACGTCCGTTTCTTGTTTCAAATTATGGAGCCACTGAACTGTATCAATTCTTGCTGTTGGAGGCGTCTGGCGTCAATGGCATTTTTCGGATGGCCTGTGATATCGACGGACAAAATCGAACATCTGGTCGCGCGCATAAACAGATTTGGACTACTGGCAAACAAGCCGTCCGTCTACGGGCTCAAGTTGGCTTGAATGGTTTCGAGGGAGCAGGCGACGCGCGGTGATCGCAAGCAGAAGTGGACAAGCTAAGGAGTG
>Ga0208830_1001286_pt1 | contig 11378 bp, 10 predicted proteins | sample DeeseametaMP2634_FD_184169 | JGI IMG/M metagenome (GOLD analysis project Ga0208830, IMG submission 184169) | Marine microbial communities from the Deep Atlantic Ocean - MP2634 (SPAdes) | ecosystem: Environmental > Aquatic > Marine > Oceanic | place: Northeast of Antigua and Barbuda, North...
AAGTACTTTCATTTTTGCACTTGACTTGTAACTCTTATAGGTTAATGGTAAAATAAGTATCCTTACCATGATAGTTACAATAAATATCACTAAACCTAAACTCCATCCAAACCCATTGAATAAATTAAAAACAGGCATGATTAGGTACTTGTTTATTTGACGTAAAGGAGTAATTCCTAAATCAATTAAATCTTCCATTTCATTCCCATAAACAGCTAATGTTTCATAGTCGTTTGGTCCAAAGTAAAACTTTAAGGGAATATTGGTTGTACTATTCAATGTACGCGACATATTTAGTTGAGCCGCATAATAATCCGAATAATTGCTTGTTTTTAAAGGTACAGAAGCTAAAAAGCTTCCTTTATCAAATCCTTCATCACTTAAGATTACAGAAGAAAAATAACAATGTTTAAAGGCTACCCATTCTAGATTGTTTTCTGCTGTTTTAGCATCAGGCATTAATTCTGTTAAATACTCTCTATCTAGCTCTTTTGGCTTGTAGAATACACTACTCATTCTACTTTGATTAGCAGATTCTCCCAAAGTAAGCTTTTCGGTAGCTTTAGATGAAACATACCATTTTAACTGTAAGTCTCTTCCATCTACGTCATCATGTAAACCAACTAAAGCAATGTTATAGTTTACATCATATCCATTTTCCCCTAGCCTATAGGTGTATTCAATATATTTTTTAGGATCAATAGTATTTGCTCTTAAAACTAACTCAGATTTTGTTTGCTTAACAGGTGTAAAATATAGCCTTGAAGTCTTTATTTGTTTTGAGTTTTTCAAATAGAAATCTAAAAACTGAATAGAAGAATCTTTATCAAATAATTCTAAAGGCTCGATGATATCAATTTCTCCATCTTTCTTTTGTTCACGAGCAATCATGTAATTATCGTACGATTGATACTCTTTAAGCTTAGCAGAAGATATAAATCCCCCCCTATTAGAAATATGAATTTTTATTTTCTTGTTTTCTAACGTATACTCTTTGTTCTCTCCTTCCCCTGAAACAGCAAATATATCAAGTGCAGTATTGCGTCTCTGCTTATTTAAGCTATCTACATAAGCTAAAGCAAAAGCTTCTTTCTCTACTGAATCTTTTCCTTGTAATAAGCTATCAGGAACTACTGAAGTAATTGATTTTTTTTCTTCAGGAACTTCTACAACTTTAGCCTCGATTTGAGCTATGCTATCTTGAATGGCTTGTTCTTTTTGTTGTTGAGCAATTTCCTCTTCGCTAGGCTGAGTAATTACATTAAACGTAATAAGGATTCCTACGAGAAGAACGATTCCTATGATGGTATTTCTATCCATTAATGATTAATTTGGGGTGTAAAGATATGAATTTTGTAAGCATTCACTAAATAGGGCTAGTATTTCAAAAGTTGGGGTTTATAGTTTATTAACCTTTACTACTTTTTGATGGGTATTGTGACGAACAGATAAATAATAATAACCTCTTTTTAATCCCTGAGTGCTAATAATATAATTATCTTGATTAAGATTTAACCTATTCCAAACCACTCTCCCTTTTGTATCAAAAAGAATAAGATCTGATTTATTTGGTAGGTTAGAAACTTTTAATTCATCCTGCATTGGATTTGGATAAACAACAATATTCTCTAATAATAGTTCTTCCAGTCCTATATCATCAGGGTTTCCTATATTTATGTCATCAACATAAACATTATTTCCTTGGCTAGTACCTTCAAATTCAATTTTGACTCTAAAGTTATCTACTAAATAGGATACAGGAATATTGATTCGCTTTTGTAACCAATCTTGTGGTGTTGGCACAAATGGAACGGTATCCGTATCGAAATTAGTTAATAAACTTCCTATCGTCATTGTTGAAAACAACGACCAACTATCTCCACAATCGTTACTAAAATATACCTTAATTCGGTCAAATGAACCTACTTCTCTTTGTTGGTAGGCGTATCTAAATGCGACTTCTGCTGTTGAGCTTGTTGATAAATCTATATTTCTTGATTGGATTTCGGTTAGGAAATTATTATCAAAGTTATTTACATATAATGAATGACTTCCAGAATAACCTACAGCGTTATTTACTTCCCAACCTTCTTTTGTAACTAACCAATCAGGAGTACTCCATAAATCTAAATTTTCTACATCTTCACTAAGGGTAATTGCAGGGCCTGAAGCTGGCAAAACAATTATTTTTAGCGTATCTGAACGTTGATACCCATTGATACTATCAGTAGCTACAAGTACTAAGCCATATACACCTTCTGTTAATGTAGGCCATATTGCCAAAGAATCTTGACTTACAAAAAGTAATGAATCTAATACAGAACTTGTATCGTTAATTTGTCCTGCTTCCCAATACCTGCTAGCAACATAATGATAAGAATTATCTTGTAGAAAAATGGTGTCACTCGCACACACAACTTGGCTGCTAACCATTTGAATTGCTTCACACAGTTGAGTAGATGATTCATCAGTACCTGTTGCAATTAAATTAGAGGCTGACCATAAATTATTTCTATTTGCCACTGTACTATTGAGGGTTTGGTGCATTCTTGTTTTTTGTCCTTCGGTAAACATTGCTCCGCAATAAGAATAATCCATAAAGTTTTGCACATTATCTAAAGAACCACAGTTCATTTGGGTTAGGTTACAAACAACGTTACCAATGGTATTTGGTGTATCTCCTATTCCGTCATCGGTACCACAATTAGTTGACTGACCAACTTGTAAGTAAGGGAAATTAGGTACATTATTTCCTCCCCACACATGCTCCAATCCTAAAAAATGTCCAACTTCATGTGTCCCTACCACAGAACGCTGAACACTTGATGTTCCTATACTTCCGGTGTATAAATGAGTCATTACAATACCATCCCAAGCTTCAACAGAATCAGCTTGTCTGGGCAATAGTGCATGACCAGCTAGACCAGCTGCATTTTCAACAATGTAAAAATTTAAGTACATGCTTGGAGGCCAGTGAACAATTGACTTTACTGCGTGATCTCCCGTTTGTGTTAGTAAACTGTAATGTCGAGTAATACCTTTTGTGCAATTTCCTTGTGGATCTTTAGTTGCCAATCGAAACTCAATATCACAATCTGCTACAATTGATCGAAAAGAATCAGTAATGATATTCGTATCTGGGTTTGAGTAATCTCTATTTAAAATACGTATTTGATCCAAGATCTGAGCATCACTTATATTTTCTGGTCCATTTTCATGAATTACATGAAAAACAACAGGGATTATATAAGGAGATTGTCCATAATACGACAGAGAAACAGCCCAAAAAGCCATCAAAAATATGATTTTTTTCATTTGAGTTTTATTTAGTGAATGAAGATAGATTAAGTAAGCTGATAAACTAGTAATCAACTTTCTCTAATCTTTCTGCCATGTATTCAAAAAGGGATGTTAACGGTTTTTTAATCATTCCTTTTAAGAACATATTCACTCTCAAATCACTAATTACTTGACCTGTGGTTGTTCCATCTCCATTATCAGTTAATTCAATATTTAAATCAAAATCTACAGGAGAGCCTTTAGCCGTTTTCATTTTAATTTTTTCGTTTGGAATCGTTTCAACTTTTTCCAAAGGAATTTTAAATCCTTGTATTTTAAACGAACATTTATCTTCACTTCCTTCCCAATCAGAATATTTACCCTTTGGCAACAAATACTGCAAGTTATCTAAGTTTGTTAGGTAATTGAATACTTCTTCTTGCGAATTTTCTATTGTTGATTTTCTACTCGTTATATTCATCTTTATTTTTTTGTTTCGTTTTTGTTTTCTTCTTCTTTAAATGCTGAAATAATTCTTTTCACCAATTTATGCCTGATTACATCATTTTCAGATAATCTAATAATTGAAATACCTTCTACATCTCTTAATACATCTAATGCCTTTACTAGCCCTGACTTTTGATTTCTGGGTAAATCTACTTGTGAGGGATCACCAGTTAAAATAAACCTAGCAGATTTCCCCATACGAGTTAGGAACATCTTTATCTGGCTCTCTGTAGTATTTTGTGCTTCGTCCAAGATTACGAATGCATGATCCAGTGTTCTACCTCTCATAAAAGCCAAAGGAGCTATCTGTATTGTTCCTTGCTCAATAAATGCTGCTAATTTTTCTGGCGGAATCATATCTCTTAAAGCATCGTACAATGGTTGTAGATAAGGATCTAATTTTTCCTTTAAATCTCCAGGTAAAAAACCTAAATTCTCCCCTGCTTCAACTGCTGGTCTTGTAAGGATAATTTTTCTAACCTCTTTATTTTTTAGTGCTCGAACAGCTAATGCTACAGCAGTATAGGTTTTTCCTGTTCCTGCTGGCCCTACCGCAAAAACCATATCGTTTTTGTTAGAAGCCTCAACTAACCTTCTTTGGTTGAGTGTACGAGCTGTAACTTTTAATCCATTATTCCCGAAAACAAGAACTTCATCTCCAGAACCATCTCTCACACTTTCTTGTCCTTCGTTTTCTAATATTGAATCGATATCACCTTCGGTAAGTTTATTGTATTTATTAATATGCACAAGCATCACTTGGATTTTCTCTTCAAAGTGATCTAACGCTTGACTTTCTCCACTAATCATAAGTTTTCTACCTCTAGACACAACTTTGACCTTAGGGAATTTATCTAAAATATATTTTAGCTTTTCATTGTTAACACCTAATAAATCAATAGGTTCAACATCATTTATGGTTATTTCTCTTTCTTGCAAGAACGTATTTTTTAAACAAACTCAAAACTAAAAAACAATGTACTTATTAAAAACCTAAAATTGTATTATTTTTGAACAATAAGGCTATTTTATTAAGGAAGAAGCAATTTTTATGTCTGTAATAACTCTTACAACTGATTTAGGTCAAAAGGACTTTTACGTGCCTTCAATAAAGGGAAAGCTTTTGAGTAATTTAAATATGGATCATGATATTGTAGACATCACTCATGAAGTTCCTATTTTCAATATCCATTACGCGGCCTTTACTCTTAAAAATTGTTACGATGATTTTCCAAAGGGTTCTATTCATATCATTAGCGTAGATGCAGAAGTATCTGCAAAGACTCCAGCTTTACTTATGGTTTATGATGATCATTATTTCATTTGTGCAGACAATGGTTTGTTTTCATTAATGTTTGATCGTTTACCAGATACCATATATGAAATAACAGTAGATCAAGAAACAGATATTTTAACTTTTCCAACAAAAAATATTTTTGTTAAAGTAGCAAGTCATATAGCTCGCGGAGGAACACCTGAAATCATTGGTAGAAAAACCGAAGACTATAAACGTTACCAAAATTTTAGAGCTACAACTACTAATATTTCTATTCGAGGACAAATTATATATACAGATGCCTACGGAAATATTATTACGAATATCAATGAACGTTTATTTAGAGAAGTTGGAAGAGGTAGAAAGTTTATTATTCGCTTTAAGAATTATGAAATAAAGCATATTTCTAAAACATACTCTGAAGTACCTGATGGAGATAAACTCGCTATTTTTAATAGTACAGGGCACTTAGAAATAGCAATAAACCGAGGTGTTGTTGGCGTTGGAGGAAGTGCTGCTCAACTATTAGGTTTACGCTTAAATGAAGTTGTATTAATTGAATTTTTTGATTTATGATTATCCGAATAGTAAAAATGACCATTGATCCAGATAAAGTAGCTGAATTTAAATCCGTTTATGAGGCTGGAATGGAAAAGATTCGTGCGTTTGATGGCTGTACGCACTTAGAATTATTACAAGAAGATAATGTATTAATGACCTATAGTTATTGGAATACACCACAAGATCTTGAAAATTATAGAAAGTCTGATGTTTTTAAAGGTATTTGGAGTAATGTTAAACCCTTGTTTATAGAGAAACCTCTTGCTTGGAGCTTAAAACAACAGTTCAAAATATAATGTTGGTTAGGCCAGCAATAATTTTCTTGCTTATAGCAGCTTTTGGATGTCAATCCTTTAGAAAAAATATCAACGCTACCTCAAAAACATCTCCTAGTTTAACAGACTCTATCTCTATCACATTGAAGGCTCTTAATTTGAGTGAAGACATGAGTCGTTTATCAACTAAAAATGACGAATTAAACTTGTTGATTTATCCAATAGCAAATGATTCCATAAAACCTGTTATTTCATCTACCAGAAAAACGGTTTATCTTTCAGATTCAATTCAAACTGTAATACCTTTTACTGAGCAAGTTTTGCTTGTAGTTATTGAAGAGGATCATGATGTTCCCTTCGCTAACATATCAGAAATGGTAAGGCTAAATTTCGACTCTCTTCAAAATGCTTTTGACCAAAAAGATTACAACAAAATAGAACAATACATTTATGATGAAGACATTTTATTGATTCAAAGAGTTGACTTATATAAAAAACTCCCCTACAAATTCACAATTACAAACACCCATCGTTTAGATACTTATAGCTATCACCTATTGCTTAAAAGACAGCAATAATTATTAAAAAAAAATAAATCAAACTCTTAAAATCACCTTTTTATAAAGTATTGGTGATAGAATGCTATAGATAATAGAAAAGAAAAATAATAGAAGAAAATAAATACTAGTGTTCATTGTTACTGAACCAAAAATGTCAAAGTTTCCTTTTATTTCTTCGATCACCTCTTCTTTTGTCTTACCTTCTAGTGCTCCAGTAAATTCACTCTCAGGAGGCAGTGTATTTATTGTATGTTCTATACGTTCATTCTTTCTACTTTCTAGGTAATCTGGATTTACATATTTGAAATGAATAGCTATATAGGCTGTTACTAGTATGATATATATACCTGCTTGTCGTAAGCATAACTTAAAGTTGTTCCCATAGGTATCCAGCTTTTTCTCCTTAGCAACCTTTTGGTAAATAGCACCTAATGTAATTAATAAAATAAATAAGATATTGATAAATACACCTATTAGTTCTTGGTTACTTGATCCCAAATAAAACAATAACATTTTAGTTAGTATCCACAACCCTGCAAGAATTAACGATAAATTTATATTTTTCATAGCATGAAGATATTTAAAAGTATGACTCTATAGTATAACGCTGCTAGTTAGCACAAATAATTTTTTAAGGTTTAAAACTTCCAAGCGAAATATATCAATAAACTTCTACAGCAACATTTTTCACAAACAAAGTAGCTTTATTAGGATTATAAAAATAGCATTTTGCCTCTAGCTCTGTCCCCTTTACAACAGGAATTACTGTTAAAATTTTTAATTGACTCCAAGTTTTTGACTGATTTATATATTCTCTTAATTCAAAATTTTCATAAACAAGGTCAGGTTTTTCCTTAGATGAAATTCCAAAAATGATAGAACTATTTATTTCATCAGATAAATTAACATCAGCTGTAATGATAACAGTTAAGTATTGATTAAATAAGCTATCATCAATAGCCAATGTATGTGCAGGTCCAAATAACATATCTGAATCAATAGAATAACAACTATCAGAAGGATTGAATACTAAGTTATTCCAATTGTTAGTAAATTCACTATTTAAAATCGCTTGATATTTAAGTTTATCATTAGTAAATCCTAAAAACTCGTTAAGCGAAGTCCCCTCTCCTTCTACTTTTTTAGCCAAAATCAAATGATCATTGGCTGCTACTTTTTGAACTTGGTTTAATATCTCTGGAAATTGACTATATACATCATCCATAAAAAACGCTTTAGGAAAAAGAATATAATCATAATGGTAGTATTCCAATGAATGCTGCATACGTTCTTTAGACATAATCGGAATAAAATACCCTTTACGGTTCATGTTTAGAAAAGCAATATTTGTTCCGTAAGCTCCTAACGCAAGAATCTTTGCTTCTTTAGAAACACCTTGTTGATCTAGAAAAGCTCCAGCATGCTCATAACTCTGAACTGTTTTATGGTAGTTATCGTTTTGCGATGCTGAAATACGATCTTGCTTTTTTTGGAATGTTTTAAAAACACTAAGTAATAAGACTACATTAACGAATATTACAACTATCTTTTTGGCACTTTTATTTAATGATATAAGACTCACTAAATAAGCAAAAAACAAGACAAAAAGTAACAAAAAACTATCAATGAAATAATAATCATGGTATACAAACTGTTTCATCATTACGAAAAAGAAAGCCAATTCGCCTAGCAGAAATATCCATAAAAACTGTGGATAGCTCCACCTTTTACTTTTATTACTATGAAACAGTGTATAAATGCTTAGCAGAATAAAAACACCCCATTGTGTTATGGATAGATAGGTCCATTTCCATTTTCGTATCATTTCTGATAAAATATTTTGAGCTTCTGCAAGTGATGCTGGCGGTAATAGCTCCCCCAAAAATATTGTTCCGTAGGTACTTTTCAGACTGCTTTTATATACTGTATAAGTAAATAATATTATCAGTGAAGTAACAATAGCGGTTACTACTTTTACTGAAGCTTTACTTCTAAGCATTCGCATAACTTCATTACCAAACACTGCAAATAGGGGGATAATAAATGGTGTTCGAGATAAGCCTGCTACTGTTAACCAGAAAATAGCTGTGTAAACACGATTACCACCTGTTTTGAGGTAAGAGAAGTAAAAATAACACCCAATAATTGCTAAAGAAAATGCTCCAATGGATGGTAAAAATGACGTTTGATAAAATAAAAAGACTGGCGTTACAAATCCAAAAACTGTTATAAGAGCAGCTTTAAATTTATCTTCTGTTAGCGTTTCACCAAGTTTAAAAAGATAAAATAATCCAAGGAAACTGATTAAAAACATATAGACTCTATGAAAAAAAGGAGACTTCTCCCCTACTACTTTCATTAGTACTGCTGGAATGTAAGAATGAATTGAAATATCGGCAGCAGTTATGCTAGTTCCAGGATGAGTTACGTGATTAATGGTATCATTTTCAGTTATTACAAATGTTTCTGGATGGAATAAATCCAAATCATTATTATAGAAGCCATAGGTTAATGCTAAATGATCTGATTTTGACCAAACATGATATCCAAAAGGAAGTTTTTTAAAGGTATTATTATGAAAAAAAAAGGCTATTAACAGTAAAATACTTACTGTTAATAGCCCCTCAAAGTTATGCTTAAGCCAGTTTTTAACCATTCATAGATGCTAAAAACTCTTCATTTGATTTCGTTAATTGCATTTTATTCTTGATGAATTCCATCGCTTCAATTGGGTTCATGTCTGCTAAATACTTTCTTAAAATCCACATGCGTTGTAATTCACTTTGGCTCATTAAAAGATCTTCTCTTCTTGTACCTGAAGCCAAGATATCAATTGCTGGATAAACTCTACGATTAGCAATTCTTCTATCCAACTGTAACTCCATGTTACCTGTACCTTTAAACTCTTCGAAAATTACTTCGTCCATTTTAGATCCAGTATCTGTTAAAGCGGTAGCAATAATAGATAGTGAACCTCCATTTTCTATTTTACGAGCAGCTCCAAAAAATCTTTTTGGTTTGTGTAATGCATTTGCATCAACACCTCCAGAAAGTACTTTTCCAGAAGCAGGAGAAACGGTATTGTATGCCCTAGCTAAACGGGTAATTGAATCTAACAGAATACAAACATCATGTCCACACTCAACCATTCGTTTTGCCTTTTCTAATACGATATTAGCAACTTTCACATGTCTTTCAGCTGGTTCATCAAAAGTAGAAGAAACAACCTCAGCATTTACATTTCTTGCCATATCTGTAACCTCTTCCGGACGCTCATCAATTAATAGGATGATTAAATAAACCTCAGGATGGTTTTCAGCGATTGCATTTGCAATATCCTTTAATAAAACCGTTTTACCTGTTTTTGGTTGCGCTACAATCATTCCTCTTTGTCCTTTTCCGATAGGAGCAAACAAATCCATTACTCTTGTAGATAAGCTTTGCTTGGAATGTCCAGTAATTTTTAGTTTTTCATCTGGAAATAGAGGTGTTAAATGCTCAAAAGGTATTCTATCCCTAATATAAGCAGGCTCTCTACCGTTAATTTTATCAATTTTTAATAAAGGAAAATACTTTTCTCCTTCTCTTGGCGGACGTACAGAACCTCTAACAGTATCTCCCGTCTTTAATCCAAAGAGTTTAATTTGAGATTGAGAAACGTATACATCATCAGGAGAATTCAAATAATTGTAATCTGATGATCTTAAAAAACCATAACCATCAGACATTGTTTCGAGCACTCCTTCCATCCATACAAGGTTGTCAAAGTTATATCCATGCTCCTCTCCTGGCTTAGGCTTATCTTCTGATCTATTATTTCTGTGATTTCTCTTTTTATCGTTGTTATTATCGTTACGATTTACTCGATTATCTTTTCTTTCTTTCTTTTCCTCAGAACTTGAATCATTTTGTTTTGAATCATTAGATTTTGATTCGTTTGATTTATTATTATTTGTTCTCCGCTTGTTGTCATCATGCTGAGGCTTACTGCTTGATGTATCAGCTTTAGATGTTTCTGCTTTGGGAGCATTTGTGCTCTTTGGATTGTTATTGTTTGTTCTTTGTCTTCTCTGACGAGGAGCTTTATTTTCAGTTTTAGCTGGAGCTTCACCTTTAGGTTTGGCTGGAGGGTTTACTGCTTGCTCATCTAATATTTTATAAACGAGATCTTGTTTTTTCAACGAGTTAATCCCTTTAATCTTTAATTCCTTTGCTATTTCTTTTAACTCAGGTAACTTTTTTTCGTTTAACGATGAAATGTCGTGCATCTAGTAAATATGTTAAAAATTGAATACTATTTGGCGAACGCCTAATTTTCTGATTTCAAATGATTGCTTGATTATAATATAAACATCGCGAATGCGACACGCAATGATACAAATATTTTTTCATACTTTCGGAAAAAAAATAAAAAAACTATGATTCAAAGAATTCAAACCATATACCTTGTTTTAGTAGTAGTATGCATGGGCTTAGCTAATATTTTTGCTATCAGTTATTATGAAATTGGAGATACAACTTATAACTACAACGCACAAGGATTTATGCTTAATGGCGAAAATCAAACATATTTTCCTTTAATGCTTTTATTTATTCCTGGGGCTTTACTAGCGTTAATAAGCATTGGACTTTATAAGAATAGAAAGCTACAGCTAAATCTTAATAAGTTAAACTACCTCATCATTTTGGTATCTATTGCTTTAATGTTTGTAGATTTTAATACCATTGAAGGGTTAACAGAATCTAAAAAAGCCAGTGCTTATGGTGCAGGGTTCTTTTTACCTTTGGCTGCCTTAGTTTTTAACTTTTTAGCAAATAGAGGAATTAAAAATGATGAAAAATTAATTTCATCATTGGATAGGTTAAGATAAGATGAATAGACCCGTATTAAGCTGGCTATTATTAGCTAGCCTTGCATTT
>Ga0208830_1001287_pt1 | contig 11373 bp, 11 predicted proteins | sample DeeseametaMP2634_FD_184169 | JGI IMG/M metagenome (GOLD analysis project Ga0208830, IMG submission 184169) | Marine microbial communities from the Deep Atlantic Ocean - MP2634 (SPAdes) | ecosystem: Environmental > Aquatic > Marine > Oceanic | place: Northeast of Antigua and Barbuda, North...
TCGATGGTGTGGCTCGATGGCTCGTCGAATGCTCCTTGAAGACCGATCAGATCCCCCGGAAACATGAAGTTCAATATCTGACGCCGCCCGTCCTCAAGCGATTGCGATCGGATCAGCACCCCTTCCAGAAGCGTGTATAGGCGATCGTAAGAAGCCCCTTCGTCGATCAGCACGTCGCCCCGATCGAGCCTAATCTCGCCGGCCTTGAATTCCTGCATGTAGGAAAGCTGCGTTTCGTCCAGCGGCCGCAGCCCCGGACAGGATTGCAATGGGCATGCAGCACACGGAATGGGATCGGTTACTTCGTGCAAGACAATCGTTTCCCCGTTTAACGATATTTCGGCGTGCGCATGCGCTGGGAAAAGCGCGCTTGTCAAACCGCGGGTTGCGAGCCCGCAGCTCGGAACCTAAGCGGTTTCGGGACGTTAGAAGCGCGCACCTTAAGGAAGGGGTCTAAATGTCACTAGGTGATCAGATTGCTCGTAACTTGCCGTATCTGCGCCGCTATGCGCGCGCGTTGACCGGCTCACAGGCCACGGGAGACGCGTTCGTCCGTGCCACGCTCGAAGCCGCATTGGCCGACAGTGAACTCAAACAATCGCTCGAAGGTGGCCGCGTGCCCCTCTATCGCGCATTCAACAAGGTCTGGTCGAGCGCCTACCTTGATGTGCCTGAAACCGTTGGTGGCGACGGGCACGAAGATGCGGCCCAGCACCGGCTCAAGTCGGTCACACCGCTCAATCGGCAGGCGTTGCTTCTGACGACACTCGAAGATTTCTCGTCCGACCAGGCCGGTGAAATCATGGACATGTCGCCCGAGGATATCGAGCAGCTGGCGCAGGAAGCCATCTCGGAGATTGACAAGGAATCCGCGACCAGCGTTCTGATCATCGAAGACGAGCCCCTGATCTCGATGCAATTGGAGGATCTCGTGACCTCACTTGGCCACGAAGTCTGCGGCACCGCCGCAACGCGTACGCAGGCGCAGGAAGTTGTAGCGGAAAAGACACCAGGTCTCGTCCTTGCCGACATTCAGTTGGCAGACGGCTCGTCGGGCCTCGACGCAGTCGACGATATCCTTGCGATCAGTAGCGTTCCCGTCATCTTCATCACGGCCTACCCGGAACGCCTCCTGACCGGAGACCGTCCGGAACCGACGTATCTGGTGACCAAGCCGTTCCAGGAACAGACCGTACGGGCTGCCATCAGCCAGGCACTGTTCTTCGGATCGAGCCGCCCGCTCGGCTGATCCGAGCGGAAACAATATGAAATGAGAAACCCGGGCTTTTCGGCCCGGGTTTTTTAATGTCTTGTTTTAGTGACCGCGGCCGCGACCGCTAGGACCCTTCTTCCGCAATTCGAACTCACTCGGCTTGCGCACTGGCACCAGCAAGGTGCAGCGCACGCCTTCCGGAGCGAAATCAAGCTCAACCGGATGCCTCAGTTCGTGCGCCACGATCTTCTCGATAAGGTCGGTCCCAAAGCCGCGGCGCATGGGTTTCGACACGGAAGGGCCGCCACTTTCCACCCATTCAATCTTGGCCAGCGTTTCGTTCATCTGGCTCCAGCGCACGGTCACGCAGCCGCCCGGTACGCTAAGCGACCCATATTTCGCCGCATTGGTCGCCAACTCGTGAATCGCCAACCCGAGAGAAAGAGCATCGTTTGGAGCAAGCTCGGTGTGCGGGCCCACCAGTTCCAGCTTCTGCTCTTCGTCGCGGGCATAGGGCGCAAGTTCCACATCGACGACAGATCGGATCGGGGTAGTGCCCCACTCCGATTGCGTCAGAAGGTCATGGGTGGCCGACAGAGCCCTGATCCGGCCATCGAGCCCTTCGGCGAACTCATCGAGACTTCCCGAACGACGCCTCGTCAAAGAGACGATCGAAAGGACGTTGGCGAGTGTGTTCTTGACCCTGTGATTGAGTTCGCGGGTCAGCGAGTTTCGAATGGAGTTCTGCTCTTCGAACCAGATGATCGCCCGGCGGTCTTCCAGAGTCTGCTGTGTCAGAAGGCGGGATACCAGCATTAACAGGCTGGCAACGGCAAGACCGAACAGCAAGGTGATCATCGACATCGAAGAAAGGCCTTCAACGCGTGTCGACTGCACCTCGAGCAACATGCGCCGGTTGGCCAGGCTGACTTCGCGCGTCACAGCGGAGCGGCCATCGATCCACCCATCGCTCTGCGCAAGTATCGGCTCACCTTGGGCCTCCCCATCCCTCAACCGGGCACCGACAGATTCGTAGCTGACCAGATTTGCGGCCGATCCCAGGAATTGCGATGCATTGAATGGGCTGAAAATGAAGCCCTTGAGGTTACGCGCCATGCTCAGACCTTCGAAGACCGGCATGTAGATAAGAAAGCCGGCCGCATCGCCCCCGCCTTCCTGCACCAGCACTACGGGTCCGCTGGCCGTGGGGCGATCATTGGCCGCTGCCAGATCCATCGCAGTACGGCGCACGGGTTGCGAATACATGTCGTATCCCAACGCCCTGCGATTACGCGCCGTATCGGGCTGCATATAGAGGATCGGGGTGAGGATTTCGCGAGGCTGCTCTTGCAGGGTCGGCCTGACCATCTTGTCGCTGATACGCTCGGCGTTCAGCCGTCCTTCGAAAGACCGCAACTGACTGGCCGCGACTACGGGCGCCCATCCAATGCCTTCCGCACCCCGGTAATTGGAATCCAGCCTGAGTTCGGAAACAAACCGGCGGAATACCGCGGGGGTCACGTCAGCCTGAGTGGAAAACAAGGCCGCCCCTGCTCGTAAATATGCCGAGCTCGTATAGGCACGGCGCTCGATTGCCGACGTCATCGCCTGCGCCTTGCGCGATACGTCTGCCGCATCGCGTTCGACCTCACCGCGTTCGATGGAGAACACGCTGAGGACTGTTATCGCCGTCACGAGAACGAATATCAGCACCGGGATACCGCGCGGATAATCGATCAGCCAACGCCTGCGGCGACCCTTGCGTTGGAGTTCTTCCGTGACCAGCTTCCTGCCCCTGACGATTTACCCGGCGATATAGTATGCTGCGCACGCCATTTGGTTCCGAAATGAAATGGGTGGGAACACTGTGCTGTCATGTGCGTTGTGCGAAGCACGTTCGGGATCGAATTTTTCCGCTGCTGCGTCTGTTCAGAGGCCCTGGCGGGAATTCTAAGAGGGCAATATCTTTTAAGCCATGACATCACACACGCCGAGAAATCCGCAGCGGCAACCCGCCAGCGGTTCACCTGCCGCTTCCAGCGGGTCCGGAAAAGAAAAAGACCCTGACTGGGCCAACGGCCTCAAGCAACTCTACGATTCCGTAGTGGAAGAGCCTTTGCCTGACAGCTTTCAGGATCTGATCGACAAGCTGGATTCCAACAGCTGATGCCGCCCGAAGAACGGACGGCCTCCGAAAAAGCCGATTTCAAGCGTGAACTGACCGATGTCGTGCCCCACCTTCGTGCGTTTGCACGCGGTCTTTGCGGGCGTGCCGACATGGCGGACGACCTGGTGCAGGAGACGCTACTGAAGGCGTGGGCCGCACAGGAGCGTTTTCAGCCGGGTACAAGCATGCGGGCCTGGACCTTCGTCATTCTGCGCAATGCCTATCTGACCGATATGCGCCGCAACCGTTTTCGCGGGGAGTATGACGAAACCGTTGCAGAGCGCGTGCTGACAGCGCCTGCCGGACAGGAAGAACCCATCCACTTGTCGGATATGCACAGGGCGTTGCTTACCCTTCCACCGGAACGGCGCGAAGCGCTGCTGTTGGTTGGCGCCGGCGGTTTTTCCTACGAAGAAGCAGCGACTATCTGCGACTGCGCGGTCGGCACGATCAAGAGCCGTGTGGGACGAGCGCGCGCTGCACTCAATGCGATGCTGGCGGATGGAAACATTCCCAAGCGGTCGATCGGGGACGATGCCGCCCACCGCGCAATTCTCGAAGAATTGGACGATGTGGCCGCAGGGCAGGGTTCCAGCCGTAGCTAGATTATCTTTGCGTTCGGGCCGCTTGTCACATCTTGCAGCGCGAGGCAGATAGTCTGTTATGAACGAGACGGAGTCACCTCAGCAAGGCGATGCGCCGGCGATACCACGCCGGTCGCGTCGTCGTGCTTTTGCCGAGCAGGAACTGCGCCTTATTTCCTCGCTCGTCTTGCTGATCGGGTTAGGTCTTTTCTTTGCCTTGCCATTCGTCCTTTCGATCGGCTCCGTGGTTTTTCTGCCGGTGGTAACCGCGCTGGTCCTTACGGTTATTCTGTCGCCACTGGCGGACAAACTCAACGGCTGGGGCCTTCCCAACGCCCTTGCCTCATTTGCCGCTCTCATCATCTTTTTCGCAATTCTGGTGCTGGCACTGGCAACGATCCTGCAGCCGGCAATCGCGCTGTTCGACGATGTTCCGGCCATGGCCCAGCAGGTAATGGCCCGCTTCGGCGAAGTTCGCGAGCAATTTGCCTGGGTCGCCTCGCTGAATAAACAGCTGGCGACATTCATGAACACCGACAGCACGCGCGAAGTGGTACTGGCGGCACCCAGCCTGCTGGAGCAGGTGGCGTTCGCCACCCCAAGTGTGGTTCTCGAAGTGGTGCTGACGCTCCTGATGGCGTATTTCATGATTGAGGCACGGGTGCGCCTTCGTCAGCGGCTACTGTTCGGTCGTGCGAGTTTCGGTACCAGCATCAAGGCAGCGCGCGTCATTCGCGAAGTGCAGGACCGCGTCGCTGCGTACATTCTGACGGTCGGCTGGATCAACGCTGTGGTCGGTGTCATAGTAGCCTTGGGCGCCTGGGCCCTAGACATAGACGCGCCGATCATGTGGGGCGGTCTTGCGGCGCTGCTTAATTTCCTCCCCTATGTCGGCCCCATTGTGATGATTGCATTGCTGGGGCTTTTCGGGATCGGGACTTCGGATACAATCTTGCTGGGCCTTGTGCCGGCTCTTGCTTACCTTGCGCTACACACCGTTGAAGCAAATCTGGTAACTCCTTCCATACTCGGTGCTCGCTTCACGATGAATCCGGTCATGATCCTCATTGCCCTATCCTACTTCACGTGGATCTGGGGGGTATTTGGGGCGCTGCTGTCCGTTCCGATCCTGTTGATGCTGACCGCGTTATTCGACCATATCGGCAGGCCCAATCTGGTTGGCTTCATTTTTGGCGAACCGTTATTCACTGCCAATCTTTTCGACGAAGAAGACACCGCGGAACAGGGCGCCGAATAGAAAACCCGCCGCCATTTCTGGCGACGGGCTTTGGAAACTTAACATGAAGCCGTGATCAGCCGGGATATTTCCAGGTTGTTCCGCGCGCAAGGTTTTCACTTGCGAATTTCCAGTTCAGCTTGCCGTTAACCGCATCAAGATAGGCCGGACGCGCGTTTTGATGGTCCAGATAATATGCGTGTTCCCAAAGGTCGATCACCAGAAGCGGATTGAATTCGCCCTGATCTGCGAGCGTATCGCCATCATGGGTTTCCTCGATGCTCAGCTTGCCGCCCTTCACGGCGAGCCACACCCAACCACTGGCGAAATGTCCGGCTCCGCGCTCGGCAAGCTTTTCCTTCAAACCGTCCGTCGACCCGAAGGCATCATCGATCATGCTCTTCAGCTCGTCGGAAGCGCCGGTTTCGTCGGCTGCCATCGAATGCCAGTAGAAACCGTGGTTCCAGCTTTGTGCCGAGTTGTTGAAGAGGCCTGCATTGCTGCCACGAGCGGCAGCAATGACGTCTTCTAGGCTCATGTCTGCCAGATCGCCGCCTTCGATCGCCGCGTTGGTCTTGTCGATATACGCCTTGTGATGCTTACCATGATGGAACGACAGGGTCTTTGCCGATACGGCAGGCTCCAGCGCGGTGTCTTCGTAAGGCAGGTCGATCAGCTCAAAAGCCATTGATTTTCCCCTCTTGGGTTGGTGTGAAAGAATTTCGTACTCGCGTCCCTAACGTATTGGCGCGCGCGTGGTTGCACATAGCCACGATATTACGCGCGAAAAGGGGGACGGTCGGTCTTTTATTCATGCTCCAATCGGGCCATGGGTCAATCGGCAAAAGGGGATCGCCAACAAATGACACGCAAATTTTTCGGTACCGACGGTATCCGGGGTCGCACGAATGAAGGCGCAATGACGGCCGCTACTGTCATGCGCGTCGGGCAGGCTGCCGGCACCCATTTTCTACGCGGCGACCATCGTCACCGTGTGGTCATTGGCAAGGATACACGCTTGTCGGGCTACATGATGGAAAGCGCACTGGTCGCAGGTTTCACCAGCGTGGGCATGGATGTCATCATGACTGGCCCCCTTCCCACACCCGCAATCGCGCTGCTGACGCGCGAAATGCGCGCCGACCTAGGCGTGATGATTTCCGCCAGCCACAATCCGTTCGAGGATAATGGCATCAAATTGTTCGGGCCGGACGGGTACAAACTTTCAGACGAAGCCGAAGCCGCAATCGAGCTTCTTCTGGAACAGCAACCGGTGCTGGTCCAACCCGATCAGATCGGCCGTGCCCGCCGGATTGACGACGCAAGCGGTCGCTATATTCACGCAGTAAAGCAGTCCATTTCTTCCGACACGCGTTTTGATGGGCTTAAGGTGGTCGTCGACTGTGCCCACGGTGCAGCATACGAAGTTTCACCGAGCGCCATATGGGAACTGGGCGCGGACGTCATCGCAATCGGTGTCTCGCCCAATGGCGCCAATATCAACGATGGGGTGGGTTCGACCTCGCTCGATGCCATACGGAAACGCGTGGTCGAAGAAGGTGCCGATATCGGCATTGCATTGGATGGGGACGCGGACAGGCTGATTGTGATCGACGAGAAGGGCAAGGCCGTCGATGGAGATCAGATCATGGGTCTGATCGCTACCCGCCTTCACGAGCAAGGCGCACTAAGAGGTGGCGGAGTGGTCGCCACCGTCATGTCGAACCTTGGTCTCGAACGATATTTGCAAAGCATGGGCCTGACACTTGAGCGCACCAAGGTAGGCGATCGTTACGTACTTGAACGCATGCGTGCTGGAGGTTTCAACCTTGGCGGCGAGCAATCGGGACATATGATCCTGACCGACCATGCCACGACCGGTGATGGAACCATGGCCGCGCTCAGCGTACTGGCAAGCTTGGTGCGCACAGGCAAACCGGCCAGCGAATTGCTTCATGTCTTCGATCCGGTACCGCAGCTTCTCAAGAACGTCCGCTACTCTGGCAGCACACCTCTGGAGAATGCAGTGGTCAAACAGACGATCTCCGATTCCGAGAACGAACTGGCGGGCAAGGGCCGCCTTGTCATTCGTGCGTCCGGTACCGAGCCGGTCATCCGTGTCATGGCCGAGGGTGACGATGCAGCTCAGGTCGAGGCGGTAGTCGACCGGATTTGCGAAGCCGTAAAGGCTGCCGCCTGATGCTTGAGATGCGACCCGAATGCGAGCGGTGTGGCGCCGGACTGCCTGCCGAAGGCGCCGGAGCCTTCATCTGCAGTTTAGAATGCACCTTTTGCGCGACATGTGCTGACGAACTCGATGACATCTGCCCCAATTGCAAGGGCGAGCTGATGGACCGCCCGACACGCCCCAAGAGGCTTCACGATAAATACCCCCCAACCAGCCTGCGCGCTCAGAGCACTTCGACAGGCGCCGGATGAGCGAGAACGCTCCCCCACCCCCCCGCATATTGTCCATAGCAGGCTCGGACAGCTCCGGCGGCGCCGGCATTCAGGCAGACATCAAGACGATCACGATGCTGGGCGGCTATGCCATGACGGCCATTACCGCTGTAACGGCGCAAAACACCTGCGGTGTCGTGGGCGTGGAAGCGCTTTCGCCCCAGTTCGTTCTCGATCAGGTCGAAAGCTGCCTGTCCGACATCGGTGCGGATGCGATCAAGATCGGTATGCTTGGTTCGCCCGAGACAGCAACCTTGCTTGCTGAGCGGCTCGATACCTTCGCGGGACCTATCGTGTTCGATCCGGTCATGGTCGCCACCAGCGGGTCGATTCTGGCCGATGAAGACACCATCGCCAGCTTCGCGGCGCTGATGGACATCGCCACTGTCGTCACCCCCAACCTGCCCGAACTGGGCGTGCTGGCCGGTTGGGAAACGATCGCCGATGACGAGGTGTTCGATGCGGCAGCAGCGCTCGCCAGCCGCTTCGGGGTCCAAGTGCTGGCGAAGGGCGGCCATGCGGGCGACGAAACGCAGGTCGTCGACCGGATCATGTCGCCCACCGGCAAGTTAGCCAGCTTCGCCCATGCGCGGATCCAGACGCGGCATACGCATGGGACGGGGTGTACGCTGTCTTCGGCGCTGGCGACCATGCTTGGATATCGCCAGCCGCTGGTCAACGCCGTGCGCATTGCGCGTGCCTTCACCTATGCCGCGATAGAGAATGCGCCCGGCTTCGGAGAGGGATCGGGCCCGATGGGACATCAGGCGGTCCGCAAGTTGGAACCGCCCGAAGAAATCCCTCACTAGAGTTCGTAGAAGGCGCTGATGTGATCCCAGGCTTCCTGGGCATCTTCGCACCAGCGGAACAGATCGAGATCCTTCCTGGATATCGTTCCTTCGTCGGCCAGCGCCTCGAAATCGATGACGCGCGTCCAGAAATCCTTGCCGAACAGGAGGATCGGCATCGGCTTCATCTTGCCGGTCTGGATGAGCGTGAGAAGTTCGAAAAATTCATCGAATGTGCCGAAGCCGCCCGGGAAGACCGCAACCGCCTTGGCGCGCAGGAGGAAATGCATCTTGCGCAGCGCAAAGTAGTGGAAGTTCAGCGATAGATACGGCGTCACATACTGGTTCGGCGCCTGTTCGTGCGGCAGTATTATGTTGAGCCCGACGCTTTCGGCACCCGCATCGCTGGCGCCCTTGTTGGCCGCTTCCATGATCGAAGGACCGCCGCCAGAGCACACCACGAACTGGCGCTTCCCATTTTCGATGATCGAACGTTCGGAAGCGATCCGCGCCAGCTTGTACGCTTCGGTGTAATATTTGCTCTTCTTGACGAGGTTTTCGACGACCCGCCGTTCGTCTTCGGGCAGATCCTTGGCCCCTTCGAGCGCCGTTTCGCAAGCATCTTCGGGAGGAATGCGCGCGCTGCCGTACATCACCAACGTGGAGCCCACGCCCGCTTCGTCGAGCAGCATTTCCGGCTTCAGCAGTTCGAGTTGGAACCGCACCGGGCGCAATTCATCGCGCAGGAGAAAGTCCGTATCCTGGAATGCCAGTTTATAGGCAGGATGGGCTGTCTGCGGCGTTTGCAGCTGCGTTTTTTCGAATTCGGCTTCTTTATCGGCCGGATAGAACTTGCGATCAGACAGATCGCGTTCGCTTTTCTTGTCGGTCATGGGCAGCGCGATAGGGCGCAGGCAAGCCGCGCACAAGCGCTGAAGGACAAGGAAATGGCAGGGGTGACAGGAACCCCAGCAGGAAATCGCCCAAGCTTTTGAAAGTCCAAGTTTCGCTCCACAACCCCTCCGTGGTTCGCCTCGGCAATCAAATCAGCGCAGGAAAGGCGAGGCTTTTCGAGGCGTTCTCCGGCTTCTTAAGCATGCTGATGATCTGATCCGCGGTAAAACGATTCTTCCTCATTTCGGGCAGACCTACATCAAATTGAGGGAGTCACCTCAGTAGCAGCGCAAAATGGCCAACGGTACTACTAATATATGATCGAAACTTCGGACTTAGGCTATTGCTTGTTTTCGCAAAGCCACTTTCAATGACCCCAAGTCGACTTGGCACTCTACCACTTCAAGACCAGCCTGCTCGAACATTTGTTGGTACTCCCAAAGCTCAAAACTCTGTTCGTTTACGCCCTTCAGAAGTTCTTCTTCAAACTCTTTAGGCATTGTCGCACGATGAACATGTCCTAACGGCTCGCACATCAAGCAGATAAGCCCGTTTTCAGAAATGTACTTGCTCAAGCTCTTAAGAAGTCCCACGGGATCAGGAAAGTGGTGAAAGGTCGCAAACATTACGATTACATCAGCCCAGTCGAATTTAAGCGGTAAATTCATTCCATCTGCGATGACATAATCGACCCGCCTTCTGTGAACATTTGAAATATGGTTACCGATAATCATGCCATATGCGTCTACATCAAAGTTAACTGCATTTATGCCCTCGAGTAACGCAGTCATAGGATTGGCGTTGCCTCCAAGTTCGACAAAATTTCCCCTGTAATTCGCAATATGGGAGTGTGACCATTGACGTAACAGCCTTATGGCTTCAAAATGATCATCCATGTAACAGTATAGTTTATTCGTTTGTCGCCAGTTCGGTGTGACAAAGGCTTGACTGGCTTCTGTTACTTCAACGTTGAATATTAATCCTCCTTCTGGCATCCATCGCTCATTCTCATGTACGGCCATAATCTCGAGTCTAAAATGACCAAGCCTCTCTGGTGTATTGATAAAGATTGGAACGGTAAGCGAGTTGCTAGGCATAATATCGACTAGCAAGGGTGTGCGATGACCTTCCTCTTGAGGAAAGCCATTGAGGTCTTTCCATAAGTAGGAGAGATGTATAGGATTCCCCCCCTTTTCAGACGAGATAATAGAAGTCCCATCATTAGTAACCCGAATATTAAGGCTAATCGAGGTAGATGGTGGGCATTTTTCAATGGAAATTTGGCTAGCCAATGAGACAAGAGGCTCGACATTCACACTCAATACATTCTTCGGTTGCTCTTGGACGTTTAGGACTTTGCGAAATTTCTCATCTGACGCCGCCACACGGTGAAGAAATTGGTCTGCTTCGATCTGCATCCAGCGCTCAGAAAATTGGAATTTATTCTGAAAAATCCGACTGATCTCGCCTCGCGAACCCTCATCTAGTCCAAGAGCCTCAAGCAGGTTGGAGATCACCTTATCAGACAGACTTTCTTTGACCTTGGCAACGCACGTCCCACTTACAAGAACGGGTACTCCGTGGACGATCGGATATGAAACACTCTCTGCGCGCGCATAACCGTCGCCTGTCCACCTCAGTGACTGCTTTGTTTTAGGGCAAACGATAGCATCTTGGTTTCTCATCTCCGCTTTCCCTATGCTCTAATCCGAAAAGCTTAGGGGTAGCGGCTGGGCAGGGCAATTCTTTTAGCGAGCGCAGCAACGGTAAAGTCTATCACATGCATTTGCCCCCAAATTCGACCGATGAAGCGATTCTCGACCGGCTGTCAACGCCTGCAAGATACTACGCCGCTTAACGTGCTCCCCTGATTGTTCCCAGTTGACTTGACTCCCTGATTTTCCTTCATAAGCGATCAGTGTCTGGCTTGGAGGAAGGACAGACGATGAGGCGTGTGAGGTTTCGGAAGAGAAGATCATTGGCGTGATAAAGGGGGCGAGACCGCTGATTTCGCCCGGCGGCATGGTGTG
>Ga0208830_1001296_pt1 | contig 11328 bp, 4 predicted proteins | sample DeeseametaMP2634_FD_184169 | JGI IMG/M metagenome (GOLD analysis project Ga0208830, IMG submission 184169) | Marine microbial communities from the Deep Atlantic Ocean - MP2634 (SPAdes) | ecosystem: Environmental > Aquatic > Marine > Oceanic | place: Northeast of Antigua and Barbuda, North...
CAATTGAAAACACAGACTCATTATGGTTTGATGCTAACTACAGAGTATCATCTAACCCAACAAGCAACATAGGAGGATCTGGTGCTAATACAGGAAATAACATTCTAGAAAGTAAAATTTCATCGGTAACTTATTTGTCTGATGTGCCAAATGCAGCACCTGCAGATCAATACGGATGTAATGATTTAGAAGGTTACATTTCTTTAATTGGTTATTATCATACAAATTCTGGAGCAATTGACATAAATCATGATAATTGTGACACTGTTGAATTAACTCGATTGACTTACTATTCAGTTGGACCATGTTGTAGTAACTATGCAGGGGGTAACTTATTTCCTTTTGAATATCGTAATTGGGTAATTGATGATTCCTTAATCATAGATTTACCTGGAGAGTACGAAATAGCAGATGTTACTTATCAACTTTATAGATCTACTGGTTATGGTATAACAGCTGAACCCTTAATACCAATATCTCCAATCGGAGGAAGTACAACAGGAGACCGTTTTACTTTTGATATAGCACAGTATTATAATAATGGAACACTAGTGCCTAGTGATGAAGGTCACTACTCATATACTCGACTCAAATTAGTACCAACATGTAATACACCAAAAGCTGTACAACAACGAGCTAATTTTTACTTCAAGAGATTAGAGTCTTATTTAGGTAACGCTGTAAATACTAGAAATCCGTGGGTGAATTTGAGGTATGATGGTCCAGAATTAAATATTCAAACGGCTTTACCAACTGTTAATGCCTTTGATAGTATTGGAAGATGGGATGTTACATTATCCAACAACTCTAATATTTCATCGGCAGAATATACCTGGATAACACTTCCTCCAACAGGTACAATGTCTATTAAAAGTATTGATACTTCGGGAGTTCCAATTCTACCAGATGCTAATGGATTTTATCAATTAGGGATGCTTCCTTTTGGGGAAAGTATTGATTTGCATATAGAAGGACGATATACTTCCTGCTCTAGAGATTCCATCGAGTTTTACTCTGGGTGGAGTTGTTCGGGATATCCTACTGCATTATCAAACTACCCATGTGTTCCCGATAGTATAACACTATTCGTAGTCCCTCAACTTCCTAATTTAGAAACAAGTATACCTTTCCATACAGATACGTTAGGTTTATGTGATACAGGAACTATTGAGGTTAGTGTACGTAACGTGCAAACAGGTTTTGGGTATAATGTAACATTAACAGGAACTATACCAGAAGGAGCAGATATAATACCTGGCTCAACCGAATATAAAGCGCCTGATTCATCAACATTTGTTTCTGTAGCAGATCCAACAAATTTAGTGGCAACTACTTGGTTATGGGATTTTGGCACTGATGAACTAAAAGGCATTAATGTTGGAGGTAACGAAGGTGTTATTAGATTTCAGTTTGTAACTACTTGTGAATACACATCTGGAAGTCAGTTTAATTTTTATAGTGAGGCCGATGCTGCTTGTCCTTATTCAAATAGAAGTTTTACTACAAGTTCAAGTCCAACAATCATTGATGATGCTATTTTACCTTATGAAACAACAGTAAAAATTGTTACAGATTTTATTTCCCCTTGTAAAGGAGCTACAGATGTTCAGGTAATTGTAATTAATAACGGACCTCAAGTTGTTACTCCTCAAGACTCAATAATTATAAGAATTCCAAGTGGGGTAGATTATGTTTCAAACTCTTTTTCTCCAGTATATAATGCACCAGTCAATGGGTCTCCGGTAACTGGTGATTTTGGAACTTACAAAGAAGTTTCTTGGAAAATTCCAGCAGGTACAGCGGTAGGAGATAGTTCTATTTTTGATATACAATTACGAGGGAATAAAGATTCACTCGATTGTTCTATCGTAACACTAGATATTTTCTCAACAAGTACGGTGGTTTCCAACTGTTCAAGCTCAGGTAGTCCGTGTAGTATTAGTACCATCACAGGAGATACAGTAAGAAATGTATTCATTTTTAAATCGTATGTAACACTTCAAAACGATGAATCAACATCAATAATTAACGGTCCAACAGGAGAAATTGGTTATGTTGATTTCGAGGTGTATAATACGGGAGATACTATAGCCGATTCTAACGATTCATTCATTTCCTATTATTTTGATGCTGATAATAACGGTATACTTTCTCTAGGAGATAGCAATTTCCATACATCACTAAAAAACTTAACCATTTTAGGTAATAATGGAACTACACAAATATTAGATACAATCAATATACCTGCAGGCTTTGCTTGTGGAGTTATAGCCGTTTTAGACTCAAGTGAAAATGCATGTATTTGTTCTTCTACTCAACTACCTCTTAATTTTAAGTTAGTGTCTAATCTACCTGATACTTCTACTTGCTCTGATGTTGTAACGCTTTATGATGCTGTTGATTCGGTTGATGGATATACCTATTCATGGACACCAGTTGCATCTTTAGATAATTCAGCGAAGGCTCAACCAATCTTTCAAAAAAATAACCCAGGTGCAACCCCAGATGTTAATGAGTATTATTTAGAAATTGATCGAGGAGGATGTTTTGGCTATGACACGATTGAGATTGTAGTACTTCCGGATGTAACAGCAAATGCCGGATTAGATGATTCTTTATGTGGTACATACTCGTATACCTTAAATGGTAATGTCCCAAATAGTGTTTATCTACAGCAAGGTCTTTGGACTGGGGCAGCTACTAATCCATCTACAGTAAATTTTGTTGATCCTTCTGATGCTTTAACTACAGTTAGTAATTTATATGAAGGAACATATGAATTATACTGGCAGGTATTTACACATTGTGATACTGCTGTAGACACATTAGTATTAGAAATTTATGATGAACCTACAGCTAACGCAGGGCCAAACGATACCCTTTGCAATACATATGATTATACCTTAGGGGGTAACTTCCCTAATGGAAGATCAACAGGGCAGTGGATTGCAGAACCTACCAATCCATCAGCAACAACTTTTGCTGATGCTAGTGTTAATACAACTGTTGTTAGTGGTATGATTGAAGGTACCTACCAGTTTTACTGGGTTGTAAGTAATGGAAACTGTACGCCAGCTAGGGATACTGTTATTATTGATGTATTTGATAGTGCCGTTTCAAATGCTGGTCCAGATGATAGTATTTGTAGTGTTTATACCTACGCATTAGCAGGTAGTTTACCTGCAGGAAGATCAACAGGGCAGTGGGTAGCTGAAACTTCTAATCCATCTGTAACAAGTTTTGATGATGCTAGTGTTAATAATACTACCGTAAGAGACTTAATTGAAGGGACATATAATTTTTACTGGGTTGTATCTAATGGTAATTGCCCAGATGTAATTGATACCATAGTTCTTGATGTATTTGACACTCCTTTTGCAGATGCAGGGTTGGATGATAGCCTTTGTAATACATATGAATACACGCTAAATGGAAATTTCCCAGCTGGAAGATCAACGGGTGAATGGATAGCAGAGACTGCTAACCCATCTGTAACTACTTTTGATGATTCAAGTATAAATAATACAACTGTTAGGGGTATGATTGAGGGTACTTATTATTACTATTGGATGGTTAGCAATGGTAATTGTGCTTCAGTTGTTGACACTGTTATGATAGATGTATTTGATAGTGCAGTATCAAATGCTGGTCCAGATGACAGCTTGTGTAATGTTTATACGTATACCTTTAATGCTAATCAGCCAGTTGGTAGAGCCAGAGGTTTATGGACAGTTGATGGTGCAAATGCTCCAGTAACGTTTGATTACGATACAGCTTTTGATGCTACAATAACAGGATTAGCAGAAGGTACTTATATTTTCTACTGGACGGTTAGCAATGGAAGCTGTCCGGATGCTATAGATACCATGGTGCTAGATGTTTTCGATACACCATTTGCAGATGCTGGGTTAGATGATAGCATATGTGATGTTTATACCTATCAATTTAGTGGTAATAATCCAGTTGGAAGATCAACAGGAGAGTGGACTGCAGAAGCAGCTAATCCATCTACAACTACTTTTGATGATGCGACACTTTACAATGCAACTGTAAGTAATTTAATTGAGGGAACATATACGTTTTATTGGACAGTTAGTAACGGTAATTGTATATCAGTAACTGATACAATGGTACTAGATGTGTTTGATTTACCTGTTTCAATTGCGGGAGATAATGATAGTTTGTGTGGATCTTACTTTTATACGATGAGGGGAAATGTGGCAGTTGGTAGATCAACTGGTTTATGGACTGAAGCTACTTCAAATCCAACACCAACTGTTTTTGCTGATCCAACAGTTAATAATACAGCAATATCTGGACTTATTGAAGGGACGTATAAATATTACTGGACAGTTAGTAATGGTAATTGTGTACCAGCTGTTGATTCTGTAATAATTGATGTTTATGATATCCCAGTTTCTGATGCGGGACCAAATGATACGCTATGTAATATATATACTTATACCTTTAATGCGAATGTTCCAGTAGGAAGGTCTCAAGGGGAATGGGTGCACAGTGTTTCAAATCCTAGTTCAGTTATATTTTCTGATAATAATTCGCCAAACGCTACTATTAGTAATTTAATTGAGGGTACATATGAGTTTTCTTGGGTAGTATCCAATGGAAATTGTGCAGATGCTGTTACTTCTATAATTATTGATGTTTATGATCAGCCAACGATAAGCGTTGGAGCAGGAGATTTACTGTGTGATGAAAGTGAATTCCTACTAATAGGAACAAACCCTAAAGGTAGGTCGCAAGGTTTATGGACAGTATCTCCTAATAGTCCACAAGCAACTATTTTTTCTAATCCAACAAATTCTCCAAATATGGTAAGTAATTTGGTTAGGGGAGATTATCGTTTCTATTACACGATTAGCAATGATGGTTGTCCTTCAGTAATAGACTCTGTAGATGTACAGGTTCGACCTAACCCTATTGCCGAAGCCTTAACTTCTGATCAAGAAATCTGTGAAACAGATTGTATTAACTTTGTAGGGGCTAATAGTTCGGTGTCAAACGTTTTAGGAGATCAAATTATAGAATATCAATGGTTGTTTGGAGATGGAGCATCATCCGATAATGTTGACGGAACTTATTGTTACCCAACCGAAGGATTATATGATGTAGAACTTGTTGTTAGTACTAATAATGGATGTACAGATACTGTTGTTTTACAGAATCACGTTAGAGTTCATCCATTACCTACGGCAGACTTTTCTTACACTCCAGATCAACCAAAAATCTATGAAGTAATAACCTTTAATGATTTATCATACGATGACATAGAAAATAGAACGTTTACTTTTAGTGATGGTGTAGTAAAAACTACGGATGAGTTTATTAAAACGTTCCCAGACACAGGGTATTTCAATTTAGATTTACTTGTAGAAACAATTCATGGTTGCTTGGATAGTCTTTCAACCCAAATCTATATCAAAAATGAGTTTGCAACGTTTGTTCCGAGTGCCTTCTCTCCAAACGGAGATGGTGTAAATGATGAATTTTTACCAATTTTCCATAATATAGAATTTGAGAACTATCATTTTTATGTGTTTGATCGCTGGGGTGAAGTTGTGTTTGAAACCGAAGAACGAAATAAACCTTGGGATGGTATGTTTAAGTCATTGCCTGTAAAACTAGGAGTTTATATATGGAGAGTTGAATATAAGAAAAAGGATTCCAGTGTAGAAGGTGAAGTAACAGGTCATATTACGGTGATTAAATAGTTAGTTCAAGAGGAAACATTTATCTTTGAAGCATGCTATTCAAGGATGTTATAGGGCTAAATGAAGTTAAGGCCAGACTTATCGAGTCTGTGAAGTCTGATAGGATTAGTCATGCTCAGCTTTTTTTAGAAAATGAAGGGAATGGAGCCTTTCAATTGGCTTTAGCCTACTCTCGTTATATTTTATGCAGCAACAAAGCAGAAAATGATAGCTGTGGTAAATGCCCATCGTGTTTAAAAATTAACCAGCTTTCTCATCCCGATTTACATTTTTCATTTCCAGTTCAATTATCCTCAAAAGGAAAAACATCGGATGTTTATTTGAACGAATGGAAAGAGATGGTTAAAGGGAAGCCTTATTTTTCTGAAAGTGAATGGAATAAATTTTTGGGAAATGAGAATAAAAAAGGTGTTATTGGAAAGGACGAGAGTCAAAATATTTTAAAAAAATTACAGCTTAAATCGTATGAGGGATCATACAAGATAGTCATCATTTATGGAGCTGAAACATTAAACCCCTCAGCATCAAATAAGCTTTTAAAATTAATTGAAGAGCCACCTAATAAAACTATATTTTTACTCACAACTACTTCTCTTGAAAATATATTACCAACAATACAATCTCGAACTCAATTAGTAAAGATTAATCCTCCAAAAATAGAAGCTATACTTTCTTTTTTGGAAAACAATGGGAGTAACAGCAATCAAGCGCAAGAAATAGCCTATCAAGCCAATGGCAATATGGCTAAGGTTTTACAATTGATGGATAATGAAGATCCACAGCAAGAGTATTTTCAGTTTTTTGTTGAATGGATGCGTATCTGTTTTAGTAGAGATGTTGCAAAGGCAATTGAATTTAGTACCAGCCTAGCTTCTATTGGAAGAGAAAAACAAAAAGGATTTTTATCGTTTAGTCTTGAGGTTTTCCAAAAGTCACTGCAAGGGAACTATTTGACCTTAGACAATGTTCATGTGAGTCCGTCACAAAAAGGGTTTTTAGAAAAATTCATGCCTTTTATTACCCCTTCAAATGTTTTAAAGTTGCACGAACATATCACGGATGCACATTACCATGTAGATAGAAATGCGAATCCTAAAATTTTGTTTTTAGACGTATCTTTTAAACTGTTTTCTTTGATTAAAAGGTAGTGATTTAACTTATTTTATGCGGATCATCATGGTCGGTTTGAATTTCATTTTTCACTAGCTGAATGTTAAAAGCCACCATAGCAAAATCTCTTTCATTTTTTAGTAGCCAGTTCATCGAGGAGTTTTCCCCGTCAGCAGCCAAAGCTATATGATAAAGAAGTGTGAAATTGTTTTCTTGTAACCACCTAAGTGCTTGCTCGTTTCTCTCTACGCCCTGAATTAGAGCTAATAAATGAGGAAACTTATTTTTTATTAACCAATCGCGAGCCTCTTCTTTTAAATGGAGTGCGTAAATAAACGTGTAAAGCTCCGGGTAACCGTTATGAGCTAGCCAATCCCTAATTTTAGCATTTCCTTTAATGGCCTCTGCCCAAGCAATAATAACTTTTGCAGGGTATACAAGTGGTTTAAATTTGACAGGTTTCATATTGCAGCTAGGTTTTTTATCTCATGTGATCAGAAAAGAAAGAGAACCATCACGGTTAAAAATCTACTCGATAAAAGAATAACGGTAAAAATCCAAGTTGCGTATTTTCAACTATACGATCAGGATCAGATGGAGTAGGAGCATACGTTAAATTTAACAAGTTTCTTGTGTTAAAAATGTTTACCAAATCTAGTCCAATTTCATGCGTTAGTTTTTTTGTGTTAATACGATAGTTCAACTTAATATCAGCTCTAAAATAGTCTCTAAACTGTAGTTCATTAAAGGCACTATCTCTAAAAATTACCTCTCGTTGTTGAGCAGATTGTAGCGTATCAATAACACCGTAACGCTTACCTCCAGCCCAGGTTACTTTTGCTCCAATGTTAAAATTACTTCGTTTGCCTACTTTAAATTCCTTACCAATTAAAAAATTTGCAGCATAATTACCATTGTAACTTGTGTTTCTTTGTACGTCATCACTACCTGTATACTTAGAGTCAAAAACAGCACCTGTCACCATCATAAAGAAGCTCTTACTAAAAGCTTTTCTAACGGTCACTTCAATTCCGTAGTTTTCTCCAGTTCCCTCATTTACCAGCGTGTCTGGGAAAAAACGAGCAAATGTACCTCCTTGATTTACTAAAGAGAATGAAGATGGTTGTTTTGTAACAGGAATATTAAACAAACTTTGGTAATAAACTTCAGTTTTAAACTGGAATCCTCTACCTCCAGTAGCATAACCAAGCACGTAGTGCATACTTTTAGACATGCCAATATCAAAGTTGTGTAATCCAGCAGAGTCATTGAATTTATAAAAATGGATATAAGGAGGCTGGATTTGACTATGTAAACCAACTCCTCCATTTAGTACTTGTTTCTCATCAATATTCCATCTAAAACTAGCCCTAGGTTCAATAAGTGATGACGTATTGTTTAAGGTATAATATTGGCTATGTAATCCCAAGTTAATAGCTAATACTTCAGAAAATTTATGTTTCCATTGGATATACGGTTGGATTAATGCACCGCTTGCTTGTGCATCCCAGCGGTTTTGCCAAGTAAAGCTAACTTGGTCATCAAAAATACTGTCTTGGAAATTAAAAAGATAATAATCTGTATTAATACCATATTTTAATACATCTCTTTTAGTAACCTTTTTGTTTATGAAGGAGGATAAGCTAAATTTTGCCTGTCCGAAGTTATATCTTAAAAAAGGATAAATGGTGTCTAATTGATATTCACCATTTACAATTGTTCTATCAAAAATATTATGATCGGCATCTTGAGATTCGTAAGAAGCAGCAATTGATGTTTTAAAGAATGTTTTAGGGTTTATAGGTTTAATGTAAGTCATACCTAACACTCCCATCCCTGTTCCAAAGTATTGGTCTCTATCTTGCTCTCCAAAAACATCGATGCTAGGATCCTTATCATCACTTAGTACAATATCAATGTTACTCAATCCCGATATCCCAAATACACTTATACTCCCTCCTTTTTTCTGAGGAAAGTTTAATTTAAATGATAAATCTTGGTATTGAGGAATGGCGTTTGTTCCAATTGGTACTCCTAACCCACCAAATAGAGCTAAAGTAGAGTATCGATAGGCAAAAAGATAAGAAGAACCTTTTTTTCTAGACAAAGGACCTTCACCCATTAACTCTGTTCCTAAAAAACCTAACTGAAAGGTATATTCGTGTTTTTCATTGTTTCCATTCCTAAGTTTAAGGTCAAATACTCCTGCAGTACTATTCCCATATTCAGCAGGAAAAGCTCCAGTAAAAAAATCAGAATTAGACATTAGTTTATTATTCAAAATACTAACAGGTCCTCCAGAGGCTCCTGCAATTGAAAAGTGATTTGGGTTAGGGATGTCTATACCCTCAACTCTCCACAATACACCTAGCGGTGAATTTCCTCTAATGATAATGTCATTTCTTGAATCATCATTTCCTTGAATACCTGCAAAGTTACTTGCCATACGAGCAGGGTCGCCTCTACTACCAGCATATTTATCTGTTTCTTCAACCGAAAAAGAAGTAACACTTACTAAAGCCATGTCGTTCTTTACACCACCGTTTTCATCACCTGCTTTTATCTCTACGGCTTTCATTTCGATAGTAGACTCTTCTAACTCTACATTTAAAATAAGCTCTTTCCCAGCATTAACCAGTACTGGAATTATTTTATCGTAATACCCTACTGATGAAATTCTAATTTTATGTCTGCCTAGTTTTACTCCTTCAATTCGGTAGTTTCCATCCAAATCAGTAGCAGCTCCCAATGGCTTTAATGTATCTGTAATAACTAAGATATTAGCACCTATTAATGGGTACTTTGATTCTTTATCAACAACTTTACCTCTAACAGTTTGTGTTACTTGGGCAAAAATGCTCGAAAAGCATAATGTTACAAATAACAAAAATAAATTTCTCATGATTTAGATATTGTAGATTAGTTAATAGTAGTAATTACTATAAAGGTATTAGTTAAATGTAGGACAAGAATATTGGCTTTTTCCTTTTCTATTTCCGCATGGATTAATACTCAAAATTATTTCATGGGAGTTAGATGCAGCATTTTGAATTTTTGATAAGGTATAATCAAACGCATAGCCTAGCGTAAAGTTATCCAGAAAATCAAATTTAATTAAAGCTGCCACAGCATCTACGTTTCTATAGGTCACACCAAAAGCAAATGTTCTATTGTATTCTGCCATAATATTTAAATCAATGGCAAATGGAGCAGCAGGGGCAATTTTTAATAAAGCGGATGGCGTATATATCCATTTCTTGTTGTCCAAGCTCATACCTACCATTAAATTTCCATGGCGAACTAGTTTACTTTCTGATGTACCAATTGCTTTTACTTCATTCGAAATTAATTGGGTAATCGAAGCTCCAGCAAACCATTTTTGATTTTGCAAAAATATACCTGGACTAATCTCGGGAACAATAACAGCAGAAGATGCTTGCCCAATAGCAGGGTCATTAAAATTTATAAGGGTAACTTCTCCAGATCTAAAACTCAATTGTTCAACACCAACAAATAACCCGGCAGACATAAACACTTTTCTATTTAGAGGAAAATGGTAAGCATAAGCCAACTTTAGTTTTGCTCTACTAAAAGGACCGTATCTGTCTGTCTCAATTAAGGCTCCAATTGCATGTTTTTTTGGTGATCCAAACTTATTTTGTCCAATGGTAGCATGTATACTACCAAAAGCAGTTTTTGGAGCACCTTCAAAACCAACCCATTGGTTTCGGTAGCCAAACGTTGCGTCTAAGCAATCTTTACTACCAGCAACAGCTGGGTTTATAGCAAAATGGTTGAAAATATAATGCGTATACTGAGCTTGCTGTTGACTATTAAGCTTTAGCGAAACCAGAATAAATATTAAATAAATAAATTTTTTCACGTTAATATACAATTGTAACTGATCCAGTAACTAGTTTAGATTCGTCCCCATCATTATTAGGGTCAATAATATAGTAATAAGTAGAAGCTGGTAATTTGCTTCCTCCTTTAGTACCGTCCCATTGTTTTGAAGTAGGGTATCCAATTGTTTTATAAACTTCTTGTCCCCATCTGTCATAAACAGTTATTTTAATCGTTGGAAAACTAGCTACACGAAGAATTTCCCAAGTGTCATTAAAACCATCACCATTAGGTGTAAATGTATTTGGAACGATAATCGTATCAACAACAGTTACTGTAACAGAGTCACTAAATGTACATCCATTACCATCAGTAACAGTTAAAGTATAGGTCGTAGTAGTTTGTGGACTTGCATTTGGCGAATAAGAGGTCGGATCACTAAGTCCATTCGCAGGAGTCCATAAAGGAGTAGTTCCTCCACTACCGTTTAATACGGTGCTACCACCACCAGGAATAATCGCATCTGGACCAGCGTCAGCTACACTTGAAAAGGTACTCATTGTAATTGAGTTACTTGTCGCAGGTGTTCCAGCACAGGCGCAATTTGCTTCAACCTGAACATTGTCTCCATTCGTTAAAGTAGAGG
>Ga0208830_1001302_pt1 | contig 11235 bp, 9 predicted proteins | sample DeeseametaMP2634_FD_184169 | JGI IMG/M metagenome (GOLD analysis project Ga0208830, IMG submission 184169) | Marine microbial communities from the Deep Atlantic Ocean - MP2634 (SPAdes) | ecosystem: Environmental > Aquatic > Marine > Oceanic | place: Northeast of Antigua and Barbuda, North...
ATTTTACATAATGCTTATATTTATCCGGATGAAAAAAAGTCTGCTGAAAGACCATCCAGGCGCAGGTGAGTCCGCAGAGGATGCCTCCAAAATAGACCACCATGTGGGGTGCTGACCAAAATGAATCCCTGCCGATGGATTCATGCCAGGAGATATCCCATTCAATACCAATCAAAATTGCAGTGGAGGATACCAGAACCAGAATACAGTAATTGGGTACTGATTTAATATTTTGAAGAAATGAAGTCATTTAAAAAAATCTCATTTTTTTGGTTTTGATATATAAGGAAAATAAAAGAGTTTAAATTACCCCGTCATTTATGGCGGGGGTAATAGAATTATAAGAAATGGGATTTATCCCAAAACTACGTCAATAATTGGGCTAAAGCCCTTAGTTTTCTCATTTAAACCCCAACTTAAAAGTCGGGGAAATAATTTTCTATACCATTAAAATTATTGTATTTCATGATTAGAAAAGCTCTACCTTGCCAATGACCCCATAGGGTCCCATGGATTCAGGGCAACAGGCTCCCGGTCAAAAATATCCAGTACTTTTTTGCCCAGATATTTTTTATCAATGACCACCTCATAGGTATATTCATCAAACCATTTATCTGTCATGAGCATATACCCTTTATCCCCACCCTTCTCGCCCCAGCTATTTTCAATCCGCCATTTAATGGATTCACTGCCTTTCATATCCACGGCTGTGAGGAGCATGGCATGGGTCATAATACTGTCGCCATATTCCAACTTGGTCTTTTTATCCATTTTAAACTCAGTGTTAAACAGAAGCTCAAAATCATAGAGGTTCATATCCATTACTCCTAAATCCCGATGAAACATTTTGCCTACGTCGCAGCCAAACCAAACCGCTTCACCAGCCTTAATGGATTTTGCCGCTGCCCGTTTCATTACCTCAATTTCCACATTACCATACGAAATAGCATCCCCACCAGTTACATTGCCTAAATAACTTACAGTGTAATGTTCGTTCATTTCTTTATTGGACATGGGGCAGTGAATGAGGCAGACTTTATCTTTTAATGCTATATCCACATGTTTATTGTAAAAATCCAATGGAGTTAAATTATTGATACGTTTAAATTTTTTCTTCTTATCCCTAAATTGCCAATCGAAAGTTTCAGGAGGGGTACCCAAGCAAATACAAAGCATATTATAAACTATAGCCAACATATTTTCTTTTTCTTTACGAAGTTCGGTTAGCTTGGCTCCGTTGGAATGCATATCCCGTAATTGAGAGGCATACTCTCTCAGCTTCCGAGTAATAAAGCGGTTCATCATCCGAGATTGACTGCTCTGAAAACTTTCCGGCATAGCAGATTGAGGCATTACCCCATATTTTTCCATGAGGTTCACAAACATATCCCATTGACCTCCATCTCCAATAGGTTCAGATACCAACCACATCATGAGCCGGCTGTCAAAGGATTCATCTAAAGTTACCAGTATGTTTTCCAAGAAGTAATTTGATTTCTCCAACTTATCACAAAACATGAAGTAATTTTGAGAGAATTCAAATTCCTTCAAATTATATTTATCGCATACAGCCAAACGCATGAGATTCAGTCCGGCAAATCCCCAGCACCTCCCACTGGCTTTCTGATTGGTGACCTTTTTTATTTCATTGGGAATGGTATGGGAATAGGTATGGTCTACCTTGCGAAAGGCATCCCAATCCATAGCAACATCCAACATGCTGGTTCGGGTAAGGGCGTTCCGAGAAAGTTTATTAGTAGGACTACTTTTATATGCTTTCTGAAATACTTTGATATTGGTTTTTGAAATGGCTGCTTGCATGGTATCTCCTTATTATTATTTATTGTGAGCCACCGAGAGGAGTTGAACCCCCGACCCAATCATTACGAATGATTTGCTCTACCAACTGAGCTACGGTGGCGGTAATTCTAATTATGTTTATTCCTCGAAGGGTGAAAATTTAAATGGAATAACGTTATTGGGTAAACTATTATAATTATTAGTTACATTTTATAAAAATAATATGATATAAATATTTCTGTTTACTCCCTAAATTTCCCTATGTTAATAATAACTTATAGTAATTATAAATGACTGCTATTGCTCCCCACCGGTCGGTGGTTTTTAAGGATAGCAACATAGTAATACCCCCTTCTGCGGAAAGGTCATTTTCGCACATTCATCACTTTAATAACAAAATAATTATAAAATGAAAAATATTTTCCTTATTCCATTCATTTTTATTTTGGCATGCTCAAATAAAAATACTCCAAATGTGGATTACCATAATACCCGAAATTTTCAATTTACCTATGAAGTTCTAGTAGAACCCACCCATGGCAATAAACTGGAAATTTGGCTGCCGGTACCTACATCCAGTAATGTTCAGGAAATTTCAAATTTGCAGATAATCAGTGAAGATTTGGCATATACTTTAAAAGATGAGCCTATACATGGGAATAGATATCTGTATGTTTTTAGCAAAATGGGGATAACTAATCCAACTACAATAACCATGACATTTGATGTCCATCGGAAAGAACATAGCAATATTTCAGATAAAAATGCTGACCCCAATAATTATTTAGGATCATACAGTAATGTGCCAACTGGCAATATTTTTTCCAAAATCATTAATGAAAATGATTTGTCTCAAAATGATATAAGGGGCATTTATGATTTTGTTTTTGAGGGGATGCATTATGGAAAACCGAAGACTGTGGATAATATTTACTATAGATCCCCTTGGTTAAATTCAGATAGTATTTATGGCCAGAAGGGAGTAACACGGGATGATGTGGTGAAGCTGTATCAACAATCAAAAATTGATGGTGGAGATTACACTTTTGGCAAAGGCAACTCTATTTATGCCTGTGATATCGGTGTGGGAAACTGTACCGATTACCATTCTTATTTTATGTCATTGGGACGCACCTTAGGTGTGCCTGTTCGTTTTCATATGGGTTTTCCTATTCCATCTGAGAGCGAGGGTACGGTTGGCGGTTACCACTGCTGGGCAGATTATTATATTGAGGGCGAGGGCTGGTATCCTGTGGATATTTCAGAGGGAGATAAAGACCCCCAGCTTAAGGATTATTATTTTGGTACCTTAGATAATAACCGTGTTGAAATGATTTTGGGTAGAGATATAAAATTGGAAGGCTACGAAATGGAAACCACCAATTTATTCATATATCCTATTATGGAAATAAATGATCAAACCTCCTCTGCCTTTAGTAAAAGCTTCCAATATAAAGAGATATAATTTTTACATTAATAATTAACTATCATTTAATTAATTAAATGTTCTATTTTTTAGATCAATGAATGACAGCAAAATAAACTATAAAGATATTCTAAATCCTGATCAATATAGGATAACCAGAAAGGGTGCCACCGAAGCGCCTTTTACAGGACAATACTGCAGCCTCTTTGAACCGGGCTCTTATCTCTGTATTTGCTGCGGTACCCCCCTTTTCAGCTCAGAGTCAAAGTATGATTCCGGCAGTGGTTGGCCTGATTTTCACGAAGCCATTACAGAAGGAGTCATTAAATATGAAGATGATTTCAGCAGCGGTTTAAAACAAACTGAAGTAAAGTGCAATCAATGCGATGCCCATTTGGGACATGTTTTTGATGACGGTCCGCCACCGGATTTTAAGCGCTACTGAATTAATTCCGCATCCCTGAAGTTTCAGGCAGAATGATATTGGAAAGGGTTTAAAAAATAGCTTAATTTTCATCCCAATGCAAGGGGAAGAAAAACCAAACTTTTACGCTGAGACAGCCTCAATTTATTTGGGGCTTTTTTATATCAAAAAATTAACCACGCCTACCTGCCGCAGGCAGGAAAATCACGAACGAGATTGATAATTAACCACACCAGCCTCCGGCAGACAGGGATTGATACAAATTAACACAAATAAACCAGTAAAACTCGTATTAGAAAACGGGACTGTATTTTCCGGGGTTTCCTTTGGTGCAGAAGGTGAAACCATTGGCGAAGTTTGTTTTAATACGGGTATGACCGGCTATCAGGAAATTCTCACCGACCCATCCTACTGCGGTCAGCTCATCACCATGACCTATCCCCATATTGGTAATTATGGCGTGAATCCAGAGGATGTTGAATCAAACAAAGTTCAGGCGGCTGGTTTTATTGTTCGCGAAGAAAATGTGGTTCCATCAAATTTTAGATCAACACAATCGTTGGGAGATTATTTACGGGAGCAGAAAATTGTGGGTATTCAAGAAATTGATACCCGCATGCTCACGCGCATAATCCGAGATGAGGGTGCCATGAATGGTATCATCAGTTCTGTTGATTTGGATGAAAATTCTTTGCTTAAAAAAGTAAAGGCTGCTCCTTCGATGACCGGAATGGATTTGGCGAAAGTAGTAACAACACCCAATAGTTACGATTGGAGAATGGAAAAAGGAGATCGGAGAAAGGAAGTCGCTAGATTTAAAATTGCCGCCATTGATTTTGGTATAAAGCACAATATCCTGCGACTACTAGAATCTCATGGCTGTGAGGTTACCGTTTTTCCTGCAACAGCCACTGCTACTGAAATACTGAAAATCAATCCGGATGGAATATTCCTCTCCAATGGCCCGGGAGATCCAGCGGCTGTAACCTATGGGATTGAAACCGTTAAATCATTATTGGGCAAGAAACCGATTTTTGGTATATGTTTAGGCCATCAAATATTGGCTTTGGCTTTAGGTGCAGATACATACAAACTCAAATTTGGACATCGAGGCTGTAATCATCCGGTTAAAAATCTGGAGACTGGTAAGGTGGAAATCACTAGTCAGAATCATGGCTTTGCAGTTGATCCTGAGACTATTCCAAAAAATGTAGTGATTACCCATAATAGCCTAAATGACCAAACGGTAGAAGGATTGAAATGTACCGATGTACCTGCATTTTCAGTACAGTATCACCCAGAATCCAGCCCGGGGCCCCATGATAGTCGGTATTTATTTGAAGAATTTATAAAATTAATGTCAGAAATAGAATATGCCTAAACGAACCGATATAAAATCCATTCTTATTATTGGCGCAGGACCCATCATAATTGGTCAAGCCTGTGAATTTGATTACTCTGGTACGCAAGCCTGTCGAGCACTCAGGGAAGAAGACTATCGCATCATTCTGGTAAACTCAAATCCCGCCACCATAATGACAGACCGAAACCTGGCAGATGCCACTTACTTGGAACCCGTAACTCCGGAAGCCCTGGCGGCAATTATTGAAAAAGAACTACCTGACGCACTCCTTCCAACTGTAGGCGGTCAAACTGCATTGGACACCGCTATGGCATTATACGAAAATGGCGTGTTGGAAAAATATAATGTGGAGCTTATTGGTGCCAATGTAGATACTATCCGAAGAGCTGAAAACCGGGAGGAATTCAAAATTGCTATGGATGAAGTAGGCATTGAAACTGCTCGGGGGGGATTTGCAAACACCTTGGATGACGCCGATAAAATTATTGAGGATATTCCCTTTCCAGTGATCATCCGGCCTTCTTTTACCATGGGTGGCACAGGTGGATCAATCGCCTATAATTTAGAAGAGTTTCAGGAATTGGTAGATAATGGTTTGTCCGCAAGTCCCATTTCAGAGGTGCTTATTGAAGAATCTTTACTGGGATGGAAGGAATTTGAAATGGAAGTAGTGCGTGATAGTGCCGACAATGCTATTATTATTTGCTCAATTGAAAATTTGGATCCCATGGGAATACATACCGGTGACTCCATTACGGTGGCACCTTCCCAGACACTCACCGATAAAGAATATCAAAAGATGAGAAATTGGTCCCTTCTATGTTTACGAACTATTGGAGTAGATACCGGTGGATCAAATGTGCAGTTTACCGTGAACCCTGAAACTGGCAGGATGATCATAATTGAAATGAATCCAAGGGTGAGCCGCTCATCGGCATTAGCCTCTAAAGCTACGGGATTTCCAATTGCCAAGGTAGCCGCCAAGCTGGCGGTTGGTTATAGATTGGATGAACTCCAAAATGATATCACAGGTCAAACATTAGCCGCATTTGAACCCAGTATCGACTATGTGGTAACTAAGATTCCCCGCTTTGATTTTGAAAAATTTCCATCTGCAACTGGAATATTGGGCATTCAAATGCAATCTGTAGGCGAGGTGATGGCCATTGGTAGAACCTTTCGAGAAAGTTTACAGAAAGCGTTCCGCTCACTTGAAGTAGGATTAAATGGATTTGAACCTAAAGAAACTGAATACCGTGACCTGGATTTAAGTAAAATCCGATTTGCAACAGCATTCAGACTATTGAAAGTACGCCAAGCATTTGAGGATGGACACTCCATTGAAGATATTTTTGAGCAAACCAAAATTGATCCGTGGTTTTTGTATCAAATTCAAAAATTAATTTCCGTTGGTGTGGAATGCATTCCGCCCTTTAAGGGGACACAATCCATTGAGTCCCTATATAAATTAAAACGTGAAGGATTCTCTGATCAGCAAATTGCCCAGATGTGGGATACATCTGAAAATGAGATTCGGCAACAAAGAAAGGATAACAATATCATCCCCACTTACAAAGTGGTTGATACTTGTGCAGCTGAGTTTGCTGCCCTCACTCCCTATTGCTATTCTACTTATGAAACGGAAAATGAAATCACACCCTTAGAAGGAAAAAAGGTAATGATATTGGGTGGTGGTCCCAACCGCATTGGACAAGGGATTGAATTTGACTACTGCTGCGTGCAGGCGGTGTTTGGACTGAAAGAAGCGGGCTATAAAACCATTATGGTAAATTGTAATCCCGAAACAGTCTCTACTGATTTTGACATTGCTGACCGTCTCTATTTTGAACCCCTCACCTTTGAAGATGTCATGAATATAGTGGACTTAGAACAGCCAGATGGGGTACTGGTTCAGTTTGGCGGGCAGACACCTCTCAATATTGCTAAGCGCTTGAAAGAAGCAGGGGTGAATATTATAGGTACCAGTCCCGATGCTATTGATTTGGCTGAAGACCGGAAGAAATTTGGAAAAATATTAGATGAATTAAAAATTCCTGTTCCCAAATGGGGAACTGCTTTTTCCGTAGAAGAAGCCATGGTTGTAGCGGAAGAGGTGGAATATCCCGTATTGGTGCGACCATCCTATGTGCTTGGTGGCAGGGGAATGGAAATTGTTTATGATGATGATGGTCTCAAAACATACGTGGGTAAGGCAACGCTGGTTTCCGGAGAGCACCCTATATTGATTGATGCATTTTTAGAAGATGCTTTCGAATTTGATGTGGATGCACTCTGTGATGGCACGGATGTTTTTGTAGCTGGAATCATGCAGCATATTGAAGAGGCAGGCATTCATTCGGGTGATTCTGCATGTGTACTTCCAGCCTATGAACTCAGTTCGAAAGCTCGTAAAACTATTGAAGAATTCACCCATAAATTGGCATTATCTTTAAATACAATCGGACTTATCAATATTCAATTTGCCATGAAAAATGAAGTGGTGTATGTGATTGAAGTAAATCCCCGCGCCAGCCGAACTGTACCTTTTATCAGCAAGGTGATTGATATCCCATTGGCAAAATTGGCGGCTCAATTAGCAGTAGGGGAAAAATTGACTGATTTCAATTTGGACTCCCGCTCAAAAAATGGGCTAATTGCTGTGAAAAAACCAGTGTTTCCCTTTAATAAATTCCCTCAGCAGAATGTATTCTTGTCTCCGGAAATGAAATCCACTGGTGAGGTTATTGGCTTTGATAAACATTTGGGTAGCGCTTACGCTAAGGCTGAAGCTGGAGCTGGTCAGACACTTCCTAATGAGGGTACGATATTTATTTCTGTAAATAATATGGACAAAATTCGAGCCATTCCATTGGCTAGAGATTTTCAAGAGTTGGGGTTTGATATCATTGCCACCAAAGGAACAGCAGACCTCCTATCTGAAAATGGAATTTCTACCCGATCAATCTTCAAAGTTGGCGAAGGCCGCCCCAATGTAGTGGATGCCATCAAAAATGGAGAGGTACAACTGGTCATTAACACTCCACTTGGGGCACAATCCCGGTTTGACGAATATGATATTGGACGTTCTGCCATCCGCCATAAAATACCAACTATTACCACTATATCTGGTGCCCAAGCAGCAGTGCGGGGTATTCGGAATATTAAAAATGGATCCATCCAATACCGCAGTTTGCAGGATGTGTTTGGATAGTTGTAGATTTAGTTAAATGAGCATCTATATTATAGCAGTTTTATTCATCATCCCTATTTTTATTATATTAATTGGGCTGGAAGCCTTAGTTGCCTACCGCAGAGGAATACAGGTAAACCATCCAGCTGATATGATTTCCAGTCTCAGTTCCGGACTTACCAACGCCACCCGAAACGGTATACAATTTGGGGCTGTTCTCATCAGCTATACCTGGCTAGTGAACCATATAACTATTTATAAGGTTGAAAATTTATGGCTGGCGGTAATTATCGCATTTGTGGCAGAAGATTTTGCCGGTTACTGGTTTCATCGAATGAATCACCGAATAAATTTCTTTTGGAATCGCCATGTCATTCACCATAGCAGTGAGGAGTATAATCTTTCCTGCGCATTGCGACAATCAATTTCAGATAATATTAAATTTTTTGCCATCTTATTAATTCCTGCTGCTGTGATGGGAATTCCACCCTACTTGTTTGCCATTATTAGTCCCGTGCATTTATTTTTACAATTCTGGTACCATACCCGCTTGATTGATAAAATGGGTATTCTCGAAAAAATATTGGTGACGCCCTCCCATCATCGGGTACACCATGCTATTAATCCAGAATATTTGGATAAAAACTATAGCCAAATTTTCATAATCTGGGATAAGCTTTTTGGCACTTTCCAACCGGAAGAGAAATCCATTCCGCCCGTGTATGGAATTTTGCGGCCTGTCAAAACATGGAACCCCGTCTTTATTAATTTTAAGCATCTCTGGCAATTGACAAAAGATGCCTACCGTGCCAATAGTTATTGGGACAAAATTCGAATCTGGTTTATGCCTACGGGCTGGCGTCCTCTAGATGTAGCTGAAAAATTTCCGGTAATCACTATTGAAAATCCGTCTTCGCTTAAGAAATATTCTACTAACAATTCTAATTTTTTACTGGGCTGGTCCTACTTCCAATTATTTATGACCTCGGCTTTAATGGTTCTAATTTTTTTTAAAATACCTATATTATCTCAAACCATGATTTTACTGTTAGCAGGTCTATTGGTTCTCCATGTAATATCATATTCTTTCCTTTTGGATGGAAAAAATATAGCGATAATTCTAGAAGGATTAAAGTTTGTATTTGGCATCGTATTGTTTTTTAAACTAAATGAAAGTATTGGATTCATTCCAAATTTTAGTCTCAATTTGATTTTCAGTTACCTCTTTATTTCTTTGGGAATGACTGCTTATTTTTTCTGGACTGAAATAAAACCTCACTCAATTCCTGTTTCTGTTAAGCCTTAATTTTTGTTAATATCCTCTATCCTCAAGGATTTGGGGTATGATCCCCAATTAGATACTTTTATTCAATCTCATGATTTAGCCGATTTTGAGATTGGTCGCATTATTCGTGAGAGTAAGAAAAAGTATATGGTTAAAACCGAAGCGGGGAATTACCATGGACAAATTTCCGGGAAGCTCAGGCATGAAGCAAAAAGCCGGTCTGATTACCCTGCCGTTGGAGATTGGGTGGCCATTAAACCCATGGAAAAAGATCAGGCCATCATCCATGAAATTTTACCCCGGAAAACTATTATCGAACGTCAAGCCATTGGCCGTTTTGGTAAAAAACAAACCATTGCCACCAATGTGGATGTTGCCTTTGTTATGCAGGATATTACTCATGATTTCAACTTGAATCGGCTGGATAGATTAATTGCCATTTGTTTTGCCTCCAAAATTCAACCAGTAGTGATTCTCACTAAGATAGATATTGCAGAAAAATCAGAACTTGCAGATAGAATGGCACAAATTGATAAGCGATTTAATGATATATCCATTTTTCTCCTCAGTAATAAAAGTATGGAAGGATTTCCTGCTATTCAAAAAATGATTGAGTACGGGAAAACCTACTGTTTTATTGGCGCTTCAGGCGCAGGTAAGTCCACCCTTATTAATAATTTGGTGGGGGAAAAGGTGATGCTCACCAAGTCATTACGAGAGAAATCTCATAAAGGGCAGCACACTACCAGCCATCGTGAATTGTTTATTTTAAAAGATTCCGGTGTACTTATTGATACTCCAGGAATGCGTGAGTTGGGTGTGGCTGAGAGTTTCAAGACGTTGGAATCCACCTTTGAAATTATTTTCACGCTTTCAGATTCCTGTAAATATTCAGATTGTACTCATCTTATTGAACCGGAATGTGCAGTACTTGTGGCCCTTGAAAAAAATGAAATTGATCAGTCCTATTATGATAATTTTCATAAAATGAAAGAGGAGCAATCCCAGTTTGAACTCAATAAAAGAGGAATAAAAGATAAGAAAACGATAAAAAAAATGAAGTCTGATTCTAAAAATAAAAAGTCTCGAAGGTAATCTAACAATGGTTAAAAAACAAAAGGGGATTGGCAAAATTGCAATCCTATTTTAAAACAGTTTCTGCAGAAAATTAAATATCTCCCTTTCTGTAATATATCACTCTGATTTTCTAAATCATGACACTGGAGTGGGGCACCCTGAGCGACCCGACCGTTTGCGCGCCTGTGTTTCTGCTTTAGAATCCTGTGAATTTTCTCATAAACTAAATTGGCTATCCCCTCGCTCAGCTACTGAATATGAGTTGGAGTGGATACACTCTAAAGAGCACATCGATAATGTCAAGCAAGTCTGTAAATCGGGTGGGGGCTACCTTGATCCCGATACCCCTGTTTGCCCTGAAAGTTATGATATTGCCCTGAAATCAGCTGGTGCCTGGATGGACGGAGTTGATGAAGTTTTGGCTGGCAATTCTGCCTTGGTACTCTCGCGACCTCCAGGTCATCATGCAGAAGCTGACCGAGCTATGGGCTTTTGCCTTTTTTCAAATGCCGCCTTGGCAGCTGTCTATGCACTTAAACAATCTACCATTAATAAAGTGGCTATCTTTGATTGGGATGTGCACCACGGAAATGGTACCCAAAATATTGTCAAATCAAATCTCGATATTGCCTATGTATCTATTCACCAATTTCCTTTTTACCCAGGTACA
>Ga0208830_1001306_pt1 | contig 11222 bp, 8 predicted proteins | sample DeeseametaMP2634_FD_184169 | JGI IMG/M metagenome (GOLD analysis project Ga0208830, IMG submission 184169) | Marine microbial communities from the Deep Atlantic Ocean - MP2634 (SPAdes) | ecosystem: Environmental > Aquatic > Marine > Oceanic | place: Northeast of Antigua and Barbuda, North...
AAAGGGCCGGGAGGAACGATCCTTCCGGCCCTTTTTCATTCGGCATCCACCAGACTTTCGTGGACGATGCGGATGCGCAGTTCCTGTGCCGGATCGAGATAGCGCAGGGCCGCCTGCTGAAGCATTTCAGGGGTAATCGCGCGTATTCGGTCTTCGTAGCTGCGCACGCGATCGAGGCGTTCGGCGCGCAGTTGCGCTTCGTCGATGATACCGAGCCACCAGCCATTTTCGCGCCGGCTCAGGGCGATCTTTTCCAGCAGCGGCTTGCGGGCACGTTCCAGAAGATCGGTGTCGACGGGCGCGCTGCGGAAGTCCTGCGCGATTTCATCGACGACTTCGAAGACTTCGTCCGCCTGTCCCGGTTCGACCACGACCGAGGTGGAGAAAGTGCCGAAGTCGCGGTAGATGTGCGACATGCTCGATCCCGCCGAGGGCGAATAGGAAGCACCCAGTTCTTCGCGGATGCGGTCGAGCATTTCGAGGCGCATGACGGTGGCGAGCATCTGCATGGTCGCTTCTTCCTGGGCATCGTCGTCGTCGGTCGTGGGCCAGTAGGTCATGGCCAGGGCCTGATCCGGCGCGCCGGCATGGGTCAGCACCCGTTCCCTGCGGTCATCGGCAAAATGCGCGATCCGTTCGCTTTCATGGCTGTCGAGCGTTGCAGCGCGCGGAGGAAGCGCCCCGAAGCTGGACGCGACCGCATCGATCACGGCATCGCTGTCGAAATCGCCAACGACCGATATTTCGACAGGCGCGGTGCCGATCCGTTCGCTGACGATACGGCGCGCGTCTTCGAGCGTCACCGCTTCCAGCCTGTCTTTCGATGGAACGCCGAAGCGCGGATTGCCATCGGACAGGATCTGGGGGACCTGCGACCGCGCAACGGCCTGCGGGGTCGCATCCAGCTGGGCGATATAGGGCGGGATGAGAGCCTGCCAGCGGGTCAGCATTTCAGGGCGCAGGCCGGGATCGCTGAGATAGGCGGCACTGAGCTGCATCTGTAGGGGGAGGTCGGCCATGGTGCCGATGCCGCGCACGGTAAACATGTCCGCGCCTGCATCGAAACCATAGGTGACCCGGCGACCGGCAAGGATCTGGCGTAGTTCGTCATAGCCATGCTGGCCGAGCCCGCCCAGCGCACTGACGGCCGACAGGAAGACAGCCTGCGCGATTTCGTCTTCCGGGATGGACAGCTGGCCAGAACCGACGCGGATGGCGAAACGCAGGCGCCCCTTTTCGAAATCGGTTGGCTTGAGATTCAACCGGACATTGTTGGCAAAGCGAATGGTGCGCACGCCGAGATCGTCGATCACCGTATCGTCCGCGATTGCCGAGGGCGGCCCGAAATCGGTGTAGGCGAAGTCCAGCCCGCTGGTGTCGAGCGGGGCGGCGACCGGCTGCGTCTGCGAGGCCCGCCAGACGTCGAGGATCGTTTCCTGTGCGTCGGGAATCGCCTGTTTGGTCGAGACGTGGATCAGCGGATCGGTGAGAGCATAATGCCGGGCGAAAGCCTGCGAGACAGCAGCCGCGGTGATGGACGGCTTTTGCGCGAGGAACAGGTCGTAGGTCGTCTGGGGGCTGACGAAAATCCGTTCGCGCCGTGCGGTCGAGAGAATACCGTCTGCCAGCTGGCTGTTGCGGCGCGTATCCTGCTGGCTGGCCGCATCGCGATAGCGCTGTTCGAAATTGGCCAGCTGTTCGGCCAGCTCTGCATCGGTAAAACCGTATTCGACGGCGCGCCGCCATTCCTGTTCGCCCACTTCGAGCGCGCGCTGCCATTCGCCTTCGCGGGCCTGCACCACGAGCTGGGCCTGACGCTGGATGTCGAAGAAATCGGAGGAGGACGCGCTGGCGCCGATGATCGGGGCATCTGCGCCGTTGGCGATCGTCTGCAAACGGCGGTTGAGGATCGCCGTGCCGAGGCTGATCAGGCGCGACTGGTCCGTTTCCGCGACGGTGGGCTTGCGGTCCTGATAGGGGGCGAAGCGGTCGATGGTGACCAGATACTGCACGTCGGGATCGACGAAATTCGCCGCAGCGGGTCCGCGCGAAAGATCGAGAGTGCCCTTGTCCACCTCGACCCGGGGCGTTGCCGGGGCCTGCCAGTCGCCGAAGCGGTCCTTGATGCTGGCTTCGACCGCGTCGGGATCGAGATCGCCGACGATGACGAGGGCCGCGTTGTCGGGACGATAGAAGCGGGAATAGAGGTCGCGTACGGTCGCGCCCGGGGCCTTGTCGATGATAGCATCAGTGCCATCGGCGCGAAAGCGCGTGGCATAGCGGGTGCCGGGCGCGATGAACTGGAAATAGTCCTTGATCCGCCGGATCGAGAAATTGTTGCGGGTGCGGGTTTCCGACTGGATGATGCCGCGTTCCCGGTCGACCGCCTCGTCGGCAATGGTCAGTTCGCTGGCCGTTTCGCGCATCAGCATCAGCGCGGTGTCGACCAGATCGGGGTCGGTCCGGGGCAGGTCCAGCTTGTAGATCGTATCTTCGAACCCGGTCGAGGCATTGGTGTCCGCGCCGAAGGCAAGACCGAGCCGTTCGAGCAGCTTGATCATCTCGCCTTCGGGCACATTGGTCGACCCGTTGAAGGCCATGTGTTCGAGCATGTGGGCAAGACCGAGTTCCTGCTCGCCTTCATCGATCCAGCCCACGTCGAAGCCGAACCGGATGACGGCGGTACCCTGCGGCGTACCGTTCCTGAGGATCGCATAGCGCATGCCGTTTTCGAGCACGCCGAAGCGGACCGCCGGATCGGGCGCGATATCGTAAACCGGATGACCCCAGCCGGTCGTCGACTGCACCGTGTCGGCCGGAGGGGCGGGGGGATCATCCTGTGCTGCGATGGGCTGGGTCAGGGCAAGGAGCGGCAGCGCGGCGATCGCGCGGCGAAAAACGGTCGACTTCATGCAGATCACGCTATGGGGGCGAGGGGGCAAAGCCAAGCGGCTTGCGACCAAATTCTGCTGGCGGCATCGCCGGTTCCACCAACTGCGTGTTTGCACCGGCATGGCCCTGCGATAGGGGTGGGGGATGCCTGCGCTCGACCTCGTCTACAATCCCGTTTCGGGCAGTTTCAGCGACGACCATCTGGAGGCCCTGCGCGATGCGCTGATCGAGGCGGGCTTTCGCGTTACATCGATGCCGACGACGGCAGCAGGCGCGCGCCTTTCCGGCGAGGCCGATCTGGTCTGCGTCCATGGCGGCGACGGTACATTGCGCGATACGGTGCAGGCGCTGGGCGAGCGGGCAGGGAGCATGCCGATCTGCGTGGCGCCTTCGGGCACGATCAATCTGGTCGCGCGCGAACTGGGCTATCCGCGGTCGCCCCGGCGCTTTGCCGAGGCCGTGCGCGCGGCGTGGGAGCGCGGGCCGGAGAGCTGGGTGCAATCCCCGCTCTACCGGCTGGGGGACATGCCGATCGTGTCCTGCGTTTCCATCGGGCCGGACAGCCACGCCGTCGCGCGGGTGGACAGCAGGCTGAAGCAGCGCATCGGGCGCTATGCCTATGTCGTCGCGCTGGCGCAGCAGATGCGCGAGTGGCCCCGCGACACAATGACCATTCGCGGCGAACTCGCCGATGGGGAGCGGTTCGAATATGAAGCGGAAGCGGCCATCGTGAGCCACGCCGCCCTTTACGCCGGGCCGTTCCAGGTCAGCCCGGGAGCCCGGCTGGGCGCGGATTCGGTCGAACTGATCACGGTGAAACGCGCGACGCGGCTGGGCACGATCGCGCTAAGCCTGGGCGTGCTGCTGCGCCTGCCGCTGGCGCGGATGGGGATCGCCGACATCCGCACCTGCCGCAGGATCGAGTTCGATCGCTGCGTGACGCCGGTGCAGGTCGACGGCGATCACATGCCCGAATGCGCTTTCGCCATCGCGCCGAGCGGGCTGACGCTCAGCTACGTCGTCTGATTATTTCTTGGGCTTTGTCGGGGTCCGCAGCCGGCCACGGTGGGCGTTCATGTCGAGCACTTCGCCGGGGCCGCTATCGTCGTTCTGCAGCAGGCCGAGACGGCGCGCGACTTCCTGATAGGCTTCGCTTTCGCCGCCCAGGTCGCGGCGGAACCGGTCCTTGTCCAGCTTTTCGCCGGTGTTGATGTCCCACAGGCGGCAGCCGTCGGGGCTGATTTCGTCGGCGAGGATCACGCGGCTGTAATCGCCATCCCAGATACGGCCGAATTCGAGTTTGAAATCGACGAGCCGGATATCGATCGCGGCGAACATGCCGCACATGAAATCATTGATGCGGATCGCCATGCTGGACATGTCCTGCAGTTCTTCATGGCTGCACCAGTTGAAGCAGGCGATTTCTTCTTCCGAGACCTTGGGGTCGCCCAGGGAATCGTCCTTGAGGCAATATTCGATCAGCGTGTGCGGGAGCATCTCGCCTTCTTCGATGCCGAGACGCTTGGACAGCGTGCCGGCAGCGACATTGCGCACCACGACTTCCAGCGGAATGATTTCCACCTGGCGGACGAGCTGTTCGCGCATGTTGAGGCGACGGATGAAATGCGTGGGGATGCCGATGTGCGACAGGCGGGTGAACACATATTCGCTGATGCGATTGTTGATCACGCCCTTGCCGTTGATTGTGCCCTTCTTCTGCGCATTGAAGGCGGTCGCGTCATCCTTGAAATACTGGATGATCGTACCCGGTTCGGGGCCTTCGTAGAGGATCTTGGCCTTGCCTTCGTAGATCTGGCGGCGACGTGCCATGGGCATGCATTCCTTCGCGCAAAAAAGCGTGCGCCCCGGCAGGTGGAATCGACGCGATCCGCACGCCCCGGGGCGATTGATCCCGCGCTTACCGGAAGGGGGCGGGGAAAGCAATCATGCGGGCGGACTGCCGCGAGCTTCCCGCTCCACGGCGGGCGCGCGATCTTCTTTCAGCTTTTCGATCAGCCGGCCAAGAGTGGCGCGCTGGACCAGGACGCTGAACAGGACGGCGGCGAATGTCGCGGCAAGGATGAGGTCACGGGTTTCCCCGGGCGGGAGAGAAAGCGCAAGCGCGATCGAAATGCCGCCGCGCAGACCGCCCCACCACAGCACCGGTCCCGCGCCCTTGTCCTGCAGGCGAGCGGCGGGGATCGTCCTGGTGGACACGATGATGCTGATGGCGCGGGCTGCCAGCGTAAGCGGTATCGCCGCCAGAGCGAGGATGGCTTCCTCGAAACCGACGACCAGGACGATCATTTCGAGCCCGATCAGCAGGAACAGCACCGAATTGAGCAATTCGTCCACGAGTTCCCAAAACTTGATGACATAGTCGCGGGTCACATCGCTCATCGCATAGGTAACCCCCTGGTTGCCGACCAGCAGGCCCGCGACAGCCATGGCCAGCGGGCCCGATACATGCAGATAGCTGCACAGGGCATACCCACCCATGACGATGGCCAGCGTCACCAGCACTTCCAGCGCGTATTCGTCCATTCCCGCCAGAGCGCGGTAGCCGACATAACCGGCCGCCAGCCCGACGAGGATGCCGCCGCCGGCCTCTATCGCGAACAGCCGCGCCCCTTCGGCCAGAGAGAATTCGGTGCCGCTGATGGCAGCGCCCAGCAGGATGATGAAGACGACGATGCCCACACCGTCGTTGAACAGGCTTTCGCCCGCCACCGCGCTTTGCAGGGACTGAGGTACGTTCTCTTCCCTGAGCACACCGAGTACGGACACCGGATCGGTCGGGGCGATCAGCGCGCCGAAGACGAAGTACCAGATGGGTGCGACGGGCAGGGCAAGCAGCAGGCCGACGCCCCACATAGCCAGCCCGACGAGCACGGTCGAGACGATCACCCCCACGGTCGAAAGCAGGAGGACCGGAAGCCAGGCGACCTTCAGCCGGTCGAGATCGACATGCAATGCACCGGCGAAGAGCAGGAAGCTCAGCATCCCCTGCAGCAGCGTTTCGGTGAAATTCAGCTGCCGCAGGATGTCGGCCACCCAGTCGCCCAGCGTAATCGCGGGAATGAAGGCATTCGCGATCATCAGGCCGATGGCCGTCAATGCGCCCATCACGGTCAATCCGATGACATGGGGCAGCTTGATGAAATGATGGTTGAACCAGCCCAGCAAGGCGGAAGCCACGACGAGGATCGCGGCAATGTCGAAAGCGGAAAGCGCGCTGCTGGTGTCATGCATAGGGCGTGCCTAGCTTGCGCGGGGGTGGAGGGGAAGCGTCGCGGGTAAGGGGCAGGATGCATACCAGCGGTGAAGCCGAGTTATGCGGTCATCTTCGCGGAACCGTGCGAGGTTCCTCAGCGTCAATGCGTTAATCGGTCAGGTGAGTATGGACTGCAGTATAGGGGAGCTGGAAATAATCCAGCACTTCGCCTGCCGCTTTCCCGACCCTACTTTTTGAATCCTTGAAGAGCAATTCTCGTAGATTGATACCCAACCCCACAAAAATATGCCGCTTCGGGACGATACCCGCCGCCCTATCTTCCAGGAGGAAATCATCTCCGTGATAGCCCAGATGCAGTTCGAGGTACCGCAGCGGGCTATTATCGAAGGCTTCGAAGCCAGCCGGCTTGAGCGCAAGAAAATAGCGTTGCTGCTGAAAATGTTCCTTACCGCTAATAGTGTAGATGTCGTCGTTGGGTTCGATCATCAGACGAAAATCCAACTTCTCATCCAATCCGGGAACGGAATTGCGCAATAGAGAAAATCCAGCGCCCATCGTGTTGAACGTCACGTCTTCCCAGGACCAGCCGCTGGTCGGCTCTATGCTGTCGAAAGCTTCTGTCCAAAGCATGACGCCCGAAGCAAGAGCCGCAGCCGTGATTTCAATGCCGGGAGCGTCATCCGTATTTCGCTTGAGCCGGCCGTAAAGCAACTCGCTGATCACGTAGGCCGAGTAAGCGTGAGCCAATTTATCGACGCCGACATTGTTGGTTGATCTGCCAAACCAGCCCTCGCTTTGAAAGCTTGGCCATTGCGGGTCTTTCAATAGCTTGGGCGCATTGATTGCAGTGTAATAACCGGCGACCGCGGCAAATTCCCATTTGATAGCTTTCACATCCTCGCCGAACGATGCGTAATTCCGGCGCGCAGGATTTTCGAAGCCGTCTCGCGTCGTAACCGTCACTGGAACCTGGTTCTCAACCTCCTGATAGTCGACCGTCTCGCGATCAAAGTCGGCAATAGTGGCTTCCTCAAGATAAGCGCCTGGCGCGACGAGCACTCGAGCTGTGTCACTCGACGCAGTGATCTCGGTCGAAAATGCCTGATCCAGCTCGGCGAAAGTAGATAAAGGCACAATCATCAGTTCATCCCCTGCCGCACTAGCAGATGCACTCGCCGTAATGACCCAAAAGCCGGTCAGTAATGAAACGACACGATGCAATCGCTGATGAAATGTTCCGCCTCTCTCCCTATTAAACATCGCCATCTATCTGATTCCAAATCCAAAGAACGACCGCATTGTCGCCGCTTCATTTGGATCGCAATAACTTATTGGATTATGTGGGAAGATATTTGCACTTAAACCTGCCGGGAGACGGTGGCATTTCGCCAGCTCCCACCCAACTCTGCTTATTGTCGAGATCGGCGAAGGGGGTATTGAATTGATGATCCGCAAATTGCGATACATTCTCCATTTGCCGCCACCATCCACACGTTGGCAAAAATGAAGTGACCGCCGCAGCGTAGACGAAGTTGCGGGCGCCATCGGTCAAGGACCAACCCGAATGCCCGCCCGTTTGCCGACTAGACCGAAGTCAGGCCATCGAATCCAATTCGCTGTAGAAGAAGTGGTGCCCAGGGGCGGAGTCGAACCACCGACACGACGATTTTCAATCGTCTGCTCTACCACTGAGCTACCCGGGCACACTGCGTCTGCTATGGAGCCCGAAAGGGCCCCGTGAGCAGTGAGAGCGCGCCTATGGCGAAGCTCGTCCGCCTTGGCAAGGGGGGAATTTCTACTCTTCCTTGCCGCCGCTGAATTCCGCCGCGATTTCTTCGGGCAGGGCGGGCCGTCCGGCCACGGAATAGCCGTCGCCAAACCATTTCGATAAATCGCGGTCGCGGCAGCGGCTGGAACAGAACGGCGCGTATTCTTCGCTGCGGGCCCGTTTGCAGATCGGGCAAGGGCGGGATCTAGTCGTCATGCGGAACGATCTGGGCAGTGGCCGCTTCGATCGCAAGCCCCGGGTCGATCGCAATGCGCACCGGGCGCGCGGTGCGCCGCTCGAGTTCGGCGATCCATTCGGGCCCGAGCCGGGGCCTCAACGCAGGATGAACGGTCAACAATGTCGCGCCGGGTCCTTCGACCATTTCGGCGCGGCGTAGCGCCATGCGGGCCGCCATACCTATGCGCGAGGTGGCGAAACGATGCAGCAGCGACGGGCCGTGAAGCCGGGCAACAATCTGAACGAGGCCGAACCCGTTCATCGCCGTGCGTTCATGGGAAAAACCCGACAACGCCTCTTCGAGCGCCGAATCCACCGCCTTGCGGTCGGATTTCGTCTGGAGGGTTGGAAAATCGATCCCGATCGAGCCGCCAAGATCGAAGAGCGTGAGCCAGCGCGCGATTTGCGGAACTGCGGCGAGGGACAGTTCGCGCGGAGGCAGGTCGCCATCGATATCGATCAGCGTCATGGCCGGCGTCACCGCAAAGAGCAGCGAGCCGCCGGCGAACTCGACCTCGCCGGAGGATGCAGCATGCCAGATGTCTTCCCAGACCCCCGCGGGGAAGCGACGGACCGACCTGGCGTTGGCCATCGGGTCAGATATTGTGCCAGCAATCGTTGAAACCGGCCGGGCGGCTGGGAGCTTGAAGCGTCCGCGTTCCGTCATCGCGCCGCGCGTTATGGCGAAAAGATAGTTTGCGCCCTCGCTTGCATCGCGCGGAAGTTTATCCACCAGAACCTCGCGGCCGGAGGGATGTTGCGCGGTTCCTCGTGCGCCTGTCTTGCGCAGCAGCTTGCCTTCGAATTCATCGCCCGCCTGGATTTCACCCGGCCAGTGGACGCCGGCGGCGAGAGGTGTTTCACCATCAAGCAGCAGGGCCCGGCGTTCGCCGATACCCTCTTCGACCTGCCATTCAGGCAATGTCGAACCCAGCGGCGCGCAGCAATGTGCGCGTTTCATAGAGAGGCAGGCCAACCACACCCGAATGGCTGCCCTGAATACGGCTGATCAGCCCTTCCGCGATGCCCTGGATGGCATAGCCGCCTGCCTTGCCTTCCCATTCGCCGCTCGCGAGATAAGCGTCGATTTCGGCGGACGAGAGGCGCTTGAACATTACCACCGTTTCGCTCAGCCGTTCACGGATGGCGCCGTCCGGTGCGCGAAGGGCGATGGCGGAAAGGACGCGGTGACGGCGACCCGACAGCAGTTCGAGGCATTTGCGGGCCGTGGCTTCGTCTTCGGCTTTGGGCAGGATGCGGCGGCCCGCGGCGACGACAGTATCGCCGGCGAGTACATGGGCATCACCGGATGCGACAGCCTGCGCCTTTTCGCGCGCCATGCGCTTTGCATAGTCGCGCGGCAATTCGCCCTTATGGGGCGTTTCATCGATGTCCGCGGGATTGATGGCAGCAGGCGTCAACCCGAGACGGGCGAGAAGCTCGCGCCTGCGGGGACTGGCCGATGCTAGAACGAGGGTGGGCTGGCCCACGTGCGCTTATTGGGGGCCGGGGCCGCCGCGACCGGGCATGAAGCGGTAAGTAATGCGTGCCTTGGTGAGATCGTAGGGCGTCAGTTCACAAAGCACTTCGTCGCCGACGAGCACGCGGATACGGTTCTTGCGCATCTTGCCGGCGGTGTGGCCGAGCACTTCATGGCCGTTCTCGAGCTCGACGCGGAACATCGCATTGGGCAGCAGTTCCACCACCCTGCCGCGCATTTCGAGAAGTTCTTCTTTCGCCATGTAGTTCCTTGGACTGTGCCGTTGGTCGATTTGTGTCGCGCGCCCATAGCGGCAGTAGGGACAAAAGGGAAGACTCGGTCGTTAAGCGCGGCGCAAGGCTGGCGCGACATTTTGTTACCCGACATTTCTTGCCTGCCGGCTCCGCCTCGTCCAGCCATGCTGCCGGGGACGGAAGAGAATTGAGACAGGATCACAACGCTTTCCATGCACTATCTCCCCCGTATTTCCGCACTTGCGCTGACCATTGCGCTCGCCACGCCGGCCCTCGCGCAGGATGCCGATCCCGCTCCTGCGACAAGCCAGGACGGATCGCAGGACGAACCGCTTCCCGAAGATGCCATCATCGTAACCGGCGAACGTGTGCGTGGGCAGGTGCAGACCGATGTCCCGCCGGTGGTCGAACTCGATGAAGCGGACATTGCAGCCTACGGTGCGGATTCGCTGGCTGACCTGATCGAGCAACTGGGACCCCAGACGGGATCGGCCAGCGGCCGCGGCAGCGGGCGTCCGGTCTTCCTGGTCAACGGACGGCGCGTTTCGAGCTTCCGCGAGTTCCGCCGCTATCCGCCCGAAGCGATCGTCAAGGTAGAGGTATTCCCGGAAGAGGTTGCCCTGCAATATGGCTATCCCGCCGATCAGCGCGTGGTCAATTTCATCCTGAAGGACAATTTTGCCAGCCGCGAGGTGGAGCTGGAATACGGGCAGCCAACGGCCGGGGGCCGGTCGAGCGGCGAGGCGGAATATTCGCAGCTCACTATCAATGGCGGCGACCGTTTGTTGCTGGGGGCGGAATTCAACACGTCATCCATGCTGACGGAAGCCGAACGCGGGATCATCCAGACCGAAAACAGCGTGCCAACCGTGGCGTCCGATCCGGATCCTGCCGCCTTTCGCAGCCTTGCCTCCGACAGCGAAGGGTTCGAGCTCGAGACAACCTGGAACACCAGTTTCGGCGAAGGCGCGCGGGCGCCGACTTTCTCGATCAACGGCAATCTGGAGCGCAGCGTCACCCGATCGCTGTCCGGGCTGGATACGGTGCTGCTGACCGATCCCGACGGTAACACCGAACTGCGCGCGATCGATGCCGATCCGATCACGCGCCGGACATCTTCGACCACCGCTTCATTGGGCAGTTCGTTGAACGCGCCAGTGGGCGACTGGAACCTTGCCCTGACGCTGGATGCGGCGCGCGGCTGGAGCACGTCGGAAATCGACCGCCGACGCGATACGAGCGGCCTGGTGGCAGCGGCCGCTGCGGGCGAGATCGACATTACGGGTGATCTGGGGGCCGTTCCCAGCGCTGGCTTCGATGAGGCGCGCAGCAAGACCTATACGATCGATACACTCG
>Ga0208830_1001307_pt1 | contig 11221 bp, 5 predicted proteins | sample DeeseametaMP2634_FD_184169 | JGI IMG/M metagenome (GOLD analysis project Ga0208830, IMG submission 184169) | Marine microbial communities from the Deep Atlantic Ocean - MP2634 (SPAdes) | ecosystem: Environmental > Aquatic > Marine > Oceanic | place: Northeast of Antigua and Barbuda, North...
TGGTCTGGTTGGTTCTGCAATTTACAGGTTACTCAAAAAGAGAGGATTTGAAAACCTCATTACCCGCACTCATTCCGAACTGGAACTGATGGATGCAGTGGCAGTTCAGAATTTTTTTGAGGAAACAAAACCTGAATTTGTTTTTCTCGCTGCAGCAAAAGTAGGAGGTATTCACGCAAACAGTACTTACCCTGCTGATTTTATGCGTGAAAATTTAGTCGTTCAAACGAATGTTATTCACGAATCATGGAGGAATGGTGTAGAAAAATTAATGTTTCTAGGCAGTTCATGCATCTATCCTAAACTATGTCCTCAACCAATTAGTGAGGAGTCTTTACTGACTGGTGAATTGGAACCAACTAATGAGGCATATGCTCTCGCAAAAATTGCTGGTATCAAAACCTGTCAAAGTTACAATCAGCAGTACGGTACAAATTTTATTTCTGCAATGCCAACCAATCTTTATGGAATCAACGACAACTTTCATCCGGAAAACTCACACGTCCTGCCGGCCTTGATACGGAGATTTCATGAAGCAAAACTCGCCGATTCAGAGTCGATCAGCATCTGGGGGACAGGAAATCCAAGGCGTGAATTTTTGCATTCAGATGATCTTGCAGATGCGGTTTTGTTTCTGATGGAAAATTATAATGATTCTGAAATAGTCAACGTCGGCTGCGGTGAAGATCAAACGATCAGGGTCCTTGCAGAAACGATCAGTGAAGTCGTTGGCTATTCCGGGTCCTTGGCATTTGACTCGACACGTCCGGATGGTACTCCGCAAAAGATTCTGGATATTTCCAAAATCCGTGTTCTGGGCTGGACACCAGAAATTCCTTTAAAAAAGGGACTTGAACAAGTTTATCAGTGGTATACAGAGCAGGAATTTTCTGCTACATGAGTATTATTATACTGTTTTGGAAAAATGCTGATGTGCACTTTCTTCAAGATACCTGTCAAAAGGCATGGCCAGGTTCCTGGTAAATAGTATTCCCACAGGTGTCAGCTCAATTTTTTCTAAACTTAAGTTCACTAGTCCTTCCTGTTTGAATTGTTCCAACTTTTTCCAGGCCTGAGAAAAATGATCCTGAAATTCTATTTTATAACGTGTTTCAAAATCCGTAATTGAAATTTCTCCATGACACATCAGAGTTTCAATTAGGTCACGACGTAACAGATCTTCTTCATCCAGTGTCATTCCTTTGCGAGGTATGAGCTTTTTTTCTGTGGCTTCGTTCACGTATTGATCAATTTCTTTCGTGTTCTGCCAGTAACTGTCTCCAAAATCTGAAATTGCAGATACGCCCACACCTATCTGAGCCATGTTGTGCAGAGTTGTGTAACCCATGAAATTTCGATGCAGAGTTCTGTTTTTTGCTGCAAGAGCAAGTTCATCTGTGGGAAGCGCGTAGTGATCCATGCCGATCATTACATATCCTGCCTCAGCCAAAAAGCGGATAGTTTCCAGATATATTGCTATTTTCTCTTCAGGTGAAGGTAAATCTTTCTCCCTGATTGCACGCTTATGTGTTTTGAACATTCCGGGTAAATAGGCAAAGCTGTAAATCGCCAGCCGATCCGGGTGCATTTTATAGACTTCTTCAAGGGTTTTTCTAAAACTCTGTCTTGTTTGCAGCGGCAGTCCGTAAATCAGATCCATATTTATGCTTTTATAACCCAGATTGCGGGCAGTTTCCAATGTTCTCCATGACTGTTCCACTGTCTGATTTCGATTAATTGCTTGTTGGATTGCCGGATCCAAATCCTGTACTCCAAAACTGATCCTCCGGAAACCAAGTTCATAAAGCAGTTCCAGTTGTTTGTTAGTAGTTACCCTCGGATCGGCCTCCAAGGCCCATTCTCCATCTTCTTGTACATCAAAGCAGGAGTGGATCATCTCAACTACTCTTCGGAGTTGTGAATGGTTAAGAAAAGTCGGAGTTCCTCCTCCAAAATGAACTTGTGCTATTTTTTTTCGAACGCCCAGGAGTTTAGCTACACCGGCTATTTCCTGGTCAAGAGCATCGAGATATCTCTCGACTATTTCCTGATTGTTGGTGATATATTTATTGCAGCCGCAAAAAGTACAGAGTTGGCGGCAAAAAGGTATATGCAGGTAGAGAGAAATCGGTTGCTCATTCAGCCCTTCTTTTTGCAAACAGGCTGCATATTCCTCGGAGAAATATCCTTCGCTCCAGACAGGAACAGTTGGATAACTGGTATAACGCGGTCCCGGTCTATTGTAACGCTGAATGATCTCCGGTGTAACTGCAAGCAGGTCTGCTGTCATTTTTGTATAGCGGATTTTTATTATTTTTCTTTACTAAAGAATGATGCCGTTTTAAAACCAGTGCCAAGAATCTTTAAACAATTTCTATTGAAATTTCCGCAGAGGAAAAAGATTGGCTGCGAAAAAAAACAGTACTGCAGCAATAACAATTGAGGGACCGGAAGGTGTGTCAATCTGCAGTGATGCCCACAAGCCAAGTCCAACTGAGGCCATACCTATAAGTGCACCTCCAAGTGCCATTTGTTCAGGAGTTCTACTGAAACGCCTCGCTGCAGAAACAGGAATTATTAAAAGTGAGGTGACCAGCAGAATTCCGATTATTTTCATGGATAAGGCAATCACAGCTGCAATCAAAAGCATGAAGATCAGTTGTACTCTGATAACTGGAACTCCTTCTGCCTGGGCAAGTTCACTGTCAAATGTAAGAGCAAGTAAAGGTCGCCAGAGCCAAAGAAATATCAGCATGATCAAAAGACCGCCGCCATAGATCCAGTAAAGATCTGTCATGTCTACTGCCAAAATGTCACCAAATAAATATCCCATTAAATCAACGTGCACCCAACTCATCAGGCTGATTGCCAACACTCCCATGGCCAGTGATGCATGAGAAAGTGTACCTAAAACAGCATCGTTTGCAAGCTGTTTTTGTCGTTGAAAAATAAAAAGAATCATTGCTACGGCGATGGCAACAACAAAAACACCGAAAATCAAATCAACTTCCAGAAAAATACCAAGTGCGACTCCCAGCAAAGCTGAATGAGCCATGGTGTCACCTAAGTAGGACATTCTTCGCCAGATCACGAAACAACCCAGTGGACCTGCAAGAATGGCAACTCCCATCCCGGCAATAACAGCCCGCCAAAAGAAATCATCTAAAATCATCACGGTCTGTCCTCACGCAATGTTCCGGATAATTGATGTGTATGGTCGTGATGGTGACTATATACAGCCAAAGCACTTCCGGAGTCTAAACCGAACAGCCGCAAGTATTCCGGATGCTGGCTCACATCTTCAGGTTCTCCCTCGCAGCACACATGGCGGTTCAAGCACAACACACGGTCTGTTGAAGCCATTACTACATGCAGATCATGTGAAACCATCAGCACACCGCAACCATGCTTATTTCTCAGGTTTCCAATTAGTTTGTACAATTCTGACTCTCCCATGTAGTCTACTCCCTGTACCGGTTCATCGAGAACAAGAAGTTCCGGATTTATCAAAAGTGTACGCGCCAGCATCACACGCTGAAATTCTCCTCCGGAAAGCTGATACACAGGCTTGTTTTTCAATGATAAAACACCGGTTTCATCCAGGACATTTTCAATTTGTCGAACGGAAAAATTTCCAGTCAAATTCATAATTCGGCTGACTGAAAGAGGAAGAATCGGATCTACAGTAATTTTTTGCGGCAGGTAGCCAATTCTGAGATTTGGTTTTTTATATATACTCCCGGTATTTGGAGGGATCACTCCCAACAAAACGCGGAACAGTGTGGTTTTACCGGCTCCGTTTGGTCCGATGATAGTCACAATTTCGCCAGCAGAGACAGTAAGCGAAACACCGGACAGCAACTCCTGTTCTCCAGCGAATAGAGACATATTTTCGGTTTGAAGCAGGATTTGTTTTTTTTCTTTTGCAGTTGAAAAATTTGCTGCAGTTTCTATCTTGGTTGGCATTGACAAATGAGTTAGTCAGAGTTATCCTGAAGTAAGCAATATTTATAACATATTTTACTCTTCAAAGCAAAGCCGCAAAGCAAAAACTGGATTTTGATGAAAACTGGAATTTGCTTTATTATTGTTATTCCACTTCTCTGGTTTAATCTGGCAATGGCAGCTTCAGATTTGAAAGTTGTGGTTTCAATAAAACCGTTTCACTCACTTGTTTCTACAGTAATGCAGGGGGTTTCAGAACCTGCTTTGCTTTTAAATGGAAACAACTCACCACATACCTATTCCCTGCGGCCAAGCGCTGCCGTCAAGCTTCAAAACGCAGATCTTGTTTTTTGGGGAGGAGAAAATCTGGAAGGATTTTTGGCCAAAGCAATTCATTCTCTGGCTGCAGGAGCCAGGGTGGTTTCATTTGAAGATACACCGGGACTCATACTGCGGCCCTTTCGCTCAGGTAAAGAGTGGCAGAAACTTGATCCTGAATCTGAAAATGATCAAGACCATTTAAAGAAACAGGAAATTCACAGGTTGCCCGGAAACGATCCGCACATTTGGCTGGATCCACTCAATGCTCAAAAAATCACCCAGAATTTAGTCCAAATATTGAGTGAGTTTGATCCTGAAAATGCGCAGACTTATCACAGTAACGGCAAAAAAACAATACTCCGACTTTCTGATTTAAACATACAATTGGAAACAAAAATGAGTTCTGTTTCATCAAAGTCTTATATTGTATTTCATGATGCATATCAATATTTTGAGAAGCGTTATCAACTCAATCCAATTGCTTCAGTTACAGTCAGTTCAGGTCCTTCAACAAGTGTTGGCAGGTTGATAGATATCCGTAAAAAAATAAAAAACAAAAACGTTCTTTGTATTTTCACGGAACCGCAATTTTCTCCCAAATTGGTGCAGACTGTTATTTCGGGAACTGCTGTAAAAAAAGGAATACTTGATCCTATTGGTACCAGCATTTCTCCGGGTCCAGAGATGTATTTTACTTTACTAAATAATATCAGCCATTCAATTAGTAATTGTTTTAAAAAATGATGTACGTGGAATAAACTATTTTCCATTAGAGAGATGATCCAATGTCCAAAATTAAGAAGATAAGAGAAGAAAATACTTTGGTGCAGGATGATTCCGATAATTCGGTTTTTGATCAGTTTATCACACATTTTTTGCGTGGTATGTCAGAACGAATGCGTGAGACCTACAGCAATTCAGAGTTGGAAGTCTTTCTCAAAGATCGATTTGCTTTTTTCAGGAAAGCAGTCAGCAGGAGTGGAATGGTACAAGTCGTTCCTCATAAACTGCCATCTAACACACATGAAGAATCATACTTTGCCGGGAATGTAATAATAGAAATAGTTTCTCCAGATGCACCGTTTATCGTCGTTACTGTTGAGGCACTGTTGCGTCAGTTGGATTTAATGATTCATCGAAAACTTCATCCTATAATGGGAGTACGCCTGACTGCAGAGAAAGAGATTTTGGGAGTTATTTCTCCAGTAGATACATCAGAAAAATTTGATCATCTCTATCTGGAAATTGATGCTGATGCAGACATCGTTTCCTTGAAACGTATTGAAAACCTGATTGCCGGTCACATGCTGGCAGTTCAGCTTGTCCAGAATCAGCGTCAAAATATGTTGAAGCGGCTGGAATCAATGGAAAAAGAAATTGATACAGTTACTGTCATTTCCTCTGATACAAAGGAAGAGTGGTCGAAACTTTGTGGATGGTTGAAACTGGACAATTTTACTTTAATGGGTTTTATCACACTTGTAGCGCAGGATTCAGATTCTACGAATTTCATTAAAACTATAGACAATTCCGGACTGGGAATTTTGGCAGAGACCTTTCTAGCTAAATCCTCCAAGACTCTTTTGAATGTTGTAACTGCACGTCTTAGTAAGCGCCGTCACTCAGAATTCCCTTTTGCATTGGACCTGATTCGTTTCACCAGTCCGGTTTTACGTTTTGAAAACTTGATGATGCTGAGTATCCGTGTTCCGGATAAGAAATCAGGTATGGTTGAGCATGTTTTTCTCGGTCTGCTCAGGGGAAGCTCACTCCAAGTAAAAAATGTTGAAACGCCTCTTATTCACCAGAAGATGGACTATATTTTCAAAAACCGGAATATGCTGGTGAACAGTTATGACTACAATGAAGTCGTCCGGATATTCCGTGCAACACCAAAATTTGAATTATTCCGTTCATCAAGGAAAGAATTGATTCAGGTTTGCGATGGACTCCTTTCTGTCAACAATCCTAATAATATTTATTGTTTTCAGATAAATACCAGAGTTACAGGAGTATTAAAGTTGATGATAGTGATGCCCACTTCACTTTTCTCTGAGGAAGCGATTGAACACACTGTTGTCTTACTCAAGGCAAAAATTCCACATCAGCACTGTGACTGGTTTGAAGCACGCGGAAGTGAAAAATCACGTCTACATCTGGAATTTGAACTGCAGGAAGACACACTGGGAAAAAGTGAATTGCCTAATGTTGATTTGCTGCAGCTTGAAAATGAAATCAGCGGACTGATAAAACCGTGGAAAATTCAATTGCGCGAACTCCTGCAGAGTAAAAATACTGGTGATGAAGGTGCACGATTATATGAACGTTATGTCCCACTGATGCCTTCTCATTACAGTGCCCGTGTTGAAATATTGGAAGCCCTGGAAAATATTCAGTTCATGGAATTGCTGACCCGGGATGATGATCTTCAATTCGACTTAAAACACTTCTCAATTCCATCAGTACTTGGAAAGTCTATTTCCCTGCTCTATGTTTACAGCAAAGAGAAAATACATTTGATTGAGATCATGCCTGTCCTGCAAAATCTTGGACTGCATGTAATCGACCAGTTGACGACAAGGATTGGAAATGATGAAAAAACTTTAGCTTTCATCCAGTCTTTTAGAGTAGTACGCAGTGACAGGAGAAAAATAGAAGAAGAGCATTTCAAACCATTGTTGGCACCAATAGTTAAACAGGTCTTCAAGAAAAAAACAGAAAATGACCCTTTGAATGGTTTGGCTTTACTGGCAAATTTAGCATGGCGGGAAATTAATGTACTTCAGCTTTATCGCAATCTATCTCTCCAATTAAGTGCACCTTTAACCAGTGAAACGATAAATGGGATTCTGCTCAGGCATCCCCTCTGCTCACGCTTGTTGTTTGAGACATTTGCCTGTCGATTTTCTCCTGAATCTTCTTTTGGTAATTTGATTTATCGTCAAGAAGTGCTTTTGCCGCAGAAAAAACATGAGTTCATTGAGAGTTTAGTAACAGTAAAACAGGTTACTGATGATGAAGTATTGCGTCGTTTGTTTGAATTGATTGAAAATACTTTGCGAACCAATTATTACCTGCAGCAAGATACTGAAGAAACAGGTATTTCCATCAAACTTGATTCTCGAAAAATAGAACAGATGCCGGACCCGGTGCCTTTCAAAGAAATATATGTGCATGATGTGGGGATGGAAGGTCTGCATTTACGTTTTGGACCAGTTGCACGGGGTGGACTTCGCTGGTCAGATCGGCCGGATGACCTCAGAACGGAAATATTGGGGCTTGTCAAAACACAACAAACAAAAAATGTGGTGATTGTTCCAGTTGGATCAAAAGGTGGTTTTGTGCTGAAAAACACTCCGGCATCACGTGAAGAAGCAATCACAGAATCTAAAAATCAATACAGACGTTTCATTAGTGCAATGCTGCAGATAACCGACAATTTTGACGCACAGGGTAAGATACAAACTCCAAGTCACGTTCTTTCCTACGATGATCCGGATCCATATCTGGTTGTTGCTGCAGACAAAGGGACGGCGACTTTTTCAGATATAGCCAACGAAGTGTCTGAAAAATGCGATTACTGGCTGGGCGACGCTTTTGCTTCAGGCGGTTCAGTCGGTTATGATCACAAAAGAGAAGGAATCACAGCTCGAGGAGGATGGGAATGCGTTAAACTGCACTTTAAGGAAATGGGGCGGGACATTCAGGCTGAACACACCACAGTAATTGGCATAGGAGACATGAGTGGAGATGTTTTTGGTAACGGGATGCTGCAGAGTAAAATGCTCCTTCTCAAAGCTGCATTCAATCATATGCATATCATTCTTGATCCTGATCCAGATGCTGAAAGTTCATGGCAGGAACGAAAACGTCTATTTGATTTGCCCGGATCCAGCTGGATGGATTATTCTAAGGAAAGAATCAGTTCCGGAGGCGGAATCTATGAGCGTAATGCAAAATCCATTAAGCTGTCGCCTGAGATAAAAGGAATGCTTGGTACAGATGCAGACAGTTTAAAAGGTGAAGATGCAGTACGGCTTATTTTACAAATGGACGTAGATCTGCTGTGGTTTGGCGGCATAGGTACATACATTAAAACTGCTGATCAAACTCATTATCAAGTTGGAGACCAGGCAAACAACTCTTTACGAATTGATACTACTGAATGTCAAATGAAGGTTATTGGTGAGGGGGCTAATTTAGGCTTGACTCAATTGGCGCGCATTGATCTTGCTAACAATGGAGTTAGACTGAACACCGATGCTGTTGACAATTCCGGTGGTGTAAATATGTCGGATTATGAGGTTAATCTCAAAATATTACTCCAGCAGCTTCTTAGAAGAGGCATTGTAGGGTCAAAGGAAGAGCGAAATGATCTGCTTGCATCAGCAACCGATGAGGTTTCTGAGCTTGTATTAGCCAATAACCGCGGACAGCACCGTTTGATCTCAATGGACAGCATTCGTTCCAACCTCAATTTCCGTTTGTTCCGTAAGCTGATTGCGCACCTGCAGGAACAGGGTATGAATAAACGCGGCGAATACATTCCAACACGTACAGAACTTGATCAGTTGGAACATGCAAACATGCCTTTGCCGCGTCCGGTCCTTTCAGTATTGATGGCTTATGCAAAAATGGAGATCTACGAAGCGCTTACCTCTTCAGAAATGCCGCTTGAAAAAGAACTGACTGCAACGTATTTAGAGTATGTTCCTAAAACTTTAAAAAGTCACTTTGGTGAAAATGCCAACGATCATCCTCTGAAAAAGGAAATTGTTTCTACGGTTCTGACGAACAATATCACTAATCAGGCAGGTTCAACCTTTGTTTCCAGAATGGCACAAGTCACTGAACGGAGCATACCTGATATAATAAGGACCTATCTGATACTGGAGTCAAGCCTTGGTGCAACAGAAATACGGGAGCGTCTGTATTCTATGACAGATATCAGTGAGAAAGAGCGTTACGAAGTACTGATAGATTTGGAAGATGTTTTGAAGATGCTTGTTCGAAATGTACTGCAGAGTCAAGCAGTTCCACCGGGTTTTGAACAAATCGACCAATATCATGGATTATTGAGTGAACTGGTGGAGCATCCAGATAATTCTGTAGATACATTAAATTCAGAAAACGATCAATCTCCTCCAGATTCCGAGCGGGAAAAAGTTCAATCAGAAGATTTAAGCGAACAACGTGCAATTGACGCTGTCAGGACCTCACTGCGGCGTTTAAGATTAGCTCCGGATGTAATTCATTTGTGCATTAACAAAAAACTGGGTGTCTCTACGGCATATCGTATTGCAGAGAGTGTAGAACAGAAATTTGGACTAGACTGGCTTCGAGAACGTCTGATTTTGCAGGAGCCAGGCAATGATTGGGAACTGGAATTTCAGGACATTCTTTTACGTACATTGGATGCAAACAAATTGAGGCTGTTGGAAGTACTGCTTGCATCTCACAAAATTGAGACAATGAAAGAACAGGATTTCCCAACTTTACTGGAACCGCTGGAAGAAATGAATGCTGCCCATTTACGGGCATATATTCAGTCACTTGAGCAACTGAAAAGCGGTTCATTGATCAGTCTGACTTCAATTGCAGTAAATCTTAGTCATTTGGATTTTCTCAAAAACATCTCTTCAAAAATCTGAAAAACCTGACAATTAACTGGTATAAAAAATATATGATTGCAATGATCCTTGCCGGAGGAACAGGGACACGTCTCTGGCCTTATAGTCGCAGTATGACTCCCAAACAATTTCTCAATCTTGGTTCAACTCACGAATCCCTGTTCCAGGAAACATGCAGGCGTTTGGAAACACTTATTGATCCGGAGAAAATCTATGTTGTCGGTTCTGCATCACATGAAGGAGAGCTTCAGCAGCAGATGGCGCAAATATATCCGGACTATCGTCCTGAACAGTTGCTTATTGAACCGCTTAGCCGCAACACTGCACCGGCCATACTATGGGGGATTCTTCAGATTCCGGAAAATCAACGCGGTGAGCCGGTCGTCATTTTGGCTTCGGACCACCTGATAAAGGCACCTGAACATTTTATCGGTGCCTTAAAAAATGCGGAAACTCTGGCAAGTTCAGGTTATCTTGTGACTTTTGGTATACGTCCGGACCGGCCGGAAACAGGATATGGTTACATCAAGGCAGGAGAAGCACTTGAAGTCGGTTTTAAGGTTGCAGATTTTGTTGAAAAACCTGACCAGTCAACGGCAGAAAGTTATCTGGAATCCTCAGATTATACCTGGAATGCGAGTATTTTTATGGCAACCGCAGAAACCTGGCTGGATGAATTTCGTAATCATGCACCGGGATTGCTGGCTGTATTTGAAAACGCAACGGTTGATGGAAAGGAGCTTGCGGATCCGGAAGTAATCCGGAAAATATACCAATCCATCGAGTCTGACTCAATTGATTACGCACTGCTTGAAAAATCAAAGCGGGTTGCGGTTTTGCCTGTTGATATGGAATGGAGTGACCTTGGCAGTTGGGAAAGTATTTATCAGGTTTCAGAGAAAGACAAACAGGGTAATGTCATACGGGGCAACGTTATTTCCCATGAAACGCACAATTGCCTGATCTTCAGCAGCAAAAAGCTGGTAACGAGTATTGGTGTTGAGAATTTGATCATTGTTGAAACTGATGATGCGCTGCTGGTATGCGACATGACGCGTTCCCAGGATGTAAAAAAACTCGTGGAAACACTTAAAAGAGAGGAACGTCACGAATATAAGTTTCATGCACGGGTAATGCGTCCCTGGGGCTCTGCCACAACAATTCTGGAAAATACGAGCTATCGTATCCGCATGCTGGAAATCCAGACAGACAAAAGTATGTCTCTACAGAGCCATCAACAGCGTAGCGAACACTGGGTTGTGCTTGAGGGAACAGCTGATGTTCAGCGTGGTGATGAAAAGGTGATTCTGCAAAAAAATGAATCT
>Ga0208830_1001311_pt1 | contig 11208 bp, 12 predicted proteins | sample DeeseametaMP2634_FD_184169 | JGI IMG/M metagenome (GOLD analysis project Ga0208830, IMG submission 184169) | Marine microbial communities from the Deep Atlantic Ocean - MP2634 (SPAdes) | ecosystem: Environmental > Aquatic > Marine > Oceanic | place: Northeast of Antigua and Barbuda, North...
TTAAACGAAGATAAGATTGGTGGAGCAGCAATCGACGTATTTACGTCAGAACCTATAGGTGAAGACAATCCATTAGTTAAAGCAAAAAATATTGTTTTAACTCCCCATTTAGGCGCTTCAACTGAAGAAGCGAAAGAAGGTGTCAGCCGAGCAGTCTGCGCCCAAGTCAGGGATTATTTGCTTCATGAAAAATTGACAAATGCTGTTAATATGCCCATTTCTGATCTGGCCAAGCTGAAAGAAATCCAACCTAGTTTGGAATTATCTGAAATCATGGGCAAGCTTCAAAGCCAATTGGAATCAGGCGCCATCAATAAAATACACGTAGAATGTGCCGGATCCATGGATGAACCTAAAACGGCTACACTGGCATTTTTAAAAGGCATGCTGTCAACTCGCATTCCTGACCGTGTAAATTATATCAATGCTGAAACACTTGCAGTGGATTTGGGAATTAAAATTGAGCATAGCTACACTTCAGATTGTAGTTCGTACACGAACCTGATACGCACAAAAGTAACAGGTGAAAATGGCACAAATCAGATCAATGGCAGCGTCTTTGAAGGCAAGCGCCTGCGATTGGTAAATATCCTTGGCTATGAGATGGATATTACTCCCAGAGGTACAATGCTCTTCACTCGTAATAAAGATGTTCCCGGTGTGATCGGAAAAGTGGGTTCAGCTTTAGGTGCAGCCCACATCAATATTGGTGCATATTTATTAAGCCGCGATTCTGATAATGGTGAAGCATTCGCTGTAATCCGTGTGGATAATGAAGTGCCGGAAGATATCCTATCAGCACTTGCTGATATGCCGGAAATTGTTTCTATCCAGCAAATTCATTGCTAACCTTGTTTTCTTCCCCAGCAATCCAAAAACAAATCCCAATCAAAATAGCAGGCGCAGGTATAGCTGGAATGTCTGCCGCCATACATCTCAAAAAAGCCGGCCAGGATGTTGTTGTTTATGAAAAGCAATCAATGGTAGGCGGAAGCAGGCACGGTGATTATGAAGGGTTGGAAAATTGGATCTTCAAGCAATCCATGTCAGAATTTTTTGCAGAACACGGATTTGATTATGAAAAATTGAGTTCCATTCCAATTCATCAGTTCACCATTCATACTAAGGAAAAAGCACCTTTTGTTGTGCAATCACAACAGCCGTTTTTTCATATGATCAAACGCGGGCCAGGTAAAGATTGCCTGGATTATCAATTGTTTGAACAGTGCAAAAAAGCAGGTGTTGATTTCAAATTAGGTAAGCCTGCACCTGAAATAATTGATATTGACAGCACCGGGTCAAAAAAAGCAGCAGCGTATATTAAAGGGGTAAACTTTGAAACAACTTTAAATAATCAGGTTCATTTATTATTAGGGAAAAATTTTGCTCCAAAAGGTTATTCATATTTGATCATACTGAATGGCAAAGCCACATTGGCAACGGCTTTCAAAAAAGTAAAAAATGAAATAACAGATCCACTAAAAAACTCGATGGGCTATTTTCGAAAAAAAGGATTTTTAATACCCGATGAACACATTTTTGGCTACAGGGGAAGTTTTTCCATTCTTAACATGAAATTATTTCAAAGGCCATTTCGTATTGGCGAAGCCGGTGGTTTTCAGGATTTTCTTTTTGGTTTTGGAATCAGGATGGCGATGAATTCTGGTCTTACTGCAGCATTACATCTAAAAGGTGAAGTGCAAACATCGAAACGCATCCTGCGAGATTTGAACAGGAAAAGAAATTTATCATTTATTAACCGCATTCTGTATGAACGGTTCAGTGATCAGCAAATGGCAAAAATCGCAGCGTCTTTTGAAAACGTTGAAGAACCGCTTCATTTGTTGTCACAAGCATACAAATGGAACTTTAAGAATAAATTGCGTTGGATAAGATTAAAGGGACGGTATGAAGTTCGCCCTGCTTAGGAGCATGCAATTCTTTGCCATGATTATAACATTGTCTGGTCTCTACATCGGTATACGCGATAACAATGTGATGCTGGAGTTGAATGCGTTGATAATCGGTGCTGGAATTTTTTATGCCGCAAATACGGTAATTAAGAATAGCAATTAATTGCTTAACTAATTAATATGCTTATAAATTCAATTTTACTATGCGAGGAAATATATGACCAAACTCTGGGATGACCTGAAAAAAAACATGAAAGATTGGGGCTCCGTTGCTGTAGAAAAAGCAGAGGAAGTCAGCAAGATTGCCGTAGCCAAAACAGAAGAACTCACCAAGATCAGTAAGATCAAAATTGAAATTCATCATCTGCAGCGGGATTTAGCCAAAACGTACGAAAATCTTGGGAGACTTGTAGCCTACCACGCTAAAGAAGAGAATATGGTCAACTTTACAGGCAATAAAGAATTCTATCGCTCGTTACAAAAGATAGAACAGACCCAAGGGAAGATCACAGATAAAGAGGGTGAAATTCAAAAAGTAAAGGATGAATTTAATCTCCAGGAAAATGACGTTGCTACCGCAGAACAGGATATCGAAACTGAAGTTGTTGAAGAAGAAACCAAGGCTTCAGAAGAGGGATCACACGGAAAATCCTCTGATCCAGATACGCCAAAATCTTGACCAAACCATCTTCCTCTACAAGGCGCAATGCCCTTGACCTTTATTTAAAAGAAATAAAAAAAATAGAACCCCTTTCTCCCCAGGAAGAAGTTGCCTTGGCGCAACAAGCCAAAACAGGGGATACGAAAGCCTTTCAAAAACTGGTTACGCATAATTTGCGCTTCGTGGTTGCTATGGCCAAGAAATTCCAGGGACAAGGGGTGCCCTTTGAAGATCTTATCAATGAAGGTAATCTGGGCCTGATCAGGGCTGTGAATACCTTTGATGAAACACGGGGTTTCAAATTTATATCCTATGCGGTATGGTGGATCACCCAGCGCATGCGTACAGCCATCCAGAAAACAGGCCGTGTAGTGCGGTTACCTTCACACATCACGGAATCCATGGGCAAGTTATATCGTAAATCATTGGAACTTGAACAAGAATTTGAGCGGGAGCCAACCACAGAAGAAATGGCAGAAATTTCCGATACAACAATCAAATGGATAGAAGACCTCGTGAAATCTTACTCCGGTCCAGTTTCATTGGAGGACAGCAGTGCAGAAGATCGTCCCTTGATCGAATATTTGATATCGAACGATCCCCGCCCGGAAATGCAGTTAATGCAGGAATCATTGAAAAATGAGATCAAGAACCTTATTAAAAAATTGAAAGACCGTGAAGCTCACGTCCTAACTGAATATTATGGACTGGGAGAAGATGACCCAAAAACACTGGAACAGATTGGTGAACAGTTAGATCTATCCGGTGAACGGGTACGGCAGATCAAGGAACGTGCCCTACAGCGTTTACGGAAATCTACTACTTCACAGTTATTAAAGTTATATCTCGCTTAGCATTTGGTTTATATAGGTACAAAATCTTAAAATACGGTAAATAAAAAGCAAACTAATCCATGTTTGGCCGCAAAAAAAATATTCAAAAACAATATATAATTATTTCGCAAGATGACAGTGGTGTCCGCCAGCACAATATATCGCGTCAACGTTTATTCACATTCGCATCCATGGCAGTCATTGTATTGGCAGCTGTTTTCTTTTTCAGCGCTGATTCATTGACCAATATTCTTTATAAATCAAAGCTGGCAAAGATTAAACAAAATTATTCCATGCTATCAACGACCCTTGAAGAACTTCAAGGTGAAGTGGCTGCGATGTCTGGTAATATGGAATCCATTGAAGAAAAAGATAAAGCAATACGTACCTATGCAGATATGCCCCAGATCGATAAGGATATTCGCAAACTGGGTATTGGTGGTGTTCGCCATGCAGAAAAACCCAGGGTTGATGATGTGCTGACTAACCGCATTAAATCTCTAGAAATGGATGTGCAAACATTATCCAGAAAGGTGAAACTGGAATTATCCAGTTACAGCGATATTTACAACAAAGTTACGAAAGATGTAAAAATGATGCACGCCATACCCTCTATCCGGCCCATTGCAGGCGGATATCTGAATTCCACTTTTGGATACCGCAAAGATCCAATTAACCGCAAAGTTCGTTTTCATTATGGCCAGGACATTACTATCAATTCAGGTGAAGTTGTATTAGCTCCCGCTGATGGGACTGTTAAGGAAGCCCGTTATCGCGGCGGCTATGGCAATGTCGTCAAGATCGACCATGGTTACGGCTACACCACACTATTCGGCCACCTTTCAACTTTCAATGTGAAAAAGGGCCAGAAGGTCAAACGTGGCAATATTATTGGTAAATCTGGAAACTCTGGCCGTTCCACTGCTCCGCATCTGCATTATGAAGTCCATCATTATGGCACGCCGCAGAATCCCCTGGATTATTTTTTCAGTGGCTATCTGCAATAAGCTGAACCTTATTCAAACTTCAGTTTTTTATTCCTATGCATAGATCTTACTTCATCGAAACCTATGGCTGTCAGATGAATGTTGCTGATTCTGAATTAGTTGAAGGATTACTGCAAAAAGAGGGCTACCAACCGGCCAGCGATATCAAAAGTGCTGATGCTATTTTTGTAAACACCTGTGCCATCCGAGAGCACGCGGAAGAAAAAGTGCATTCACAGCTGGGCAGATACAATCTCATCAAAAAACTAAAGCCCGCTACAATCATTGGAGTTCTGGGCTGCATGGCACAAAATTTGAAGGATGAAATTCTGGAAAGTAAACCTTACGTGGATATTGTTCTGGGTCCAGATTCATACCGTAAACTGCCAGAGATCCTGAATCGAAAAGTTGAGAATTCTGAAAGTGTTGTAGATACAAAACTATCCCGGTATGAAGTATATGATGATCTTTTCCCCAGCCGCAATGAAGGTATCAATGCCTGGATCTCCATCATGCGCGGTTGTGATAAGTTTTGCACGTTTTGTATTGTACCTTTTACCAGAGGCCGTGAGCGGAGCAGAAGCATCGCAAGCATTGTTGCTGAAACAGAAAAAGCTGTTGCAGATGGATTTGTAGAAATTACTTTGCTTGGCCAGAATGTGAATTCATATAAGCATGAGCATGAAGGTTTTTCGGATTTATTGGAAGCAGTTGCGTACGTAAGAGGTGTAAAAAGAATTCGTTATACATCACCTCATCCGCAAGACATCAATACGAAACTGCTGGAAGTTATGGCTGCTCATGACAATATTTGCAATTATATCCATCTTCCATTGCAGGCCGGTAATAATCGCATACTCAAGCGCATGAATCGAACCTATACCAAAGAACATTTTATGGGTTTAGCTGATCATATTCGCGATATGCTGCCCAATGTCGGCATCAGTACGGATATCATTGTTGGGTTTCCCGGTGAAACAAATACCGAGTTTGAAGAAACCCTCGACGTTATGGAAAAAGTAAAATTTGATTCCGCATTTACATTTAAATATTCCTCTCGTCCCGGGACCAAAGCTGCTGAATACAGTGATCATATTACTGAGGTAGAAAAACAAAAGCGTTTGCAGCGCGTCATTTCTTTACAGAAAAAACATACCCTGGAAAGAAATTTGGAAAGTGTTGGCAAGATCGAAGTAGTGCTTGTTGAAAAGGAAAGCAAAAAATCTTCAGCTTATTGGGCTGGTCGGACAGACTCCAACAAATGGGTGATTATTGAAAAAGGAAATACCAAAATAAAAGACTTCGTTCCTGCATTGATTACAGCTGCGAAAGGCGTTACTTTACATGGAGATTTGGTAACCCAAGAGGAAGCGCACGCTGTATGAAACTTGTAAAAATATTTATCACCCTGCTTGCCATTATTCTTGTTCTGCTTTTCCTGCTGCAGAATACTGATGTGGTTAACGTTAATCTGATATTTGTTCAATACGACGATGTGAAAGTTGCTTTTGTCATGATTGGTGCACTTTCTGTGGGATTATTTGTTGGCTTTAGTATTGCTGTAGCTAATATTCTTTCCTGCAAATCAGAAATACGTTCTTTGCGTACCAAAAACCGCAGTTTATCAGACGAATTAAATGATCTGCGTAATGTGGCTATTGATGAAGGGATCTACGACCTGGATGACGGAGACGAATAGGTTTGAATACACTGCTTTTGATAGCTGTCATCGTTTTGATAGCCGCCGGTATTGCTGCCGCGGTTTACTTTCGTCCTAAAAAACCTCGCCGCTTCGAATCACTTTACACTGACGCATTAAATGCTATTGTCCGAGGTGATTCCAAAACAGCATTAAAACTTTTACGTGATGTTGTTAAACAAGACACGAATCACATTGATGCATATTTAAAGATGGGGGAAATTCTCCGGGAAGAAGGAAATTCTCAACAGGCAATTAAAATCCACCAATCATTAACAGTCCGACCAAATCTCGATGATTTTTTAAAGATTGATATCCACCGTTCACTGGCAATGGATTATTTAAGTGTTAATAATTTAATCAAATCGAAGCGGGAAGCTGAATTCATCCTAAAGATCGAAAAAAAGAATACCTGGGCATTGGAATTTTTATTGGGTATAGCTGAACGCGATCATGACTGGGTTCACGCTGCCAAATTAGCCAAGGATATTCAAAAAATAACTCAGCAGCAGGATCCCAGTAAACTGGCGCAATTTCAAGTATATGAAGGTTTGGATAAACTGAGTAAAAACGATCGTGAGGGTGCACAGAACTGTTTTCAAAAAGCATTGGTAATCGATTCCACTTTTGGCCAGGCACACCGCCGGCTGGGTGATTATTATGCTGAAGACAGGGATTTGATTAAAGCCATCGATTATTGGGAGCAATATGCATTATTGGATCCTGATAATGCTGGTTATGTTTTTTCAAAAATTGAAGCAGCGCTTTATGATTTAGGCAGGTATAGTGAAGTTGAAAAATTCTATAGGCGCATGCTTGATCAGAATCCTGGTAATCTCGATGCACTGGCACACATGGCCAATGTATTGGAAGAAAAAGGCGAACGCCAGCAAGCGTTGGATCTGGTAGATTCTGCCATGGAAAAATTTGACAATTCTGTTCATATACGTTTGATGAAATTGAAATTGAGTTTAACAGTCGCACCGCCCCATGAATTATCTCAACAAATAGATAAGATAATCGATTTTTTAACCGATGAAAAGGAAAGCAGCTAACTTTGAAGCTGTGGATATTTTGGCCGATTTTAATTTCGACTTTTCTTTCTGCGCAAACCTTTAATATATATTTCCAATTACTTGAAGAAGGACGGATCCAGGAAGTCAAGGATCAGCTTCCAGAACTCAAGTCAAAATATCCTTACGAACCGGCAATTCCATATCTGCAAGCTTTAATGGATGATGATGGTTATTCAGCAATCATTCAATTTCGGCAATTCATAGAAAAATTTCCTGATAGTGAGTATACTGATGACGCTGAAATGAAAATTGGTGAATATTTGTATTCCCGAGGACTTTATGGGCAAGCCAGCCAGCAGTTGAAGAAAATTACATTAAAGTATAAAAACAGTAACCATTTACAAAGATCAGTTGATTTATTGGTTTCAAGTTTCAAAGCAACCGGGGAAATAGACAGTGCAAAATATTATGTTTCCAAAATCAAAGCTCGCAATTCTGAATTGCAGGTGGATCATTATGGTTTTAATGTGCAGAGATTTGATGTAAAGCTGAAAAAGCTCACTAGCAAAGATGAAGGAAAAACTAAAGCATCCATCGCACAGGATTTGTCCCAACCGTGGGTCGTTCAATTAGGAGCTTTTGGAAAATATGATAATGCTAAACGGTTGAAGAATATGATCAAAAATGCAGGTTATCCCGTTGAGATAGTTGAAGTCATGTCAAATGGCAAGCGACTTCATGTTGTTCGGGTAGTCAGATTTAATTCAGAACATGAAGCTGGAAACGTCGGAAAAAAAATTAAAGCACAATATGGCGTAAATTATAGGGTACTGAAGCGCCCTAAATAGAATTGGTTCATTTTATTATATTTTAATGTAGTTAACGAATGATATTCCGTAATTTTATTAAAAGGTTTTTTATTTTATATTCTATTACTATTATGATAAGGTTTTGTTGAAATTAAGAGAAGTAAAACAGTTTTTTAACAACATTTTAAAACACAAACCAAAGGAAAATCATATGAAAATTATAAATAATTCTTATGGTCTAATTTTCAATATCCTTTTGACAGCTGCGGTATTGGTCTTAATCTCCGCATGTGGAGAAAAAGCCCAGATTATACCTGCACCACCACCCACCCCCCCCGATCTTCATCCGCCAACTCAACCCACGAATCTGAAGGCAACCACCTTCTCGATATCTCAAATCAATCTCTCATGGGAAGCAAGTGTTGATCCTGTAGTTGATACTTTAGGAGTTAGTACAGGAGTTAAAGGCTATTATATCTACCGTGACGGAAAAAAACTCCGTGCTAATCAAGGAACTAAATTCAGCGACACTGGACTCGAATCAGGTAAGAGCTATTCCTACACGGTTGAGTCCTACGATGGTGCAAATAATACTTCAGATATGAGTACACCAGCGAGCGCTGCAACACCTAAAGTTTCAAGCGAAGTAGTAGCAGATTGGTTTGCATTTGCTAAAAATCAAGAATGGGACAAGATGGAGAGCATAGCTCGAAAAGCGTGGATAAGTGACGGTGTTTTTTGTCCTTGGCTGTGTGCGAAGGAAATTGCTTGGCATTATGAATCAATAGAAATTAAAAGTTATGATATAAAGCCCAAGTCAGATACAGATGAAACATTACATACCTATCAGGTTATTGTAACAACTTCATCAGGTAATAAAACTATGGCAGTAAATGTCTACAAGGAAATTGTATCAGGGCAAGTAAGTTGGGGTGTTGATCCAATTATTTTTCATGATCTTTAAAATGAATCTAGTTTAGTTGGACGCGCTGAATACTCTACACAAATAGATTAATTATAATAAACAACAAACCCCGCATTGCGGGGTTTGTTGTTTATTCCATATTTTTCTGCAATAATCCTTACATTCCATTGATGAAAAAACATATTCCAGTATTAGCCATGAATCGGTTATGGCTGTACATTTTGTACCCATGACTGGAGAGGCTGAACAGTAAAGATTAAGGCAGGATAAAGAGACATTTGGATTAAATTACAAGGTCTTTAATCGACTATAATAATTTTGGGAATGATTGGGCGGCTGGTGCCCCCCGCGGTCTTCAAAACCGCCGTCCCCGCCACAAACGGGGAGCTGGGTTCGATTCCCAGGCGTTCCCGCTAAAATTTCAGATCTTCCAATCCCTTTATTTGGGGATTATCAATATCACCATACATTTCTAAATAAATAGACTTGCCTTTGCGGGGCAGTGTATTACCGGTTCCTTCTTCCCAGACATCAATAAACTCAACAATGGGTCGAGACAGGTTGCTGATCTCAACGGTAAAGTTATCTATAGTAAAATCTGAATCATATTGGATGGGCTGCCGTATAGAAAAACTGCCGTCAACAACTGCTTTCCCAAACTGGGTATCCGCTGTTGCTTTTATTTTAAGATCCTTACCCCTATTAAAGTTAACGGTCATGTTAATTTCTCGTATTCTGAATTTGCCGCTGTTGATATTCAAATAATCAGCAATTTCTTTGAATTGCGGTTCCTGATGGACTTCCCGGGGCACATTGATCTCCAGGTTTTTCAGCGATATTTCAAAGGCCGCTTTTTCAACAATGGGAATCTCATCGTAAGTATCAAATTCAAAGGCAATATTTTTAGCTTCTGTTTTGAAGTCAGCAATACTGAAAGTTGTTTTTGAAGACCTGTCAACGGTGAAACTGGCATTGACTTTGGCAACAGAAAAACCGGCTTTTTGCAGTTGAAACTCTACAACCTGGTTACGCTCATTCAGATCAACACTACCGCTGGCGCCAAAATATTGTTTCACTTTGCCAATAACTATAGAAACTTTATTTTTTACCAACTTTGGTTTACGGTAGTCATCATATTGACCATAATTGGCCATCTTTTCTTTCAGCAGCAGCCAAATATTTGGGGAGTCAAAAGACACCTCCATTTTAAAATTTGACATTTCAAATTCCGGACCTGAGAACTTGTATTTGACCTTGGCGCGCTCATTATATTCATTGAATTCACCTGAAACCTCAATATTGGAAAAGCTGTATTTCAACAGGCCGATGTCCAGGGCACCGCTGCCGTTGTTCAATTCTGATCGCCGACCACGGTCCTGTACTGCACCACCAATATGAATATCCTTGATCATAAATGAGATCTCACCTAACGAAAAGTCGCCATCCCCATCCTGACCGAATAATGATGCGATTAATAATATATAGGGTATTTTAGACATAATAAGCTCCTTATTAATCTATCTGAAATAAAAAAGGGCGAATAAAATATCGCCCTTTTTACTATTTAATTAAGTGGTTATTTAATTTTGAAAAAGTTTTTAAATATAATAACCAGCTGCGTGCATGTCGTGTTTTGCACTAATGATGCAGTTTATTCACCTTGCTCTTCATCTAATGAACTCGTTGGTTTTGATGAAAGTTTTACTTCCATTTCATCTCTAAAGTTAGTTATTTCGCGGTGTTTATTTGCTAATTCGCTTAACTTATTTTCCCAAACAACTCTCATAGAATCCAATTCATCATGGAATGTTTGATGAATATTCATTTCATCTTCAAGCTGTTCTTTCCTGTATTTAGTTTTAGTTATTTCTGCAAAGAGAACAGCTATATTTGTTTTATAACTTTTTATTGAATCCTCTATAGTTGTAATCATGTCATCAGCAGACTTTTCTGTCGTTCCAAGATTGCTTCCTCCAGAAGCGAGAGTTTCAATAGTCTCTTTTAGTTCTTTAATCACATCATTCTGATCATCTATCTTTTTTTCTAAATCATTTAACTTCTTGGTCATATTTGTTGCTTGGGTTTCTGTAAGATTTATCTGTCCAAAACAAATACTCGAAAAAATTGAAATGATTATAATTTGTTTTAACATACTATTACCCTCCCGTTGCCTTTAGTAGATTAGCTTTAATTCTTTCTCGCCTTAATTGAGTTCTAGTCTTCTCTTTCTTTATTGGAATTTTATACTCTGAAACTGATATACTAGCCATTGGCTTTACATTAGACTCAGGGCCAATTGAAACAACTTGTAATGCGTGGCCTGATGCGCCATAAATATCAGTAACGGTCAGTCTAAAAGTATATAT
>Ga0208830_1001313_pt1 | contig 11192 bp, 13 predicted proteins | sample DeeseametaMP2634_FD_184169 | JGI IMG/M metagenome (GOLD analysis project Ga0208830, IMG submission 184169) | Marine microbial communities from the Deep Atlantic Ocean - MP2634 (SPAdes) | ecosystem: Environmental > Aquatic > Marine > Oceanic | place: Northeast of Antigua and Barbuda, North...
CCTGTGGGCAGGAATACCACCCGAAGTCGAACCGCGGGTCGCCAAGCTTACCAACTTGCCGCCGGTCGGTCCAGGAGCGCCTGGAATACCGCCCGAATCCCTAAGGTTCCGGGCATCCCCGCCGGAGGTTGGTACCAACCAGGAAGTGTTTGGGCGTTCTGACGTGCGGCGAGCCTGCATTCCAGGAGCGCAGGGGATAATGAACGCTCGCAGTCAGGCTAGGTTCTACGCAATGCTGGCCAATCTCGGTGAGTTGGACGGGATTCGCCTGCTTTCGGAGGACAGGGTCCGAACATTCAACATACCCCGTCCCCCTTGTGATTACGATCCGGTGCACGGCGTACCTCATCATGGGACCATTGGGGGCTTGCACTTCGCTGGTAGCCCCGGCATGGGCGCCATGGGGAATAACCCTCGTGCTTTCGGGCATAACGGCGCTGGTGGCTCGCTGGGCTGGGCCGACCCCGGGAACCGGCTGGCGGTCGCTGTTCAACACAACCGCATGGTTCCCCACGGTCCACCCGAGGAAAGTCCGCTGACGCCCATAGGCACGGCGGTGCGAGAGGCTCTGGGGATACCTCATTAACGACCATAGCGGGCCTCGTTTAGCTTGTTCGGCCAGGTATTGACGTATTCAGTGCCTTCCTGCTCGGCTGGGTTCAGTTTCAACAGCTTAAACCCCATCGCTACGGGCCTCCTTGCACTATCAATATTGTCGGGCGCCGCGTTGGTTGGGTTTCCCTCGTTGGGACTGCGAAACATTGATAATATCCATTCCACATCGCGGTAACCTTCTCCACTGGGGACGAGCTATCCCGACTGCGCCAGCGACGGGAGCACATTAGCGACCTCGATGGCTTGGCTGATCGGGTGAAGACCTTCTGTGCGAAAGTGGCCGGTCGCCTCCGCACGTTTGATTTCGACGAAAAGCGCCTGGCATTGCAGGCGCTTCAAGTCAAAATTGTTGTCGGCAAGAGCGGTGCACGGTTGCAGGGAGCCATCCCGACGAACTTAGCTACCATTGAACAAACATTGGCATGACCACGTGGATGTAGTCTTCGGAGTCTGTGGGTTTGAAGACGCCGGGGCTGGACGATGTGGTCGTTTCTAGGGCAACTTTACCTCGTTCCAGCACCTGCAGCACGTCTAGCAAATACCGGCTGTTGAAGGCGATCTTGCCCTCCCCACCTTCGATGGAATCGGCCACCACTTCGTCCTCGTTGTCTCCGATCTCTTCCGACTTGGCCGAGATAATCACCTTGCCCGGGGAATCGCCGTTCTCGCCGGGCACCACATGAAGCCGGATAATGTTGCTACCGTCCCGGGCGAAAATGGCCGCCGTGCGCGCCGCCCGCAGCAACGCCGGCAGGTCGAAGATAGCGCGAGTTTCGTAGGATTGGGGAATAAGTTGCTCGTAGTTGGGGAAGGAGCCTTGCAGCAATTGGGAAACCGTCTCAATCGTCTGGCTGCCGGTAATCCGGAACAGGACCTGTCCCTTGGCCGGAGACATCACAATTTCGACCGGCTCCTCTTGATCGCTCAACATCCTGCCAATCTCGTTCAACGTGCGGGCCGGAACTATAACCTTCATCTCGGTATCAATCGGTGCGTTCAAAGCGCCGTGCTGCACCGCCAAGCGGAACCCGTCGGCGGCGGCCAAGCTGAACTTGTCTCCTCCCAACTTGAGTTCAACCCCAGTCAAAACTGGGCGGGATTCCTCAGTGGCCGCTGCAAAGGCTACACGGTTGATGGCCGCCCTCAATACTGCAGGGTCGATGCTAGCCGCGATTCCGTCTTCCACCGTGGGAATGGGAGGAAATTCGCTGGGATCCGCGCCGTGAATGTTAGCCTTATTTTGCCCGCAGGAAAGCTTTAAAACACCTGACCCCTGCTCCAATTCAATGTCGATCCGTTCGCTGGGCAAGGAGTTGACGAATTCGGTGAGAAGCCTGGCGGGAACAGTAATGGTTCCTTCTTCCTCAACCATCGCCCCGATCCAGGTAGTCATGGCGATCTCCAGGTTCGTCGCCGACAGCTTTAGCATCGACTGGTCCGTGCTGATCAGCACGTTCTGGGTGATGGGCAAGGTGGACCGGTTGGCTACCGCCCGGCCGACGATACCTAGTCCCCGGCTCAGGTTTTCCTGCAAGCAAGATAATTTCATAGTCGGATCACCTGACATGAAGATGATGATTGGTACAATTCTGGTATCAACAGAGGTAGATTTCCCTTGTGGGCAAGCTTGGCCCGTCCAGCCCGGACAGGCTCGCCTGAATGGTAACGGATATTATGGCACCCCAAGGCGACAAAAACAACTTATGTAAAGCTATATCATTCACCGTATCTGAGACGTATCGATGGCGTCATTCGGGTTCGGCCTAATTTCCACTCCTGCGTTTGCTATAATAGCCTCCGGCAACGACCGCCTACCCAGGCTCAGCCACTGATTCCAGCGCTGCTTTCTCTCCGGCACGTACCGGAGACGGGGTCTAATATGACGGATTTTCTGTTCCATGACGATAGCTATCTACGGGAGTTCGATGCCAAGGTTACTGGTGTGACCGATGATGGAGTCGTCCTGGACCGCACCGGATTCTACATAGGAGGGGGCGGCCAGCCCTATGACACCGGTACGCTGGTCGTTGAAAATGAAGAACGGCTTGTAACAAAAGTCGGTAGGTTGGCCGGAGATATCGTACATACTGTAGAAGGGCCGGTGCCTTCGCCAGGGACCGTTGTCACTGGGCGTATCGACTGGGATCGGCGGTTTTCTCTGATGCGAACCCACACCGCATTGCACATCCTATGCGGCGTGATCTGGCGGGATTACGGGGCAAAGGTTACCGGAGGGGACATGCGGCCCGGCGAGGCTAGGATGGATTTCGAACTGGAATCCATGAGCGCCGAGTTCGCCGAAGAGATCGCCGAGCGGATCAACGCGGAAGTCGCGGCGGCCCGTGACGTGTTGGTGAATCGTCTAACCCGCCAACAAGCCGAGATGCAACCCGACCTGATCAGAACCAAGATCAATCTCCTTCCGGCAAACATAGAGGAAGTTCGCACCATAGACATACAAGGATTGGACATGCAAGCGGACGGTGGCACCCACGTCGCCAACACTCGGGAAGTGGGCGGCATCAAGGTGGTCGGCCACGAAAGCAAAGGGCGCATCAACAAGCGGCTTCGCATCGCCCTCATCGACCCGTAACCCCGGCTACTGACTATCGTGACCGGCCGGATATCAGTCACCCAGGGCGATATTACCCAACTGAGGGTTGATGCCATCGTTAACGCCGCAAACCCTTCCCTCCTGGGCGGCGGGGGTGTGGACGGCGCGATCCATCGGGCCGCGGGACCGGAGTTATTGGAAGAGTGCCGGGGACTGGGCGGCTGCCGCACCGGAGAAGCAAAGATTACCAAGGGGTACAACCTGACCGCTAGCTGGGTGATTCACACCGTTGGGCCGGTTTGGAACGGCGGCGGTTCTCGCGAAGAGGAAATGCTGGCCAGGTGCTACCAAAATTGCCTGGCATTGGCCAGTGAATACGGGATCCGGACCATTGCTTTTCCCGCGATCAGCACCGGGGTCTACCGGTTTCCCGTGGACATGGCGTCACAGATCGCTACCAAAGAAGTGGCGGAATTTCTCAAAAATGACCTTCCGGTAGAGAATGTCGATTTCGTTTGCTTTAACGACCTGACTTACAATTCATATCTCGCCAGATCAGCATCGATCTCTGGGGAGATTTAATCGTCACACCGGCTGAGGCGTGCGGCTAAAGTGGACGATTCCCTGGATCCCCCCTTCCGCCGAAGGGCCGGAACGACGGGCGCCTGGCTGATACACTACCTTGGGTTAGAGTTGAAGAAACCCCAGGTAGCCACAGAGCAGACTTCGGCTCCTGCGGAACGGGCGCCATGGACTTCGGAACACCCGCCAAATTAAACGAATCGTTGTATAGGAGCGGCCTGAAATGTTAGCCACCGAACGTTGGCGGCAGATGATTGATGTGGAGCACGCCCAGTCGGATGAGATGCGCGGCGCCGTTCCTGCGCCTACCGACCACTGGCGGCCCTACGCTGCCAACTTCCGGGCGGACCCTCGGCGTACCGGAGACGATCTGGTTGATCTTTTATTGGAGTACATCAGCCCGGATCAAACCGTGCTGGACGTGGGCGCTGGCGGGGGCCGCCTGGCGTTACCGATCGCGCTCAAATGCCGAAGCCTGGTCGCCGTGGAGCCCTCCGAAAGCATGGCCGATGTGCTGACTCAACAGGCCCAGGAATCCGGCATCGAGATCGTTTCCGTGGTGCAAGAAGAGTGGCAAGACGCTCAAGTCGACCCGGTCGACATCGTGCTGTGCGCCCACGTTATTTACACCATTCGGGACATCGGGGGTTTCTTAAAGAAACTGGACGCCCACGCCAAGAAAAGCGTGTTATTGGTGGTCTACAATGCTCCTCCCCAGAGCCAGATCTACGGCATTTGGCAGGAGGTCCACGGCAAGGAACGCTTGCCACTGCCCAGCCTGCCCGAACTGAAGGAAGTACTGGAAGAACTGGGGATAAACCATCACGTGGACTTGATGCCGCCTCAGTCGCCCCGGGGGTTTGATAACCTGGAAGATGCTATAAGCCAATTGAGCCGGCGGCTCTATGTGGCGGAGGGCAGCGCCCAAGCACATCGGTTGGAACAAGTGCTGCCCGGATTATTAACGGAAGAAGAAGGGGCTTTGCATATCCGAGACTCCCAGCCCCTGCGCCCGGCCCTGGTTTCGTGGCAACCTAACCATCCCGCATAGCGAATCTTGCGGATAAAAATGAGGAGACTGCATTTATGCTTGGCAAATCCAGCGACCTATCCGGCCTCTCCGTCCTTGGGTCGTTCGCTCATCCCGATGATGAAGGTTTCGGATCCGGCGGCACCCTGGCTATGCTGGTAGACCGGGGCGCCCGGCTATCCATAGTTTGCGCCACCAACGGTGATGTCGGTGAGATAAGCGACCCGGCTCTGGCTACTCCCGAGAATCTGTTCCAGGTGCGACAGGAGGAATTGCGCGAGGCCATGGCCGTTACCGGTATACAGGACGTTCGTTTTCTGGGTTACCGGGATTCAGGAATGGACGGCACGCCGGATAATCACCATCCCGACTGTCTATTCCAAGCTCAACCGGACAAGGTTGCCGAAAGGCTGGCCGAAATCATGGTTGAAGTCCAAGCCGACCTGGTCCTGACCCACGATCCAACCGGAGGTTACGGGCACCCCGACCATAAAATGGTCTATGAGTTTACCACCCGGGCTTTCCCCTTGGCCGTGGACGCGCTGACCGCGGGAGAATCGGGTAGCGGAGACCGGACCTGGGGTCCCCAGCGGCTGTACTATGTTTGCTTTCCCCGTAGCAACTTCCGCCGGATGTGGCAACAGATGAAGGAATTGGGGTTAGAGCCTCCCTTCGCCAGTCAGATGGTGGATAGCATAGGTTCCCCCGACGAAGCGGTGACGACGACCCTTGATGTGAGCGCCTATGTGGATATCAAGCGAGAGTCGCTGAATCGCCATCGAACCCAAATGAGGTTGGACGGCGCATTCGCCAAGATGCCCGAAGAAATGATGCGGGAAATAATGAGCACCGAGTATTTCACCTTGGCATTCCCTGAAAACGCGGACAAAAACGTCGATCTGCTGGCGGGGCTTTAGTATTTGTTCGATTGGCGGCGAAGGTTGGAGGGCCACTGAGGATTGGTAGAAGGTGGTGTGCGGTTAACCTCCTGGAATTCCTAACTGATGGGTCATCCTGACGGCTAATTACCCCAGTTGAAGATCCAGCTTCTTATAACCCAGACTCCAAAGGCGGCTATAACCGCCAACACCAGAGGGCCATATACCAAAGCTGCCCGGTGTCCCTTGCGAGTTTCGTCCCTGATATGTAGCGCAACTCCCACCATTCCGCCTACCAGCGCGACTGCCACGATTCCCCAGATAAGCAGCAGCGTTACCAGTCCAGACATATTTCCCCCACCACAGGGCGACGAGGCGCTAGTTCCCCGACATGATGTTCAGGTAGCAGGTCTGGGCTTAAGTAAGAGATGGGTTGAAAAACGGCCATTAGACCGTAACGCCACACTCCTCTGACAAAATAGGCGGTGGATGCTCCATCATCAGTTCCCAATTGTCGCCGTTGTCCCGGCTGTAGAAGAGTTGTCCGGTCGTGGTGCCCACGTAGATGCCGCAATCGTCCAGACTATCGGTGGCCATGCCTTCCCGGAGAACGTGCAGGTAGGCGCCCTGCTGGGGCAGTCTCCGTGTTAACGGCTCCCAGTCCCGGCCCCCATTCCGGCTGCGGTATACGCGGAACTTAGCATCTGTCACGTAGCGCTTACCGCCGCCTACATCTTCCCCTAACACATCGTCTTCCGGGAGCACGAATAGGGTATCCGGATCTTTGGAGTGGAGTCCCAGAACGAACCCAAATCTGGAAGGCAAACCTTCGGTTATGTCTTGCCACTCTTCGCCAGCCGAATCGCTTCTGTATACCCCGCAGTGGTTCTACTGATAAAGCAAACCAGGTTTGGATGGGTGGGTCAAAACTTTGTGAGGGCATTGGCCGAAATCGGGAAACCTGTCGGGTAGAAAGTCGGCCCGCACACCCTGATTCAGGGTTTCCCAAGACTCCCCAGAGTCGGTGGTGCCGAATACTCCTACCGCCGAGATCCCAACCCACATCCGGCCGGCGTCCGCCTGGTCCAAGACGATGCTGTGAAGGCACAGGCCCCCCAATCCAGGCTGCCATTGGTCCCGGGATGAATGCTTAGACAGGCTGGCAACCTCTTGCCAGGTCGACCCGTAATCATCGCTTTTGAACAAGCCGGCCGGGGCAACTCCCAGATATACAATCCCCGGTTCCCCATCTCTTCCCGGCGCCAGGTGCCAAACTTGGTCTATGGTTTCGGCGGCGCCGCTGGTGAATCGGGGCGGCTCTTGGGGAGATAACCAAGTTGTCCCCAGATCGTGGCTGCGTTGAACTGTCGGTCCCCATATCATCTGGCTGACCGCCGCGAACACAGTCCCACCTTCCCGATCGTCGTAGGTCAAGTGAAATACCTCACTCCCCGGACTGTAGGGGCCGGACACTTGCCAGTTTTTTCGCGATCTGTCGCTGGACAAGATGAAGGCCCCCTTGCGGGTGCCCAACAGAACCATCACGTCGCCTTTTTGGGCAGAAAAACCCTGGGTCATGGCTTGCCTTCTCTAATGACGGGACTGAATCATATCCGTTTAGACAAATCTTCGACGCTGCGGCCCTGACAACGGTACGATTCTAATTAACGGTACGATTCTAATTAAGGATGGAGATTGAGGCTAGCTTGCTTTGTCATTTAGCCTCAAGACTATTGTAAATTCGTCTTCGAAGCAGACGCTTTATAGCCGGTCCGTCCATGTCCTTTCTGATCTGGTCCAAAAAACTGGTGTCAGGCTTGCCGGAATGTGTATAATTGGGGCGAAATCTCTGCTGCGATGAACGTTCGGCCGGAACACATGAGTTTTACCGAAGCGGTCTGGCGGAAAATGTCTAGGAGGATTAGCAAATGACGATGCAGTACGCACGTTGCAACTGGATGCTGTCACTGGCCTTAGACGAGAATGGCGACCCTTGCCGTTTCATGGCCACAGCTGACACCACGGATGGTGTCGTGGCCACAATGAGCACTCACATAGAGAGCGTGCACAGCGTTGATCCGGCCGACCTGTTAAACAACATCAAGGCGGTAACAAAAACCACCAAGACCAAGAACCTAAACAACCGGCCGCCGGCCGAACACTGAGGCTGACCCCACCTGCCAACGGGCATCGCCACCAAATGTATTAATGGTCTACCGGGGATCCCGTTGGGTATTTGGGGATTCAGTGCGGCGCTTCCGGATTACCGGTGAATCCGGGCGTGTCCGGCAAAAAATTAGATTTGTTTACCAGCCCCGACGTTGTCGGGGCTGGTATGTTGTGGAAGGCCCGGCGATATAGACAACAGACCAATCTAGCAAGGTGGCCGTTAAAGTGCCGGCCGCCGGCGGGTTCGTGAATTACTTCCCGTCGTCGAAGAGTACGATTACTGCGGCATTGGTGATGACCATCGCGTCATCCCCCGCCTCGTTGGGGATCTCCAAACCACCCACCACTACTTTGCAACTGCCGGTGCCGTGGGGCAGAGTGGCCACAACCGCTGCCGTGTCGACCTGGCTGGGCTGGGGCGACCCGATGGTGATTTCGACCTGCATGTCGTCGGCCGTCTTTCCGATCAGCCGTTGAAACCCCAGACTACTGTGGTGCAGGGCATCGAAAACCGCCCGTTTCGCACCGTTGGTGTAGTCTCTTCCATGTACGTCAACACCCATGCCCATTTCCATGATGCATCGAACTAGAGCCATACTTATGTCTCCTCAAATGGCGGTTATTCCGCCGTCTCATCTCTTGGGAAGTTTGCGTTTTGGAGCCCGCTATCTACGCTGTGGCGATGGAGATGTGCATAAGCCTGATTGCTCAAGCCGCTTCCCGAAGCCACATTAGACTCCCGTGAACTGGCCGAGTCAAGTGAATAAGAAGAGGTGGAGGAGAAAAATCGATGGCTGGGTCGATGAATATGAGGAGAATCACCCAGTGGCCTGATCAGCTGTGAGAAACCGGGAGGCCCATGGCTGAAACGTCATAGCCGCCCAGCGTCTCCACCCGGCGCCGAAGGCCGGGCTGACGAAGCAGGTCGAGCAGCACCTGAACACCACTGTTGTTCAGGAAGTGGTTGGGAATCACCAAGTCGTACCGTTCCTCCTCCAGAGATACAAAACCCAAACCCAGCGCGGTGGCGGCGGCCTGCACTCCCACCCCGGCGTCGGCTTGTCCCGAAGCGACGGTAGACGCCACGGACAGGTGGCCGTCGGCTTCCCGGTTGTAGCCGGTGACGGCGGCCGATGGTACGCCTCCCCGCAGCAATAACCGGTCCAACAGGGAACGGCTGCCCGACCCAGACTGACGGTTTATGATCCTAACTTCCGGCCTGGACAAGTCTTCCACGCTCCGTATTCCATGAGGGTTGCCCGGCGCCACGATGAACCCTTGCTGCCAGGCCGCGAAAGTGACCATAGTGCAGGGAAAAGGGATCAGCTTCAGGACCCAGGGGATATTGAACTCACCTGTGTCCTCGTCCCGAAGATGACAACCCGCGACATGGGCTTCCCCTCGAGCCAATCCGGACAAGGCCTGGTGACTCCCTTCCTCCCACCATACCAAGTTGATGCCGTGCCGATTCAAGCCCGGCTCCAGGAGCGCTCCGGCAGGGTCACAACCCAGCAAGCCTAAGGTTGGCGACCGGGTTTCATGGTCTTCGAAGGGTTGGACCGCCACCCGGTTGCTTTCATCGGGTTTATCGACGGCGACACCTTCGGCTTGGATCAGGGATCGACGGGTGCTCCCAGTCCCCGATACCGCCCTTGCCAAGAGTCTGTTACCTACCTGCACCAGTTGGACTCTGGTGGCTGGCTTGTCGATCGAGGCGGGGCCTTCTGCGATCGAAGGGCCGACTAACTGGGCCAGGATCTCTTGGGGAGCGGCTTCGGGCAAGGAAAACAGGTGGTCGACGCTGGTTTTCAAGGACCGGGCCAGACGCAGGGCAACCTCTGTCGACGGGCAGGCGCTGCCCGATTCCAATGCCGAATACGCCTGGCGGCTGATACCAGCCAAATCGGCCAGCGCCTGCTGGGAAAGCCCGGCCTCAAGCCGGTTTCGTTTGAGTTGGTTAAGTAAGGCCGCCATTGGGATACCGTACACTTAACTTGATGTATTAGCAAGTATACTTTATAATTGCCATCGTCCTAGTTTAAATATGCCCAATATTAGCCTGGTTAAAACAAGATAAACACACTGGGAGGATACCCATGGCAGAGCTGGCTTTGCTGGACAAAGCATTTTCCAACATCATGACGAGGCTGGTGGAAACCGGCCAAGCCCCGCACTATACGGAACTTGCCGCCGACTTAGGGCTAACCTTGGAAGAAGGCCGTCAGACACTGCACGATCTGATCGCCACTGGGATCCCGGCCTGGCTGCATCCGGATACCGATTACCTGGTGTCATTTCCTCCGTTCAATGTCCTCCCCAATCAATACCGGATCACCGTGCGAGGGGAACAGAAATGGTTCGCCCAATGAGGGTTCGAATCGCTGGCGGTCTGCTGGCTGTTTCCCGGAGAGACTATACGTGTCGATTGCCCATGTTTGGATTGCGGTGAGGCGATCTCGGTAGAGATGCGAGACGGTGAGGTGCTATCGGCATCACCGGATACTATCGTCGGTTATACCCGGTCCGATGTAGGAGGGGCACCCGAGACCCGTCCTTGGCGTTGAGCCGGCATGAACCTCTTCCGTTCGGAAGAGCACGCAAGAAATTGGCGGGAATTCGACCCCCAGTTCTCTGACAGTCTGCAACCCTTGGCCCACTGGGTAGAACGTTTCAGCGAGGAGAGATTTCGGGTCCGGGGCGCCCCGGACTACATCTCCCGCCGGGCCTCCGGTTCTTTGTGAGTCTCTTGCCCGTTGTTATGGCGCTGCTGCTGACGGCAGCATGCGCCTATCAACCCGATGCGGCTTCCGGAAACGGTTCAAGAGAACTGACGGTCTTTGCCGCCGCGTCTTTATTCAACGCTTTCCCTGAGATTGCCGATGCTTTCGTAGCAGAGCACCCGGGCGCATCTGTAACTTTCAACTTTGCCGGGTCTCAAAGGCTCCGCACCCAGTTGGATTTCGGCGCCAGGGCCGACGTCTTCGCGTCCGCCGACCGGCAGCAGATGGACCTGGCGGTGGAGGCCGGATTGATCGCCGGGAACCCGGCTCCATTCGCCGGTAATAATCTGGTGGTTATTGTGCCAGTGCCTGGCACGCTGGCGGGTCTAAATAGCGCGGTCACGATACAAAGATTGGAAGACTTGGCGGGTAATGGCGTTAAGCTGGCCCTGGCTTTGCCGGAAGTTCCGGCAGGCCGGTACGCCCTTGCCTTGCTGCGAAACCTGGAGGCCCAATACCCAGCGTTGGAACCCGGATATGCCTCGTGGGTCATGGACAATGTAGTCACTCTTGAACCCAACGTACGTGGCGTTCTCCAGAAAGTCGCCTTGGGAGAAGTTGACGCTGGTATCGTCTACCGCACC
>Ga0208830_1001315_pt1 | contig 11178 bp, 11 predicted proteins | sample DeeseametaMP2634_FD_184169 | JGI IMG/M metagenome (GOLD analysis project Ga0208830, IMG submission 184169) | Marine microbial communities from the Deep Atlantic Ocean - MP2634 (SPAdes) | ecosystem: Environmental > Aquatic > Marine > Oceanic | place: Northeast of Antigua and Barbuda, North...
TGCCCACGCTAACATTGTGCCCTACCAAGCCTTTGAAGCATCAGATGCATGGTTTGTTTTGGCCATCGGCAATGACCGTCAGTGGCAACACTTATGTGAGCTGATTGAAAAGCCCGAATGGGCAGCCTTGGGCCATGATTACGCCACGAACCCTGGCCGTGTAACCCACCGCACCGTTTTAGTGCCTCTACTTGCAAAACTGATTGCCCAAAAGCCCGCCGATTACTGGTTAGATGCCCTGAAAGCTAAAGGGGTACCATGTGGCAAAGTGCACAGCATGAAAGAAGCGCTTGAGCGCACAACACCCCTCACCCAACCGCACCCCGCACTTGGTTTTGATGTGCCAACTGTGCCTTCGGCTTTAAACTTATCAGCCACGCCCGTTGTGGCGCACCGCCCCCCGCCAGCCCTTGGTGAACATACGGCCGAGATTATGGCCGAGCTTGGCTTAGCTTAATCGGTACAGTCCTAGGACATACAGCCTTATTCCCTTGACTTTGCATACAATATCAACGAAGTTGAGCGTTCAACTTTCTCTATCTTTATATTCCTTTCATCCCTCCAACTTAGTAGGACATTATGCTGACACTAAAACTCATAGTGATTGGCCTTCTTTGTTTCGTTGTGGCGCTGGTTATTTACACAGTCCACAGCTTCAAACGAGCGAAGAAACGTGCCACCGCACGCCGCATATTGCTTCGGCAAATTACCAGCAAAGCTATTGATTTACGCAATCGCTCATTCTACGCAAATAGCGTGTACGAGCTTGAGCAGATGTATGGCGAAGCCTGCCTGCTGATGTTTTTGCATGGTAAAGATGCCGAAATGCGTTCAGAGCTTTCAGAAGCTCAGTGGCGCATTAGACAAGCCCTGCGCGACATCACCCGAGGCTGGGAAGAAAAACCCTATGCCACCGAAAGAGAGCTTACGCACGCGTGCACGATATTAGGCGCTGACCCTTCAGTGACCAAGGATGCAATCATGCGGGCTTATCAGCGCACGGTTGCACCGTATAACCTTGGCGCACTTCGTAAGAAGAACCCGCCTAAGGGCGTTATTGAAACGGCTCGTAAACGACGGATTGACGCCTATATGGCGCTGCGTTTGCTGCGTGGTTTCAAGCGATTTCAAGCCTAACCCCCGAAGCCCCTGCATTTATGTAGGGGCTTCGCCTTTCAACTTTCCGCAGTTATAAGAGACCTATATGGACATTACCCTTGAGCACATATTAATTGCGCTCACCATTGTGCTGGGCTTAGGCCTATTGGCATGTTTGGGGTTTATTGTTTATGTGGTGCATTGCTTTTTTGAAGCGCTGTTCCCTAAACGACTCCCCCCTGAAGAAGCTGCAAAACAGCGTGAAGAAATTGCCGAGCACAACAAGCGCCTCAAACGGCGTTGCCGTGCTATCAGTTTCGATAAATACGACTATGTTCGTGATATGGATGCTGCTGTTGCCGAAACCATTGAGCTGCAAAAGCAGATTCGTGGCGGCGGTGAAACTTGGCGCAACATGGAAAGCACCATCACAGGTGACCGTGCATGCCTAAACCGCAACCGTGACCGTGCCATTGCGTACGATATGCCCTATGCCCCCGCCGACGAAATGCAGGCAGCGCTTGATTTTTTCAAGCTGCCGCCGAATTTCAACAATGCGGGGCTAACCAAGGCATACGATAAAATGCGTGCGACCCTTGACCCCAACACCCTAAAGGCTCAAAAAGCCCCCAAAGGTGTGATTGAAAAGGCAGCGCAACAGCGTGACGATGCAGAAACATACCTTAAGCTTTTGCGTGGTTACCTGAATATGCAGCGCGAGCTTCCCCGTATCAAAGAGCTATATAGCCAATAACCTATAACGATAAGCCCCCACGTGATGTGGGGGCTTTTTTATTGAGGGTTTAAGGCCCTTATGGCATAGTCAGACCAACTTTATATCTTCCCCTTTCTTTTCCACTCTATTGTTTACTCTCTTTTTAAGGATTCCCTCATGACTGTTGGTGAAGCCATTTTGCTCGGCCTGCTTATCGTGGGCATGGGTATGTTTTTATGGTTTTTCTTCCTGATTATTACGCACAAGTCGCCCACCCAAAGGCGCCTTGACGGTTTGCGCAAGCAGCTGGATGACATGAAGACACGCGATAAAGAACGCGAGATTTATCATCAAGCCCAACGCTTAAGCAATGTCGGCTCGCGCTGTTTTTCGACCCTCAAGGAATATGAGAATCGCTGCGCTGAAATCCGCGTTTTGCAAGACCAGTGCGACAAAGACGGCCACTACTGGAATATGATCAACGGCGCCATTGGCACTGTTGAAGGATATGCCGGTATTGCCCGTATGCGTGGTGTGCCTTACCACCTGCCCCATGTGGTCGCAGAAGCGCGCGAAACCCTTGAGCTTGCTGAAGACTTTAAGCCCAAGCAGCTCGAGGCGGCCATCAAGGCCAACCGCGATAAATACAATGCTGACCGCATGAAGCGCGAGCGTGCCCCTGAAGCCGTCCGCGCTGAAGCCGCCAAACGCCTTGCCGCCGCTGAAAATGCCTACTCGGTTTTAACCAAAGAAGCCGAAGAGAAATTCAGCTGGAGCACCTAACCCCTAACGATGAAGCCCCGCAGCAATGCGGGGCTTTTTTATTGACGTATGCCAACAAAAACGTATGATAACTCAACCATTTATCTTCTTTCTCTCTCATCCTTTATTTTCTTTGTAGGACATGAGCCATGTCGTGGCTTATAAATTCATTCACCCTCAGGCGCTTTATTGCCGCCTGTATTGTGAGTTCATTCATTCTAACAATTTGTGCCACCCAAGTGGGTGGTATGGCCGGTGTTATTCTGACAGCCTATTTTGGACTCAGCTGTATTGGCCTTATCCTCAAATGCGTCACCGACCCTCGTTTTCGGCCGGGCCCCTATGCCCGCGCCCAGAAGTATAAGAAATCACGCAGTGATTATTATATCTCTGACTTTGACGAGACCCTTGCCGCGCTTGAGCAATTTAAGCAGCAATGCAAACCTTCGGACTATCAAAGCCGCAATCTCATTGATGGCTTGATTCGCAGTACCCAAGATGCCCGTGGTTGGAATGTCCGCTGCAAGCGGCAATATGCCAAACATGGCGCACTTAGTGCCGCCCTAAAGCTTCTTGAGCTGACCCACTTCAAAACCATTTTGGATGTGGACCGCATCGAAGAAGCGGCGTACCGCATGCGCTGCAAGAACGACCCCGACACCCTTAAAAAGCAAGGCGCCCCGAAGGGGGTCATTGCCAAAGCACGTGCAAACCTTCTAGAGGTGAACCGAGCTGAAAGGCTTTTGCTGAACAGGCCAAAGGGTTATAAGTTCAAAAACTTATAACGACAAAGCCCCGCAGCAATGCGGGGCTTTTTACATTGATTTACATTGACGTTTGGCGCAAAAAACGTAAGATGCAGGATAACTTATCAGTTATCTTCCATTTATTTCTCTCTCCACTTTTTATCTCTACGCAGGAGATGAACCATGAAAGGTTCTTTCTATTATTCCCTCTTCATGACGGTGGTTTTTGCCTTTTTAGGCATTACCCTCACCCTCACCGCAGATACCCTCTGGATGCAGTATTTTTATGCAGCATTTTATACGTTTATCACTTTGTATTTCGGCATCATTACCGCCAGAAAGTATAAGCGTTTTCACCGTGATGATTACGTTGGCAAAGCCCAAAAGATTCGTCGGCAAGCCAACTACCGCTATATTTACGAGCATGAGCAAGGCCTTGAAGAGCTTCGCGCGATTCAAGCCCAGTGCCCGTTCAACTCGTTCGAGCACAGTATGGTTGGCCTTGATGTGATGATGGCTGAATGGGAGCGTGACAGTGCTATTGCAAATAAGCTGCCCTACGCCCCGCCAGAACTGCTGGATGAAGCCCTCACCACCCTTGACCTCATGCGTCATAAAACATCGCTGGATGATGATAAAATCCGCGATGCGGCTGATACTGTCCGCCGTAAAAACAACCTGCATGATCTCAAGCGGCGCAAAGCCCCCAAAGCTGTTATGGTAACAGCCGAGCGGCGCCTAGCCGAAGCTGACAAAGCCGAACGCCTTTTGCTGAACCGCCCCAAGAACTTTACTTGGTAAGCCAGCCCAAACCATTAACGATAAAACCCCACAGCAATGTGGGGTTTTTTATTGACCTGTATACAGTTTGTTTTATGATGAGCGTCTAATATCTATCTCCATCTTTTTCCATCCACCCTTACCTCTATGAGCTAACCTATGCCACCTCTTGCAACAGGACTAGGCCTCGGTATTTTTGTGGTGCTGATTATCATCAGTATCATGATTCAAAAATCCCGTAGGTATAACAAACTAATGAACCTCAGCGGCGATATTATTGCCAACGCTGAACAAGCCCAATACATTTGCGAAATTGATGACGCTATCAGCGAAATCAATGAGCTTTTCCCCCGTCGCAACGAGCTTCAGCGCAACCGTGTACGTATGCTGCTTCGGCGCCGTGAACGTATGGTTGAGTGGAAGGCAACCTACGCCCCTTACGAAACCATTCGTGATGCGTGTCGGCTGCTGAACGTCCCCGATGACAGCTGCGATGATGACATCAACCGTGCGGCGAAAGCCCTGCTTGATGACCTTGAGCCCAAGGCACTAAGAAAGCGCAATGCGCCCAAAGGTGTTTTTGTAACGGCAAAGATACGCCGTGCTGAAATCATCCGTGCGCGTGACCTTTTGCGCAAGCGCCCACGCTAGTGCAAAAAGCTACAAACGAATAAAAAGCCCCCATTTATTTGGGGGCTTTTTTACATTTTAAGCCTTGGATTATTTAATATCTTCTACCGCATTACCCAGCAAAATATCGCGGGTTTTAAGGTCAGAGAACAAGGTCGAAAATTCAGACATACCAAAGGTCATAGCATGGCGCCCCCCTTGGGTTTTAAGGGCAGCTTGTTGTGCCGCTTGCTCGGGGTTAAGGGTTGGGTTTGTTTGCAAAACCTCAAGCAGCATTGCAGCCTTAGGTTCAAGCTTCATGAATCGAACCTGATGTTCACGTGTGCGGTAAACTGCGAGCAAGGTAGGAACAGCTGGCATATCCTTAGGTTGATTCTCAGCCGAAATTTCATGCACAGGCCAGCGGTAAGCGGCCATCTCAAAAAATGGTGAAAGCACAATAGGCTTGTTTGTCTGAATAGTTGAGGCTGTATGCACATCGGGTACGTCAGCATCAAGAGTTGAAACATGAAGCTCTAACCATTCGTAGTGCAAAAGTTCAGGCAGCCATGGCGGCAGTGTTTGCTGGATATCGTAATTGTCCATCAGCCAGGCCATAAACTCTTGCGGAATTTCACGGAAATATGGGCTGGTTGAAAGGTGTTTTTCAAAGAACGTTTCCGTTAATGCCTGCCATGCCTCTTGCCCTAAAGCACTTGCCGCTACAGGAAAAGCATTATCCAAAAAACCTTTAACATTTGATAAAAAAAGTTCACGGTACACATTCATGCGGCGGCGCTCGATGTTTTGCGGTGTGGCTACGGCATCAGGTTTGCGAATCCACACAGCAAAGGCATATTGCATTTGCTGAAATTGCGGCATGTTATGGGTGTTTTGATGCTTATCCTGCTTTGGCATTATTAGCCTCTTCAGCATTATTTTGTAGATCATGGATGTGGTTCACTTCGGCCACCATCTCATCTAATCCAGGGAAGTTAAAATCACGCTCAAGCAGAGTCGGAATAACACCGTGGTGCGCATAAGCTTGTTGCAATATTTGCCAAACAGGGTCAATCACGGGGGCGCCGTGGGTATCCACTAAAAGATCATCCGCTTCGTTATAGTGCCCGGCCACGTGCATCATTTTAATGCGGTCAGTAGGCATAGCCTCAACAAACGCTTCAGGCGTGTAGGCCTTATGATTGACCGCATTTACGTAGATGTTATTTACATCGAGTAGCAGGTCACAATCGGCCTCAGCCAGTACCGCTTTTGTAAACTCAATTTCAGTTAGTTCAGTTGTTTGCATGGCGTAAAACGATACGTTTTCAATGGCGATGCGACGCTCAAGAATATCCTGCACTTGGCGAATACGTTTTGCCACGTAATGCACAGCTTCTTCGGTAAATGGAATAGGCATAAGGTCGTACATATGGCCATCGTCAGAGCATGACGATAGATGCTCGCTGTAGAGCTGAATACTAAATGTATCGAGAAAGTTTTTAATCGCCTCAACAAAGGCGGTATCAATAGGTGTAACGCCACCTAACGAAAGGGAAAGCCCGTGTGTTGAAACAGGGTAAGCTTCTGCGACTTGTTCAAACTTTTCACGGAACGAGCCACCCATAGAAATCCAGTTTTCAGGGGCGACCTCAACAAAGTCAATTTCAGAAGGTTTGGCCTGCAGCAGGGCGTCCATAAACCCCCGCCGCAGGCCTAAACCGGCACCAGTTACAGTAGATGTAGGCTGGTTAACTGTGGTCATGACGGTTATTTTTTACCGCCGCATTTGCCTTCGCCACACTTACCTTCGCCGCATTTACCTTCAAGGCCTTTGGCTTTTTCGTGGCCCATTTCTTTACCTTTATCGCTTGCGTGGTTTGCACCGCACATGCCTTCGCCGCATTTACCTTCTTTAGCTGCTTTGTCGCCACCGCACTTACCTTCTTTAGCAGACTTATCTCCACCACATTTGCCTTCAGCAGCAAACTGACTGTAGCCCGATTCAAGCGACTGCATGCCAAATGGGTTAGTATCTGCTAAGGCAACCGTAGACGCCAAAGATCCAATTACCACTGCGCCAAGTGCAGTAGCTACTGATGATTTTTTAATTTGTTTCATTGATATACCCTCAATAGTATTAATCGTATTTGACGTACGGTAAGCACGTGTAAATAAAAAGACCCTACAACATTAATGTATATTTCACAATTGCGTAAAATATTTCAAATTAAATCTTAGTCTATTGATTCTATTTAATTTAATTCTTCGAGTTCCGCCAAGTTTAGCTCTCTAAATATACGCAAGCGTAAACTTTTACACTTTGGTTTAAAAGTAAAGTACAGTGTTAGTTAGAAGTACAGCATTTCAGGGAATTAACGGTGAAGCAACAGTTTTACTTAGGGGAATGGCAAGTAGACGCCGCAAGTAATACGCTGTCATTGGGAAAAATAAAACGTACTATTGAACCCAAAGCAATGGATGTATTGCTACTTTTGTGTCAACAGCAAGGCGATGTAGTTAGCGCCGATGATATTGTGGCGCAATGCTGGCCAAACGCACCAACTGGTGATAACCCTGTTCATAAAACCATTACCCAACTTCGCAAAGCATTGGATGACAAAGCCAGTGCGCCACTGTTCATTGAAACCATCAGAAAACGGGGTTACCGCATTATTGCCCCGGTGCAGTTTGTCAACGATGAGCAAGCACAGGCTGCACAAGCTAATTGGCATGATGCGTCCCCCTTTCTGGGGTTGAGTGCTTATTCCCCTGCCGAAAGCAAAGTGTTTTTTGGGCGTAATGCACTAACCCGCGAGCTAATAACCCGTATTTCCACACAGTTTAAGCAACATCGCCCGTTTACCCTCGTCATGGGGCCAAGCGGCTCAGGGAAAAGTTCATTGGTACATGCTGGCTTGCTACCCCGTATTCTTGACACCAAAGGGACAAATGGCATTCGCGCTTACGATTATGTAAGCATAGACGTTGCCGACATAAATCTTGCCGCTAATGGCTTTACTAATTTATTAAATGAATTAGCCGCTAACATGCTTGATTGGGGTAACGATGAAAAAGGCGTTTTCGACGGATTCAGTGCACAGTCCCTTACCGATGCGCTTCTAAACCAACCAGAAGAAATCATCAACCATATTAAGAAGTGGTTTTCAGAAGCGATAACCGACAATAACACAGCTGGTGTAAATGTACCTTACCCCTGTTTTGCCATTGTTATCGATAGGCTAGAAGCTTTACTGGCACATTCAGCGGTAAGTGAAAACGAAAAGCAAAAAATATTCGCCCTGCTTGAGACCTTAAGCGAAAGCAATGCGTTCCTTGTACTTTTGGTAACTCGCAATGATTTTTACCCGCTTATTTCAACCTATGCGCCGTTAATGAAAAACAAAGCTCGGGGAGCGCACCTTGATATTGCTCCTCCATCGCTAAGTGAACTGGGGCAAATAATTAAGTTACCGGCCGTGGCTGCTGGCCTTGAATGGGAGTGGGATGAAAACAGCAATGCCAGTGTTGATGATATTATTTTGGCGGATGCTGCAAAAGAGCCCAACTGCTTACCCCTTTTACAGTACACGCTGCAAGAACTTTACCTACAGCGACAAGGTAATACCTTGCGATTAGCAACCTACCGAAAACTTGGCGGTATTGAAGGTGCCATTGGTTATAAAGCAGAGGCGCTATTTGCCGCGCTACCTAAAGGGGTTCAGCACGCTTTCAACGCTGTAATGCCATTATTGGTGAACTTAACCGATGAAGGCGCCAACCTAACCAGTAAAAGTGCACGTTGGGATGAACTTAATACCGACGCTGAGCGAGACTTTGTAAAGCAAATGGTAGACAACAGACTGTTTGTTTCCTACTTGAATCAGGGTACTGCCAGCTTCAGAGTGGCGCACGAAGCCGTACTAAGAAAATGGGACCGGGTACAACAGTGGATCACGCAACATCAATCGGCCCTATCGAATAAATCCAGCCTTGCAAGACAAACAAAACTATGGCTAGCAGACGGTAAAAGCAGCGCTTACTTACTGACACAAGGAAAACCACTGATTAATGCTGTAGCCCTTAACGACATGCCGCATATTCGCTTGTCTAAAGACGAACAGATGCTTATTAAAGTATCAACGCAAAAAGCAAAACAGAAAAAGGTATTTAAAGGGGTTACCGTAGCGCTACTTGCTTGCTTAACCGTATTGTCGTTTGCCGCTATGCTAAGCAGCCAGCAATCGCAGCAACTGGCAGAGCGAAAACGCATTGAAGCAGAAGACCTAATGGGTTTTATGATTGGCGATTTTGCCGACAAGCTTAGAAGCGTAAAACGCATGGATTTGCTTGAAGGCATTAGCGAGCAAGCATTAGCCTATGTAGAAGCTGCGCAAGAAGAGGATAAAGGATGGTTCGGTACAACTGCTCAAGAGCCGAGTTTTGAACTGCGCTTTCAACATGCACTGTCTTTGCAAGCGATGGCTGAGGTGCGCTATTACCGCGACGATGCCAACACCGCGAAGATGTTGTACGAGCAAGCCGATAAAGGTTTAGAAGCATTGCTAAGCGAGCAGCCCAATAATTTCGAGCTGTTAAAAGCCGCAGGGGCTAATGCATTTTGGTTGGGGAACATTGCATTTGAAGCTCATAACTTGAATTTAGCTGGCAAACAATTAGAGCGTTACTTAAATTTTAGCGAAGAAATGCTAACGTTAGAACCAGACAATGATACCGCCTTAATGGAGGTCAGTTATGCCACAAACTCCATGGGGAGCGTGGCCTTTCGTCAATTAGAGTTTGCACATGCACTGTCGTACTTTGAGTCTTCTTTGGCTTACAAGCAGCAGATACTTGAAAAGTCAGGCGAATCAATTTCGGCTGTCACTGCTTTAGCAAATAGCCATTCATGGATTGCCTCTACCCTAATGAATCTAGGAAATACAAGCGACGCCATAAAAACATTAGAAAGCGCTGAGGTTATGTTAACAAAACAATTACTGTCTACGCCCGGAAATGCAACCATTATTGAAAATCTTAGCTTTGTTAAAGTTAAGATTGCCGAAAGTAGCTTGTTTACTAGTGACATGGCCAAATCAATCGAAAAGCTCAAAGAAGCGCAAAGCTTACTGGGTAACATTCTCGCCCAGGACCCTGATAACAGCACATGGAAGTCTCAGCATATAAATATTGGAATCTTGTTAAATTACTATCAATCGCAAACTCTTTCTTCATTGAACATTAATAGTACTGACTTAAATATAAGTATTGACGAAATTCAGAGCGAAAATTATTTTGTTACTACAAAAGGTTACGCCACACATTATTTTCAGAACGTAGGAAAGTGGGAACTTAGTAAAAGGCTATTAACCTCATTAGAAAAAACAGAGTCGATGTCGGAAAGTATAAGTGATGCAATACGCATGAATATACTTAACATCGAAAATATGAAAAAGTACATCCCCTATCAGCTAGCTAGTATCCGTCAATCACTGCATGAAAACAATCTTGATATCAATGCCATAACAAAAAAGTGTGAAGACCTATTTACCCTAACTAGTAAGGTTATAAATCAAAGTCAGCACCCATCGTATTTACAAGCCTATGTATTCTCGGGCTACTGTTTAAACAAGCAAAATACCGTAAACGAAAAACGTGCGCAGCTCACTCGAATGAGTGTCCCGCTGCCACATTATTTTACCATCATCAATAAGGAATTGATAAATGACAACACCACCCAACTATAATTACAGTGTCACCGTTAACGCAGAAGGTGCGTTTACTATAACACCAGAGGGCGATGCACCGGAATCGCCCATTAAGGTTACAGTGCCTAACACAACCATTACCTACACCCTCAAACCAGAAACCGCAACAGCCATGGTATTTTTAGCACCTGAAATATCCAATGACCCCGAGGGAGACCTAACTTGGGAAATAGTAGATGCAGGCAGAAGTATTGTGATCACCGATTCAGACGCTGACGACGAAGACTGCATTTGTGTAAAGCTAGTAGCTGGCTTTGTCAGTCCAGACCCAGAGATACAAAACAAACCTACATAATATATGAAACTTTCTAGCTGAACGAAGTTATAGACGTTCAACCACATCAACTTTTAGAACACATTGAGCTTCTCGGCTCACGTGTTTTATTAACTACCAAAAACAAGAAAGACAGCCCATTTCGATGAATACTTACCGAAGACAATCGGCAGTGATATCACGGGCTCTTTCGACCATCTTATTTGCAATACGCATAAAGAAATAACCTTGGCACTGCTTTACTTATATTGACCAAGGCAAAAATGGTTATTAATATCACTAACGCGCCTGAAACCTAGCGCAACAACGAAAATTTAATAAGGATGTAAAATGTTTACTATGAAGATGGTTGCTAAACCCCTGTTTTTTTTGCTGATATGTTTTTCATTCAGCGCGTTTGCGACAGATGACAATACGGCTACTTTC
>Ga0208830_1001316_pt1 | contig 11174 bp, 11 predicted proteins | sample DeeseametaMP2634_FD_184169 | JGI IMG/M metagenome (GOLD analysis project Ga0208830, IMG submission 184169) | Marine microbial communities from the Deep Atlantic Ocean - MP2634 (SPAdes) | ecosystem: Environmental > Aquatic > Marine > Oceanic | place: Northeast of Antigua and Barbuda, North...
ATTTTTCTTAACTGATACTACAGATCATTTTTTTAGAGCTGCCCTATATTTTGAAACTACTCCAAATATTGATTCGATCCAACCTATCCTAGACTATATAAAAGTTGATCTAGAAGAAATGGTAGAGACTTTTGAGTGGAAGAAATAAAGGCTTTTGAGGTATCGTCATCTATATATACTATTATTACTATTAATTCTTTCCCTAAGAATAACTTCTCAATCTGCATTGAACAATAGGATTTTCTACAAAACAGAATACCCTATAGAAAATGAGGAGCAGACCGATATTCTGTTCTTTACTGATAGTAATGTTTATCAATTAAAAATTTGCTCATTCGATATTAGTTATTGCTTTAAATATTCAAAAGATTCCTTCATTAGGAATAAAGGTAAAGAAGTAAAAAAGTTATTTAAAAAATATGACTTCAACTTAGATTCATTGTTAAGTATGCAATATAAATCTGTGATATATGATTATTATATCGAGCAATATATAAGTGGTTTTGGTGTAGTTTTATATGTAAAAGAATCTTCCTACAAAGAGAAAACTACATTCTTAATAGAAGAAAACCATCTTTGTCAACTCTATTATAATCATGACAATAAATTAAGTAATGTGAGCTGTTACAAAGAGTTTACTAATAAAAGAATAATCAGAAAGCTATTTAAGCTTTAATCTAAGCTACCTATTGTGTTACGCTTTGATTCCTTGCCTAATTCTGGCGCTCGTTTGCAACGAGTGTCAATTATCAAATAGTATGTCATTTTTAAGTCCAGAATATTTGTATTTGTTACTTGATACGATAAGGGATAGGTAGTAAAGAATATGTACTCGTCATACTATTGTAAATTGCTAGCTATCTAAGATACGGGGCACATGGAATTAAATAATTTTCCGATGATTTTTGATACAGTTTAGAAGCAGTCTGTAAATTAAAACATAGGTTGTTGAAACAATAATAACTGACAGAACTAAAACTGCTGTATTTGTTAAGGCTGTGTGTTTTGTAAGAAAGTGTATCAGCCAAAAAACAGGTATTGCCAATGGTTGTAGTATATCGCTTAAAATTGTGAGAAAACCATTCGTTACAAAGCCTTCTGATTTTGATATTATAGTTAGTGTAGTTAAGCCTAGCAAAAACATTACACCAATAATCAACACTAAGTTGAATAATGTTCTGTTAATCATGAAATTAGACGCTTTAAACCCCTGAAAGATTTATTTACCTAAACAAAGTAATATGCCCTGTCATTTTTTGGTTTTTGGTATCGTCTAACTCCTTAAACCTAATAAGGAATGAATAAATACCCATTGGAGCAGGAGAACCATCTTTTAATCGACCATTCCATTTGTAATCTAACTCCATATCATCCGATTCACTAACGATATTACCCCAACGATCAAATATATAAACATTATATTCAATCAAATCACTGTTTGTTAAAACTGGATAAAAGAAATCGTTTGCATTATCTCCATTAGGAGTAAACGAATTAGGCACAAAAATACTAAGGAAGTTCTTTACAGTTACGTCCTTTGAAACAGTATCCGCACAGCCACCTTCATTATAAGTAATTAGCGTGTTTGTATACGTGCCTCCAAAGGTTGTAGGAAACTCATAAATTGGATTCTCGCTAGAATCTATTGCTAGCGTATCAAAAAACCAAATGTACTGTAAGCTATCATTTCCTGAACCAGTTGAGAGATTAGTAAAAGTAACTTGTGTTTGAGGCACAACAGGCTCAAATGGATTAAATGTAAAATTAGCCGTAGGATAGTTATATGCACATACAAAACTTGGGAAGATAGAATCGACTGTACATCCTTCAGGACTAGTTAGTGTAACAATTATGTCATAACAACCTACACTAGTGTAACCATGTACTGGAGCTGCCTCAGAGTCTATTTCAGTTCCATCACCTAGGTTCCATGTAATATCAGAAAACTGAGTCATGTCACTCAAATTAGCAAAGGTTACTTCGTTTGGAATACAAACTGTATCATTATCAACACCAATGTCTATCGTATTAATAAGTGAGTAATATAATACATTAATTGTGTCTGGATAACTTTGGCATCCATTAACGTCTTCCGTCAGGGCGTAACTATATACCCCAGTATCTAATGCTTTCACTATTGGGGTATGAATAAGCGAATCATCAAATTCGAACGATCCATTTCCGCTAATTGTAGACCATACAGGGTCTATGCCTTTAACTTCAGGATTCAATTGAATTTGCATTAAACAAGTGGTTGTATCGTTTCCAGCAAACGATTGTGGACGATCTTTCACATATATAGATATTGTCGTATCATGCGCACAACCAAAATCGTCTTGTACCTTAAACACATATGAATATTTACCAGAATCTGCAGGTGAAACAATAATTGTTGAGTCATTAGGATTATCGACTATTGTTGGGGTAGGATCCCAAGCCATAGCTATTACTTGAGGAATAACCGTTTGAGCACTGGTATCTGTCATAATAATTTCATTGAATGTAATTCCCCATTCGAAGACAAAACCATCATCAATACCCAAGTTATCTGTAATTTCAATTGTCCAAGGACCGTTTAGAGGACAACCAGTTAAAAGTAGGTCGTAATTTTCTTCAGGAAGATAACTCCCAGAAGGTAAGTAATCTTCATTTGTATAATTGTTACCTAAAGCATCTGTAAAATTTTGTTGATAATTACCTGCCTCACCAACCATCGTTCCGAAATTGTTATTGTTTTGGCTAAAGCCATACAAATAACCAACTCCAGGTACTCCATTATTGGCAGTTACATCAACTGGTTCTCCTAAATATGTTCCACCACCTCCAGGATATCCTTTAAGGATGGCTTCTTGTCCATTCGGACAAATAATTTTAATTTCTAAATCACCTAAAAAAGAGTGTTCCATACTAGAGAAAAACTCTTCAATAAAGCCAGGCTCATACGTAGTTCCAGGATCAAAAATATTAATATTTAAGGACGAGGTATATGATTGTCCACTACCATCAGGTAAGTTTATTGTATCACCAACATCTAGAGAAGGAAGTGTTAATTCTGTAGGTTGAGGAGATATTGTAATTGTTACAGAATCATCCAAACAGATGGTGTCATTATCAGTAAAAACTAAGTCAGAGAAAGTAGGAGGTAATCCAGCACTAACAATTCCAGCTTTAACAGTATCTGAACAGCCTTCTATATCTTCTACTATTAAATACAAGCCACTTCTTCTCGGAGAGTTATAAGTTATGTTTACTGATTGTCCATCGGTTTTAAATCCACCACCTGAGAACCAAGTGAATGTTGAGGTAGCAGCTGATTGAGCGTAATAAGTGTTGTTTTCAGGGAAGGCAACATTAGCAGTTGCTTGAACCGAATCACCCAAACAAATTTGAATAGAATTTTCTGGACCTGTTGGGGTTGGTGTTACTGAAGAAACGGTTGCATCAACCGCTTGGCAAGGAGCTTGGCAATCAAATGTGGCTTCCCATCCTGGATCTGCAATAATGAAATCGCTATAAAATTCAAAAGTTAAGCAACCTCCAGTTCCTTCAATAGTTTCACCATTTAATTCGGTGCCACTAAAGCATCCAATTAAGGGAGCACCAGTTGTGTTACCATCATAGATACATAAATCATCATATCCACTTTCTGTATCAAACGAGTTAAATATAACCGACATAGTAAACCCTGGGTTTGAAGAACAAACCGTATATGTTAATGTTGTGTCGACTGCATAGTCGTTTCCAATACCTCCATCATCATAGAAATCACCAGAACAGGTAGATATTGATCCATTAGTCATGATATAGGTTTGTGAATAAAAAGAAAGATTAACTAGTAAAGCCAATCCTGTAATAAGTAAATGTCTCATTTCTTTGCGATGGCTTTGTGCGAATATAATGTAAATAAGTAATTAGAGTTCTCTAAACGATAGGTAATGCTGTTGTTAACATCCCTTTGAACGTTCAACAATAAAATATTAAATGATCCATCTTCAATTTCTTGGACCATTTCTTCAGTAGAAACTTGTATCATTGAGTGGTCAGCAGGGTTTCTCTTTTCAATTTTAGCCAAAACAGGAAAGCTATTGCTCTTTAATTTTTTGGCATCAACTTTTTCGAGCTTATATGAGCGATATACTACATTTTTATAGTGAGCATTAAGTTGCTCATTATTTAAAATGCGTTCTACTCTGCCAGGGGCATATATTTCGTTTAGTTTATTTTCAAAATCCTGATCCGTTTGGCTAAAACTAACCATGGACAGCACACTGAAAAGTATACTTATTATTAATTTCATATTAAATTTTAATTAATTTTTTAGTAAACCTCTAAAATAAGAAAATTAGAGCTACTAGCGGAAGTATTTGACTATTAATTTGATCCAGCTGTTACAGTACCGAGGTAAACTTCTGGATTACCTAATTCATTCACAAATTCTAATTTCCAAACGTATACTTCATTAAGGCGAACCATTTTTCCTTCCATATCTCTACCTTTCCATCCATTGTCAATAGATGAACTAACAAAGATTGGCTTACCAGATCGATCAATAACAGTGAATTTAACTTTTTGAGTTAGGTTATTATTGATCATAGTTTGTTTTAAATCTAGTGGGAAAAATTCATCATTCAACCCATTACCGTCTGGGATAAATGGCCAGTCAGCTTTATAATTGTAATATGAGCCAACATCCACATAATCTGTTTTTGTAAACACACAACCTGCATAATTCTTAGCAACCATAGTAACAGTATACTTGCCTCGGTTATTATATGTGTGTTGAGAAGACAATTCGTTTGAGCTTGTACCATCTCCAAAATTCCATGTTACTTCTTTAACTTCCCTATTAAGCGTAAAAATATGGTTGTTTTTGATGGTACTCTTATCCTTGATAGGATCAAAAGTTACTGATTGATAAAATTCAGTGTTTTTAGTTATTTCTTTTGATTCATCACCTTTTCTATGCTTAACAACTAATGTAATGTTGTTTTGACCTTCAACTAATTTTATGTTTTTGAGTGATTTTTCCTTACTAATAACGACACCATTCTTTAACCAAGAATACTGAAAGTCATTCTCATTTAACGAACTAGAGAGCATTGGTGTTACACTAATCCTATCGCCCTCACAATACGTGTTTTTAAGATCAAAATCTATAGTAAAGTCATCATAGTCTACGATGTTTTGTTGTGGAACAACTTCATCATTATTACTATTCTCAGTTACATTTTTTTCATCGGTTGTGCTAGTTTGTACAGCCGCAGGTTTTGAATCTTCATTTAGTGACTCAGTATTGTTTTCAGAGATACTAGCTACATCTTTTTCAGAAGCAACTTCATCGTTTGTTTTTGTTCCCTCATTAGAAACTACAACATCTACAGGTTCAGTTACTGAATTGTTGGGAGTATCTTGAGTTATGTTACTCGTATTTTCTTTTACCTCCTCCTCAGCATTATTTGTAATAGCTTTATTATCTACTACTTTGTTGTTTTTAGTAGGAGTTTTGGCTTCTGTTTGGTTACTAGCTATTGGTTTTGTTATAGTTGAGTCGCTATTAGGTAGAGTTAAGTATACTCCTCCAGCAATAGCAGCAACAACAGCTGCAGAAACAAACCATTTTGATTTATAAAAAGGATTGTTTAACTGCTTGCTAACAGCATCCCAAGAGGCAGGATTGTAAGGCTCCTCATGGTTTTCTAGTGATGCTTTAACAAAAGACTCAAATTGATCTAAATTCTTATCCATCTTTATTTATTTAAATCCTAAAAAGGATATTATTTACCGACATTTCTGTCGAGTTCATTCATTTTTATTTTTTCATCTTCATCAAGCGATGTTAAATCTAGCTTGCAAAATGGTTTTCATTTTTGCTTTTGCTTTCGCATAGTTTGATTTTGATGTTCCTATATTAATATCTAAGATTTCAGCAATTTCTTGATGAGTGAAATTTTCAATAGCATAGAGATTAAAAACTGTTTTATAAGCAGGAGATAATTCCTCCATGGCTTCTAAAATATCGTCTGATTTAATATTCCCATATGTGCTATCTTCTGGTTCTTCATCATATGAATCATCTTTAATATTGCCTTCGTCTTCTAAATTAAATTTGTTTTTATTTTTTCTGTAATGGTCGATAGCTGTGTTAACAAAAATTCGTCTTACCCAACCTTCTATCGATCCTGTTACTTCATATCTATATAAATTTTCAAACACTTTTATAAAACCTTCTTGAACGATATCTTCAGCTTCATCTCCATCACGAGCATATCGTTTGCAAATAGCTTTCATTTTACCATAGAAGTACTTGAAAAACTCTTGCTGGCTTTTACGCTTTCTTTTCGCACATCCTTGAATAATATCATTCAGTTCTTCTTTGGTCAAATTCATGTGTTTTCAATTGTTAAGACGATTCAAAAATATTGAGGTTGCCTGTTAGTCACAATAATTTTAAATTTTATATAAAATTCTTATTTTTAATCGATATTAAAAACAATTATTTAAAACCAATCACACATGAAAGTAACAGTTGTAGGAGCAGGAGCAGTAGGCGCAAGTTGTGCCGAGTATATTGCAATCAAAAATTTTGCTTCGGAAGTAGTTTTAGTAGACATTAAAGAAGGATTTGCAGAAGGTAAAGCCATGGATTTAATGCAAACTGCGTCATTAAACGGATTTGACACTAAAATTGTTGGAAGTACGAACGATTATTCAAAAACTGCTGGATCAGATGTAGCTGTTATTACGAGTGGTATTCCAAGAAAGCCAGGGATGACTCGTGAGGAGTTGATTGGTATTAATGCAGGAATTGTAAAAAGTGTTACATCAAGTATTTTAGAGCATTCACCAAATGCAATAATTATCGTGGTAAGTAACCCAATGGATACGATGACTTATTTAGTTCATAAATCTACTGATATACCAAAAAATAGAATTATTGGAATGGGAGGAGCTTTAGATAGCGCTAGGTTCCAGTACCGTTTAGCAGAGGCTTTAGAATGTCCTTCATCTGATGTTGATGGAATGGTAATCGCTGTTCATAGTGACAAAGGAATGTTACCATTAACACGTTTAGCTACAAGAAATGGAGTTCCAGTTAGTGAGTATTTATCAGAAGAAAGACTAAACCAAGTAGCAGAAGATACTAAAGTTGGTGGAGCTACTTTAACAGGTTTATTGGGTACGAGTGCATGGTATGCTCCAGGTGCTGCTGTTTCTGAATTAGTTAGAGCTATTGCTCAAGATTCTAAGAAAATATTCCCATGCTCTACTTATTTAGAAGGTGAGTACGGATTAAATGATATTTGTTTAGGAGTTCCTGTAGTATTAGGTAAAAATGGAATTGAAAAAGTAGTAGAGATTAGTTTAAATGATGCTGAAAAAGCTAAATTGAACGAAAGTGCCGAAGGAGCTAAAAAAACGAATGGTTTATTAGCTGCTGAGACTGCTTAAACCTAAGGTTTAACATGATTTAAGAGACCTAACATCGTTAGGTCTTTTTTGTTTCATGCATTTTTGATTATCGTTTTGTTACATAATCAGAGAAATTTATGTTTTTTTAATTTTAACACACCCCCAATCCCTCTCAAGAGGGAAGATTGAGTTGTCAAATTTCTCTTAGTAATCAAATTAGGTTATTATGTGGACATTCAATATGCATCTAATAAGAAATAATTATATATTTGGAATCCTTGAAACCTATGACTCTACATATAATTCTATTGCTAATAGGCAGTCTTTTTATATCATTTTCAAATGAAGAAAAGGCAAACGATGAAGAAGTATCTTTAACATCCTTATCCTATCGTGCAGAAAAATTTAATTATTATGTTAAAGATATGTACAACTGTCTTGGTGAAGAAGAATTATCATTTAACTGTTTTTATAATGGGGTTAAAGCTTTCGAGAGTTTAAAAAACAAAAGAAAGCATATAAACGATAGTTTATTAGTTGTGATCGATTTCTCTGTGGAGAGTGATAAAAATCGTTTTTTCTTAATTAACCTTAATACACATGAGGTTATATATAAAAAGAGGGTGGCTCATGGGAGAAGGTCAGGAGATATAATCCCAACGCGTTTCTCTAATGTTCATGGGTCTAAAATGAGTAGTTTAGGCGCGTATATTTGTGGCAGAATGTACGATGGTAAATATAAAAATAGCGTGAAGTTAAAAGGGCAAGAGTACTCGAATAACTTAGCTTATGATCGAGGAGTGGTTATTCATGCTGCTGATTATACAACAGAAGAATACCTGCAAAAAAACGGACGTTTGGGAAGAAGTTATGGTTGTCCTGCTTTACCTCACAAGGACTACAAAGAGATATCAGAAAAAATTAAAGAAGGTACCGTTTTATTTATCTATCAAAAAGATCACCGATACCTTCATAAATCCAGATTGTTAAAAGAAAGAAATTACTTAAAAAATTTCTATTAGTTTAACACAACTTCATACTGCTCAATAATATTAGATGGCCTAACGCTTAATACGCGAGAATAATTTTTAATATTACAGATTGTTTCTTTGCTTAATCCCATTGCTTGTTTTGTTTCTTTTTCTCCAAAAAGTTCTTCGAGAAGCATTGATTCGTTTAAATAAAATTCAGTAAGTTGATTAAGAGTAATTGTTTCGCTCATAGGCTTGTTTAAAAATGTTATATAGTTGTTAACGAAGTTTATTTTTACTTATTATCTATTCGTATAAAAAAGTTTTAAATAGTTTGATATTTTTGTCACTATGAACTTCTTAGCTCATCAACATTTATCCTTTCAAGTATTAGAGTTACAAATAGGTAATTTTAGCGCGGATTTTTTGAGGGGAATCGATTTTAAAAGCTTGTCAGATGATGTTTTGAAAGGTGTTGAGCTTCATCGTAAAATAGATGCTTTCACAGATGCTCATCCAGCTATTCAAGAAGGGGTTTCATTATTAAAACCTCATCAAGGAAGGTATTCATCGGTAGTGATGGATGTGTATTTAGATTATTTTTTGGCTAAACATTGGCTTGCCTTTAATGAGGTGTCGTTGGAAGAATGGAGCAGTAAGCTATACAAATCTTTTAGTGATAACAGACTTCTTTTTCCTGCTAAAACGAGAGAAGCATTGGATTCTTTGGTGACCAATGATTGGTTTACTAGTTATGGGAACAAAAAAGGCTTATTTTATCCCTTTCATTTTATGAAAAAAAGACTTTCGTTTGAAAACAGGATGGAGTTTGCTATTGAAGATTTAACTTTATTAGAAAGTCAATTAGAACCGTTATTCTTTGCTTTTTATCCAGAGGCGATGAAAATGTCAAAAGAGTTTATTGCCAATTCATTATAAAAAGATTAATTACAACTTTATGGAACATATACAATTTGAAAAAATAAATGGTGTTGGTATTATTACCTTAAATCGCCCAGAGGTTTATAATAGTTTTACCATACCCATGGCATTAGAAGTTCAAGAAGCATTTAAAACTTGTGATGAGGATGCGGAAATAAGAGCTATTATTTTAACAGCTAAGGGTAGAGGTTTTTGTGCAGGACAGGATTTAAAGGAAGCTACAGGTCCTGATGCTCCTTCTATTGAAACAATTGTTGATACAACTTACAATCCAATTATTAAATGGATAAGAAATATTGAAAAGCCTGTGATTGGAGCGGTCAATGGAGTAGCAGCAGGTGCAGGTGCTAATATAGCATTTGCTTGTGATATCACCTTTGCTGCGAATACAGCATCTTTTATTCAATCATTTTCGAGTATTGGTTTAGTTCCAGACAGTGGAGGAACATTTTTCTTACCTCGTTTAATAGGGATGCAAAGAGCAACAGCTCACATGTTTTTGGCTAATAAGTTTTCTGCGGAAAAAGCAAAAGAATTAGGGATGATTTACGAAGTTGTTGAAGCTGATAAGCTCATGAGCGAAGCGCAATCTTTTGCAGAAATGTTAGCTAAGCGTCCGACAAAAGGATTAGGACTGACTAAGCGTGCTTTAAATAAAGCAATGTTCAATACGCTGGAAGAACAACTAGAGGTAGAAAGAGACTTACAGGCAATAGCAGGTAAAACATATGATAATAAAGAAGGTATTCAAGCTTTTTTAGAAAAGAGAAAACCAGTTTTTAAAGGGGAGTGATAGAGATGACTGGTTGATTAGTGAACTAGTTTACTAGTGCAATGACTAATCAGCTAATCAACTGCTTAACTAATATACTAGTTGCCTAATCAACTAATTAACTAAAAAGAATATGAAAGTAGGAATAGTAGGAAGTGGTTCCATGGGAACTGGGATAGCACAAGTAGCAGCTACTGCAGGGGAAACTGTAGTTATATTCGATAATAATCCATCGTCTGTTGATCGTGCTAAGAAAAGCTTAGATAAAGTTTTTAATCGTTTAGTCGAAAAAGGAAAGTATACCCAAGATCAAGCGAATGAGATTTTTGGAAGGATAACATTCAAATCTCAGTTAATAGATTTACAAGGATCAGATATTATTATTGAGGCAATAATTGAAAACCTAGAAGTAAAGCAGGATGTTTTTAAGCAGCTTGAAGGTATTGTTCAGGAATCTGCTATACTAGCTTCAAATACCTCTTCATTATCAATTGCGTCAATTGCTTCTGCTTGTAAGCATGCAGATCGAGTAATTGGGGTTCATTTTTTCAATCCAGCGCCTTTAATGAAGCTAGTTGAAATTATACCAGCTGTTTCCACTTCTGATGAAATTGCAGATAAAGCAAAAAGTATTGTTGATAGCTGGGGTAAAACTACGGCTATGGTAAAAGATACACCGGGGTTTATTGTAAACCGAGTTGCTCGTCCGTTTTATGGTGAAGCTTTACGTATTTATGAAGAAGGAATTGCTGATTTTGCTACCATAGATCATGCAATGAAAACTATTGGAGGTTTTCGAATGGGACCTTTTGAGCTTATGGATTATATTGGAAATGATGTGAATTACACCGTTACAGAAACAGTATTTCATGCTTTTTATAACGATCCAAGATACAAGCCATCATTTACCCAAAAAAGAATGAGTGAGGCTGGATTTTTAGGTCGTAAATCGGGTAGAGGGTACTATCAGTATTCAGATGATGTTGAAAAAGCTCAGCCAAACGAAGATAAAGGTTTATTGGAGCAAATATTTAATCGAATACTAGCCATGCTAATAAACGAAGCGGCTGATGCGCTGT
>Ga0208830_1001317_pt1 | contig 11170 bp, 10 predicted proteins | sample DeeseametaMP2634_FD_184169 | JGI IMG/M metagenome (GOLD analysis project Ga0208830, IMG submission 184169) | Marine microbial communities from the Deep Atlantic Ocean - MP2634 (SPAdes) | ecosystem: Environmental > Aquatic > Marine > Oceanic | place: Northeast of Antigua and Barbuda, North...
TTAAAAATAAATCGCGAAGGAAACCAACGGCCTTGTATTTTTCTGATCCCATCCATTGTGGATGTTTTTAAGAGTTTTCCACTTTTGGCATAGAGTTCCTCTTTCATGGGGAGTAAATATTCCTTATCGATCCAGGCCCGTCGTTTTGGATAGGATAACCCTTTCACTTTTGCTTCAAGAAGCATGATCCAATGATCCCGTCCATCGATCTCTATTGATCCCTCCAATGTGGCTTCGTATAGTTCAACGAGCGGGCGATCTTCCATCATATCATTATAGGACATGTCTGAACCCATAACGGATTGGCGCAGCATGTGCCCGGAAATCTGGATCACCCGGTCAGTCTGGGGCGAATAGACCCAGAGCTTATCATCCAGTTTCAGCATTTTGGTGCCTGCTTCCCGGGGCGGAGAAAGATATTCAGTGAAGGCTTGATCTGTGCCCACAACCCAGTTCCGGGATTCAATGGTGCGGCTGGAACGTCGTCCATGAACAATCATTTTGCTGGTGATAACACGGCTCTTTGCGTTGAGATTATTATCCATGGCTTTGATAATATCCTGAACGGTCATGTCATCTGATTGCCCCATTAGAAAAGAGTATGACAAAATCAAGATGAGAATTTTGTTCATGTCTCCAGTTCCTTAAATAACTGGGCCATCTCTCGTTTGTATATGGCGCGCCCGGCCATCATAGTCCCCAATACAGTGGCCAGGACGCCGGGAATAAAACCAATAAAGTAAAGTTCCGGGGTCACCTGGGCATAGATAACATTGGACATAATAATATCGGTTGAGATCAGACTTTCCATAGCCTCCGAATAATCCAAGCCCACTTCCTGCATATAATAGGTAAGGCCGAGCCCCATGGCCGTGCCAATGACAGTGCCAATGAAGCCGATGATGACTGACTCCACAATCATAGAACGATAGACCTGACCTTTCGATTCCCCTATGGCCAGGCGCATACCGATCTCTCCATAGCGGCGCAGACCATTCATGAGACCCATGTTCCACAGTACTACCATGACAATAACCAAGAATATTACCAGCATAATGGCCATGGCCGCATCACTCCAATCCACCATAGTACCCATCTGGTTGGCGTCTCGCAGGGCTATCATGATCGGGCTGAAAATATCGGTACTATCGCTGTGGTTGGTGTTAAACTTATTACGCAGGAGAACGGCGTCTCTGTCTTCATAAAAAAGCGTGTTGCTATAACCCAAAATCTCTGATGCGGCATTTTCCATGTCCAGTGCCAGCCGGGCACCTGATATATCCACTAGCATCATATGCCTGTCCACCGGACCCAAATTCAGTTTAAAGGTGCCGACCACGGTAAAGTTGTAGGTGGTAAAGGCATTGTGCATGGTGGATCCGATTAAGGTTACAATCTCACCGCAGGAAAGCCCCAGCCGGCTGGCCAGTTTGGTGCCGAGCAATACTTCATTTGCATTCTCAGGCAACCTTCCATCCACCAAGCGTCGTTCAAGTTTCCAGATTTCAATTTGTCGTGAGCCGGGTGAAAGGAAATCAATCCCCAGGGCGTAGACAGGGCCCTGTGCCTGAGTTTCACCATTTTCATCTGGTACATCCAAGAGTCCGCCAAACGTGATCCGCGGCGTCCAGAAATAATCTGGGTGTTCCCGGTTCAGCTCCCGGCCCAACTGTTCCGCGTTTAGCAGGGCCAGGTCATTGGGTAGAAGCTGGTTTTCTTCATGATAGGCCCTGGTCATGACCTTTACGTGGCCTGTGGATACCACGGCAGAATCAAGAAACATGCTGTTCATAATACCAGTGAGAAACCCCTGAAATAAAATAATCATGGCCACAGTCAGTGTGACCACAATAACTGGAAAAAGACTCCTGGATCGGTCCCGAAGTATTCCTTTGGTTAAAAATGTGATCATACGGCTACCTTGCCACGCAAGGCATCAGTGGGTTTCATCCTGGCGATGCGGCGGGAAGGCATATAGCTCACAATAAGCACAATGATGGATACGATAATAGTTGTGGTGATGAGTAATCCAATGGAATAAACAGGAATTAGGCGTTTCGCTATAATTAAGCCCATTTGCCCCTCAGAATAATCAATACCAAGGTTGATCCCATAAGCTCCAAAATACCAGAGCACCGGTCCAAAAAGAATCACGGTCATGATGACGGCCAAGAAAGCATTGAGTCCACCTTCAAGGGTAAACAGTCCCACCACCCGGGAGCGGGTCATCCCCAGAGCCATGAGGGTACCGATCTCTTTGCCGCGACGAAAAATAGACAACACCTGGGCGTTAAAAATTCCCATGGCTGCCAGAGCAAGAAGTATAATATACATTATTGCCGCATTGGGCTCATCTGCTTTAATGAGGGCCTCCATATCCCGGATCAGGTATTTTACATCACGGGGAACCCAGTCACCCTTATTTTCTACGATTGACAATCCTTCAGCATAGGTCACATAGGTAGCTTCCCCTTCCATAGCTAGCATGGCCTGGGCCTTTTCCAGCGGTACCCAGATATGACCCATGTCCAACTTGAAATTTTCCGTGTCCATAATATGAACCACAATACCTTCATCAGCATCGTAGGTGCGTTCGGCGTCCAGCCAGCGAATGGTAAAGGAATCGCCCACTTTCAGCTTGGCATCATTGGCCATGCCCTGTCCGATCAACACCGGGATAGTGATTTCATCATTATTGGCCAACATTTGCGTAGGCATGTTGACAATATTCTGTACTGGATTTATCCCCTTCATGATCACCGGCATGATGCGCCCATTGGGATAGATTGAAGCCTGGCTCACCAGTACCGGTATAGCTTTTTTCTGATCCACAAGTGCTCTGACAGCATCCGGTGGAACAGAGTGAGCATCTTCAAAGGTCATAGGATCCAGGGGATCATACTCGGGGTGCCAGTAGGCGCCGCCGGCAATCTCCGTATCTATAGAGACCTGCATGGCGTGTTCCCGCATGCCATCGTACATGGCGGAAATGAAGATGATCATGAAAAAAGATATTGCGGTAACAAAGACATTGAGCCAAGTGCGCAACTTGGCACCTAGGAGATTTTTCATGGCGATTTTAAACAGCATCTCTATTGACCAGACTTCGGGTTATCAATCTGTTCATCTTCTGTAATCTGCCCATCATCCAGGTGGATAATCCTCCGCAGGTAGGCCATGATTTTTTCATCATGGGTGGCAAAGATGAAGGAAGTGGAAAGCTCTTTGTTCAGCCGCACCATGATTTTCATAATATGGTGGGAATTCTTCGCGTCCAGGTTAGCTGTGGGCTCATCTGCAAGTATCAGTGCCGGTTGGTGAACAATAGCCCTGGCAATGGCCGTGCGCTGGCACTCGCCGCCGCTGAGCATTGCCGGACGGGAATCTGTCTTATCACTGAGTCCGACCCATTCTAAGGCCTGATTGACCCTTTTTTCCCGTTCGGTAGGATCCACCTTGTTCAAAATTAGGGGAAGTTCTACATTCTCAAATACGGAGTAAACCGGCAGTAGGTTGTAGCTCTGGAAAATAAAGCCCATGCTCTTCCGTCTCAACCTGGCGCGCTCACCATGGGATGTGTTGTTCAGGGCCATGCCCAGCACACTCACTTGTCCTTCACTGGGGGAGTCCAGTCCGCCAATAATGTTGAGCAGGGTGGTTTTGCCGGAGCCGGAGGGCCCGACCAGGCCGGTGAATTCACCCTCGGCCAGGATCAGGTTCACATTCTTAAGAGCAGTGAAAAAATCACCACCCACAGGAAACCGTTTAACCAAATTTTGAATTTCAACAACAGAATTATTTGCCATAATTTTTCCTAATGATCATAAATAAACATGAATTGTAACCCGGCACCATATCCGGCTAATGTCTTTGGTAAATATTCTTCCGTAAAATTGTAATCAGATCTTTTTGGGCTCAGCGACAAAATCAAATTTAAGCTATAATGATCATAGGTTGCGCTCCACCGCAGATAATTGTAAGCCCGATTTTCATCCCAGTCTAATTGAGAGATCAACATAATCTGATGTATCATTCCCAAGGGTATACTTGCCATAAATGCGGTAAATGTTTGAGAAGTATTTGAACCATTTTGCTTTTGGTCAATATATAAAGACTCTGTCATAATCAGAATTCCGCTGGCGAGGGGCAGTGTGTAATCGGCACCCATGGTGACCATTTTTATTTCAGAATTATCGGAAAAAATATAGGCTCCTTCCATCCATGATCCAATATATCCATCATAGCGAAGATCCATGGCAACACGCTGATGAGGTCCCGAAATAATGACCGGGAACTGCCCTGCTGACTGGGGTGTCACTGTTGGATCCTGGTGATAGGTCAAACCCCACTCCCCGAAACCAGTTGATAGTTCTGCTCGTCCCCCAAATGAAATCGTATCCTGATTGGAGTTAATCAACCACGACCAGATAGATAATGAATTAGATGGAAAAACACGCAGCCGAAATGCTTCCACACCATCCGTTTGACCCGTTGGATCTTTGAGTTCGATGGTATCAAACCAGGAGAGAGTCCGTAAAATTTGAGACGGCCCAAAAACAATTTTCTGCAAGCCAAGTCGCGCTTCAATTTTTTCACTGGAATACCGCACCCACAAACGATGGTGATTTTCATGATTATTTAAAAGGGAATCTGCGGAATAACTGCGGTCGAAACGATAGGCCCATTCCATATCAATAAATTGGGAAGCGGATAAATCTCGTGATAAAGAAAGAGTGGGGATGTATCCAATTGATGATTCAAATGAAGATTGATTTTGCGGCGGATCATTTCCTGTGAGTCCACTGACCCAAAATTGACCTTTTATTAAAAAGGGCTGTGCTGCAGTTGTTTCTTGCGGGATTAGCAACATTAAGGCCAATATTATAAGAAGGTTGTTTATATTATTTGTATGATACAAAGAATTATTCAACTAGTACTTTTCTGTTAATAATGGAAGTTATGCTATCAATAAAATTATGACTATAGCGGAACTATCCTGCTGTGCAATTGCAGTTAGAAGGAAAAAGGCGGGAATGAGCATGGTCTAGTTTAGTATCTAGCCCATTGCAGGTCCAGCAGGGGTAAAATATGCAGTTGGGTCATATAATCATTAGGATAGCCATCAGGATACAAACCATAAATTAGCTTATACCCAAAGGAAATATGAAAACGCGGCGATTTTTCCCAGGTCACCACGCTTTTATGCTCCAAGGCCATGGAACCTTTCATACCAGGAATCAGGAAAAGATCTCCATCCACAAGGTATGTCCAATTGCGCTTTAAACGACCATTCATGTCTGTGCCCAGCCGGAGGAGCCAGCTATTATAGTACACCGCTAAACGATGATAGACCAGCGGTAAATCTATAGTGGACTCCATTGCCAGATCTGCACTGCCCAAAGCAATTGCAACACCGGCTTTTGCTGAAAACACCCGATCTTGATCCAGCGGTTTGCTGGCAACTATTGTGTTCCATAATGAAAACATATGTGGTATTTCAAACTCGGGTGATATCATGGCGAACATATTAGGCCCACCTATGTCCATGCCCAGGGGGCTTTGCAGTTTTTTAAGTAATGGTGTGGGATAATAAAATGAATGGACAGTTGATATAGTCCACTCGCCTTTCTGCGGCCAGCGCTGTTTTACTGTTACGTTCGGCATCAACAATGAAGATAATTTGAAAAAGGAAATTTCCCTATTTTCACTTTGTCCCCAGCGCACCGGCTGAAAAAGTCCATATTCCCAGCGACCTTGCGGCAATGTATACGCTGTTCCGGACAGCCATTCTCCTTGTGCAAACACTTGGCTGAATAAAATAGTTAAGATAATAATTTTTTTCATTACTCTAATATAATTGCACAACTGACCGGCGCATGGTCTGATAGATGAATGGTCTCTTGTATTGCCCCCTGGTAAGTGGTTCCACTGCCGGATGCAACGTTTTTATTAGTAAAAATATAGTCCAGTTTACGATCCCACCATCTGTTCACAGATGTGCTGTGTGTATTATGGTTAGCTGTAACAACTTCCGTTAAAGAAATTGCTGAATTGTAAGTATCATACAACGATTTCAGCAGCAGCGGTTCATTTTCAAAATTATTGAAATAACTGCCTTCCAAATGTGGTCCGCCATCCACGTCTGTGTGAAATATATCATTTTCACAGGCATCTTCATCACAATAATCTATATTCGCACCAGGAGGAACAGAATTCAAATCTCCTCCAGCGACAAAAACATATCCCGCTACATCCATTTCATCAAGAACTTCCTTGAATTTATCAATATGTTTTTGTTTCGTGTCGTCCGTTGCAAAGGCGGTGGCATGGACATTCACAGCATAAAAATCATCTTGATCAGGGATAACTATTTTTGCTTTCAAGATATTTCTGCGCAAGTAGAACAATAGGGTCAGGTCATCCTGGTCGCCCCTTAAGGGAAGCTGAACACGTTCAGCTGATTCTATGTACCATTTGCTTAACACAGCGTTGCCAGCATCAATACGACCAATGCCATCGCTGGGAATTGTTTGCGCTTTCCACATGGACGCATAGGCGGCGTAATTCATGTCTGTATGATCCAGCAACCATTGCACCTGGTCAATGTATTGTGTGCGTTTGGATTCTCGATCGATTTCCTGGAATAGAATAATATCCGGATTAATGATATCGATTTCTGCAGCAACAAGCTCCAGGGCATCGAGCACTTCATTTTCTGTAAAAATACTTCGATCTCCGCAAGAGTCGCCAAAAAATGGCAACCGGCCAATGCCAAAGCGGATATTCCACGTGAGCACTTTTAAAGACCCTTCGGGCGATGAGGCAGTACTAATATTTTTGGCTTCGTATAAAACAGCTTTCTCCACATCATCAAAAGTGGTGACCAGCGGGTCACAGCTAAAAAGGAACAACGCCAGTATATATAAAAATGGTTTACCTTGTCTCATTGGTAAGAACTTATTAAAGATTCATAACGCGTTGCAGTATTTCGTTATCGTCCGGGAAAAAGCCTGAAGGTATTAATCGTGGAATTAATTCTTTCAGTTTTGGACTGCGAGAAAACACATCCTCAAATATCGGCAATGCCATATCCAGATTTCCTGCCGTCACTAGCGTGACGGCTGTCCAAAATGGCAGTTCGGGATTTTCCGGATAGTATTTTGCTGACAGTTTATATTCTGCTAGGGCTTTGTCCATTTCCCCTAATTCCAGATAATGATCACCTTGATTGGCATGTTCATAGGCCCTGTGAACTCTTATGAGTCGTTTCAATTCCTGTATTGGCTCTGGATGGTCCTCAATGCGCAGTTCCATTTTAATATCCTTCCACTCCACACCTGTAGGTTTTCCGCTTACAATTAATATAGCTGCAGATTGTTTACCCCGCAAATCACCCCCTTCCGCTTGGGCAGCTTCCAGCGCAGCCAGCATACGGTCAGCCAGATCACCCAAACTGTTTTCAAAGGCATCTGCCATGGCGTCCCATACAGTAGCTTTTTCCATAATGTTTGCTTGGACAGTATAATTTTTACCTATTTTGAATCCTGCTTCGGCAATGCATTTTTCGCCAGTATGGCTGGCCACATTACCATTAGCATCCACCATCCCCACTTGGCGGACTGCAGCGCCTTCGTCTTTAGCTATTAGTTTAGCCAGTGCTTCATTGGCGGTTAATCCCTGTGCCATTAGTTCCAAGCCGTGAGGACCGTATTCCACCTTGACAATGGATTGTGTAGCCACTGCACCTACGCCTGCTTGCGCCCAGGTAACAAGCGAACCCACAGAAAACCAATGGCTTTGCACAGCCACGCCCAGTTCACCCGTTTCTTCATCAAGGGCCACAATGGAATAGGTGTTCACCGGCCGAATGCCTTGAGCTGACATTATGTTGACTGTGATCAATAAAATGGATATTAAAATGTGTATACGCATACTTGCTCCTTTTATCAGATGGAGATTAAGGAAAATTGGTCTTTTGATCAATTCATGCCTACATTCTGGTATAATGAAATATTTACGTTATCTGGGAATGCCCCTCCTTATTTTAATGGCTATTTATTTTGGCGCCAAGGGACAATATTGGGCCTGGGTATATTTGCTTATTTTGGATACCATTATCATTGCCGGGGACGCGTTTCTCGGTGATGATAAAACAACCCCGGAATATCGTTATCCAATGCTGCTGACTCTCCTTGTATATATTAACTTGCCTGTTTATCTCATTTTTCTAACGATTGCTATTTATATGAGTGGTAGCGTTTCACTGCCAAGTTTTGAGCAGATTATTTATTTAGTGACCGGGAGTGATATTGCCTTAACTCGCCATGGAACTGCTGTCTGGCATTTAGCAGGTTATGTTTTTACTGGGGGGCTCCTCATGGGATCAGCGCTGACAATTCCTGCCCATGAACTGGTACACCATAAAAAGAAAAAAATGGATTGGTTGATTGGCAATTGGATGATGGCCTTTACCTGCGACAGCGCCTTTGCCATTGAACACGTTCATGGACATCATAAGAACGTTGGCCTGGCGACTGACCCTGCTACTGCCAAACGCGGTGAAAGTTTTTATCTGTTCTTTTTAAAGGCTTCACTCCAAGAGCACCGTGATGGCTGGAAGATCGAAAATGAACGTTTGAAAAAACGTGGACATGGGCTGATCAGTGTATATAACCGCATGATTAGGGGCTACGCTCGCAGTTTTCTTATCCTGGCGGCTACTTATTATATAGGTGGATTCGGCGGTGTTATCGTGTTTTTGGGTATTTCCATAATCGCCAAATTATTTTTGGAAATAGTGAATTATATGGAGCACTACGGTTTGGTGCGGGCTCCGGGAACACCCGTGGCGCCTCGCCATTCCTGGAATACAAACAAACGCGTCAGCAGTATTCTGCTCTACAATCTTACTCGCCACTCTCATCATCATGAACAAGGCAGCCTGGAATTCTGGAAACTGCGCCCGTATCCTGGTGCGCCGGAAATGCCTTATGGCTATCTGACAACGTTATATCTGGTAGCATTTTTCCCCGGGGCTTACCGCCGGATGATGGAACCACGCTTGGAAGACTGGCGCAATACCTATGCCACGGAAGAAGAAAAAGTCTTAATGTCTTAAATTATAGCATAATGAAAAGAAGACAATTTATCAAATTAGGTTTGCTGGGAACCGCAGCGACCGGAATCGCGCCGGGAACTTTCCTAAAAGGAAGAGATTGTGATCTCACCAGTGATGATATCCTTGGGCCTTACTGGTCGCAAAACCACCCTTATAGAACCGTGCTTGCTCATACGGATGAACCTGGAACACGCATTTTTATTTCAGGTATGGTGCAGGCTAACGATTGTGAAACACCTCTGCACAATGCCATTGTTGATGTTTGGCATGCAAATGACAGCGGGTGTTATACTGTTTTCCAAGAGTGTAATTCAGGTAATCCGGAAGAAGACCCCTACAATCTTCGGGGGCAAATGCTCACCAATGAAAATGGCGAATATGCCTTTGAATCTATCTGGCCGGGACATTATGGAAGTAGGCCTAAACATTTTCATTATAAGATCACCACACCTGAAAACCAGGAATTGGTGACTCAATGTTATTTTGAGGGTGATGCGCAAATTGATGAACAATGGGAAAACAACCATCCTGGACTGATCATACCTTTGGAAGAAAGTGACAATGGGCTTTATGGTGTATTTGACATTATAATGGACGAAGAGGCTCAAGTCGGAATAGAAAACGAGCTAGTGACTGTTCCGGAAAAAGCGTTTTTAAATCATAGCTATCCCAACCCTTTTAACAATTCGACTCAAATTGAATTTGGTCTCTCAAGGTCGGGGCACGTCAGTATCAGTATCTATAATGTGTCCGGGAGATGGATCACTAATTTAACTGAGCAAAGTTGGCGGGCGGGAACCCACCTGTTAAAATGGAACGGACAGGATTCTTCTGGAAAGATGGTTCCTTCCGGTTCATATCTGGTGGTAATGAAAGCTGCCGGATTTACCGGATCGAAAAAGATTTTATTGCTTAAATAGTCAAATCTCTTCAAAGACACCTGTTTTTTTATTCTTTTGTACTTTATCATGATCAAAACACCGTCCATGCATGGCAATGTAGACACCATGTGGCAAACTTTGCACAAAGCCCAAGGCTGCACCCAGATTAAATAACCCATCTGAACTGCCAAACTTAAATGGGATCATTGCGCCGGTGAGAACAATGGTCTTTTCCAAATTACCGCTTGCCAGAATCTTGGCTGTAGCGGTCATGGTGTCCGTCCCATGGGTAATTACGATCTGATCCTCTTCGGCCTGTTTACAATTATCGAGAATCAGTTGCCGGTCGTCATTAGTCATATCCAAACTGTCGATCATCATCAGGGTGCGGATATTGATATCAATACGGGCACGCCCCAGTTCCAATATTTCACGCATGTGCGTACCTTTGAAAAACAGCTTGCCTGTTATTTCATTGTATTCCTTATCAAAAGTGCCGCCGGTTATGAAAATTCTGGTGGCCATTATTACAATAGTTTCAACGCATTTTCCGGAGGACGACCTATAACAGCTTTATCCCCTTTAACAACGATCGGGCGTTCAATGATCTTGGGGAAGTGGGTCATTGCCGCAATGAGAGCCCTATCATTGTCCAATGTTTCCATCAAATTGTTTTCCTTGAAATCTGCTTCGCCCTTACGCACAAATTGGTTAGGATGTTTTCCAAGTTTAGCGGCAAGATCTTTTAATGTAGTCCCAGTGGGGATATCCTTTAAATATTCAATGATGGTGGGTTCAATGCCGTTGTCACGCAACAGCTGTAGGGTCTGCCTACTCTTGCCTCATCTAGGGTTATGATAGATTGTAAATCCGTCCACTTGTGGTCAATCCTTTCTCGGTTAGGTGTGATTTGGTCTGGTAAGTTAAGATTGTAATACCTGTATTGCCAATCTGCCATAATGGATTCATAGTATGCCATAGGATGTCATTTGATAGACACCTAAACGATAGACACCCCCCACCTACACCAAGGAAAGAGTGGACTTGGTTTGGTAACCGCCTCTCAAAATTTTTCTCCTAATCTCATAACTTGATGTAATAGTCCTTACATTGCACTGTGAGAATTCGATTTATACTTGTAGTTACACTTTTAATTATAACCAACTTTATG
>Ga0208830_1001318_pt1 | contig 11160 bp, 6 predicted proteins | sample DeeseametaMP2634_FD_184169 | JGI IMG/M metagenome (GOLD analysis project Ga0208830, IMG submission 184169) | Marine microbial communities from the Deep Atlantic Ocean - MP2634 (SPAdes) | ecosystem: Environmental > Aquatic > Marine > Oceanic | place: Northeast of Antigua and Barbuda, North...
CTTCAACCACCTTCCTACCTACGGCGTGCTCTCATCAAATCCGGGGATCGCGTCCAATCAGGAGCGGGTTCAATTATTGGACAGCTTCGCCAAGATGTACGCTCCCGCCATCGGCGCCGGACCGACGATGGAGTATCTGGGACAGGCTGGACGAGACGCGTTGAGAGGAGCCGACATCATCCGGGTCGCGCCTGAAACGTACTCTTCAAACGTCGAATACGCTAATAACACTATCGCTAGGCGCCTCAGAGACGTGGCCCAGGTGCATCTTGCCGGTCTGGGGACTCAGGTTTTTTACACGTCTCACGGGCCCTTCGACACTCACTATGACCAGTTGGGATCACATACTAAGATTTGGATGGAAGTTTCCGCCGCCATCTCCGACTTCTTCACCGACCTGCGTGAGCACGACGCGGCCGGCGAGGTGGTCATGATGGTGTTCAGCGAGTTTGGCCGCCGCGTCCGCGATAATGGAACCGGCACTGACCACGGGGCAGCTGGAGTGGCGTTCGCGATCGGCGACCGGGTAAATGGTGGGATGTACGGGACCTATCCGTCGTTGAAACCGGGAGATCTCTCTCAAGGAGACCTGGCCCCCAACTACGATTTCCGTGGCTTTTACTCCACTTTAGCCGACAAATGGTTGGGACTCGACCCGGTGCCAATCGTCGGCGGAAACTTCGAGCAGATGTCCTTCGTCTAGCCCTACGAATCACTGATTCTTTCACCGGAGAGCAGAAATGCTGACCACCGTCGCCGCCGGCCGGGTTTATGACTACAGCTACTGCATCGGCATGTACAGTCAGTCCGGCCAGGGATTTTGGGCCCCCCAGGATTTCGTCCTGGGAGCGAACGGCCGGATCTATGTGTTGAGCCGCGGTGTGGAACAGTTGGGGCAGCGTGTCAGCAAGATCAACTTTGACCAGCAGTTTCAAGGCCAGTTCGGCTCCGTCGGCGCCGAAGACGGGCGCTTTGTTTGGCCCCGGTCCATCGATCTAGACAATCACGGCCGAGTGTTCGTTTCCGATGAATATGTCAACCGGATCACCATATACGACGAAGAGGGCGCATATAGATATCATTGGGGCAAGCCCGGCAGCGAAGACGGCCAGCTAAACGGACCGTCAGGTATCGCTTTCGATTCCCGCGGAACTATTTGGGTCGTGGACAGCATGAATCACCGGGTGCAAAGCTTCAGTCAGCTTGGCGAGTTCCAGTCCAAGTTCGGGAAGCAAGGTAGCGGCGACGGAGATATGGAGATGCCGTGGGGCATCTGCGTCGATCGCCACGACAACATCTACGTCGCCGATTGGGGAAATAATCGGGTGCAAAAATTCGCCCCTACCGGAGAGTTGCTGGTTAAGTTCGAAGCCTCAAGCACCGGGGCGGGCTCTCTCAAAGGGCCATCCGGTGTGGCTGTGGACTCGGACGGGGATGTGTACGTAACCGACTGGGGGAACCACCGCGTCCAGATCTACGCCGCCGACGGCCAATATATAACCGCGCTGGCCGGTGACGCCCAAGAACCTTCGCGCTGGACTCAAACGTACATCGACGCCAATCCCGACATTGTCAAAGCCAGGCGCCGGGTAGATCTGGAGCCTGAATGGAGGTTCCGGCGGCCGGTGGCGGTAAACATTGACGCCGACGACCGGATCATAGTTTTGGAGTCATACCGGCACCGGCTCCAGATCTACAACAAGCTAAAGGATTACGAAGAACACGCTCTTAACTTGTAGGTATATTCAGATCAGCTTGGTGGAACCTAATAACAGAAAAGCCCCCTCATTGAGGGGGCTTTTCTGGTTGTTAAGGGTCAGGTAGTTTGCCCGTCAGTGATGGGCAAACTACCTGCCCGTTTTTACCGCTTGTCAAGGAGAGGTGTTTCGTTGGCGGCGCTCCCTGCGATCCGTCCCGCCTTCTCAACGAGGCCGGTGAATTCTTCCACATCTTGGTCGCCAGACAACAAGTTGTTGACCCGTCGCGCCACCGCGATCACTTGCTCCATGTTGCTGTCCTGGGCCCAGTAGCTCTCGCGAAGGATCTCCGCGTACTCGGCCACTGCGGCATCGAGTTGAAGGCGGGGCGATGCTTCCTCGAACACTGTTGTTAACTCTTTCCGGTGGAATTCTCGAGAGATCTCTTGGACATCGCCAGATTCAGGGTCTTGATAACGGATGTACACCGTGGCGATCCGCCCTTGGACATCATCCGAGAGCTTAATCTCGTACAATGCCGTCACCGTGTGCCCGGCGCCCACCTCCGCAGCGTCCACGGTGTCGTTTCGGAAGTCCCGGTCGGCTATCCTCCGGTTCTCATATCCCAGCAACCGGTAACGGCTGACCACGCTGGGGTCGAAGTCTACCTGCACCTTAGCGTCTTTGGCGATCACCTGCAGCATACCCGTAAGGTTCTCGACGAACACCCGGCGGGCCTGGCTGAGAGTGTCCACATAGGCGTAGTTACCGTCGCCGTCGTTGGCCAACTGCTCCATTAGTACATCGTTGAAATTCCCTATGCCAAAGCCGACAGTGGACAGTGTTATTTCGTCATTGGCGTAGCGGCGCACTTCCCTTAGGATCGAGTCCGGCCCGGTACGTCCAACGTTGGCCACGCCGTCGGAAAGTAGGATCACACGAGTGATGCGCCCCGGCTTAACCAGCCGGTTCGCCATCTGGTACCCCAAGCGTAAGCCCTCCTCCGCATTGGTGCTACCTCCTGGGGTCAACTTGAAGATGGCATTCAGGATCTCTTCTTTGTCCTCGCCGCTGGTAGGCTCCAGTACAACCTGCCCGTGAGACCCATAGACCACGATGCCAACATCATCGGTGGGGCGCAACTCGTCCACCAGCAGGCGAAGGGACTTTTTTACCAGACCGAGCCGGCCCTCCCGGCCCATGGACCCGGAGACATCGATCACGAACACCAGAGACGCATCCTTACGCTCTGCCGTTGGGATAACGCGGCCCTGAAGACCGACACGGATCAACCAGCGCTTCTCCCCGCCGAAAGGTGACGGGGCGCCGTCTATATGGATGGCAAAGGTACCCTCGGCGGGAGGCTCATATTCCTGATCGAAGTAGTTGATGAACTCTTCCACCCGAACCGAGTCGGGATTCGGCAGGTGTCCATCCACCACAAAACGCCGGGCCACGGTATACGACGCCGTATCCACGTCCATGGCGAATGTGGAAAACCGGTCATCCTCGGTATCGATGAAGGGGTTCACCCCGTAGTGCTTGAAAAAATTAGCGTCGTATGGAGCGTCGTTTACCGTTGCCGACCCGCCGGTAGAAAACCCGGATTGATCATCGCTCCCACTGGGTACGCTAAGCGCTTGAACCCTAGAGAAGGCCTGGGGAACCGAAGTAGCCCGGGGTCCCGCACTAGCTTGAGCGTTAGAAAAGGCCAGATACTCCTTGTTCGCTTGGGAGTTCGAATTGGCGTCTGTGCTCGAATATACCTGCGGAGCCGGAGTTCGTTGGGAATCCAAGACAGCCCGAGCGCTCCCAGTAGACTCAGATGCCATGATGGCTAGGGAATGTGAGGCATCGCCTCCGCTCGAAAAGCGGGTCACCATCGGAAAGGTTACGGCCAGAACCAGCATCACCACGCCAAGGGCGGCCGCCGATCCGAGGGCGGGCGCCAGCCACCGCCTGGGAGACTTCTGTGCTGGACTTTGTATTCCGGCTTCCACCGCCGGCCAAAGGTCGCGCCTTGGCATGATATTGTTCAGCTCTTCAGCCAGGGCAGCCTCGATCAGCTGTTCGTTGAATTCTGGGATCTCTTTCTCTCTCATAGTATTTCTTCTCCAGGTTTCGGTTCTCCAGCCCAGCTCATTCTGTCCGCCGTTTCACTTGGTCTATGAGACGTTGGCTGAATCACCATTTCAGTGGTCAAAGGAGAGGATAGTGCGGCAAAGTTTTCGCGCAACCGGCGTAGGGCGTAGTGGACACGAGACTTCACCGTCCCCAGCCGGCACCCCAGGGCCACCGCCGTCTCGGCTTCACTGAAACCCTGGTAGTAGCGCAAGACCACCGCGGCACGGTGCTTCGGCTCCAGGGTGCCCAGGGCGTTTCGAACGGCCGACCGTAGCTCCGAATCCTCGGCGGCCTGCTCAGGGGTGGTGGAAGGCGAAGGGAGTTCGGCGGCGTCCTCGATAGGGACATCCCGTCCTTTCCGGCGCCGAAGCTCGTCCAGACTGCGATGCACCGCGATCCGGTGGAGCCATGGCGGGAAGGGGCGGCGCGCATCGTAGCGCCTGATGGCGGTGAATAGCTCGATGAAAACCTGCTGGGTAACGTCTTCGGCCAGATCGTGCCGCCGCACGATGCCGTAAGAGGTACGAAAGACGGACCGGTGATGAAGCTCAAAGAGAACTCCCAGAGCCACCACATTCCCAGCCTGACATTGTAGGATCGCCTCTTGCTCTTCCAATTGCCCTCCCTATACCAGGGGCCGCTTACCTCTTCCTTCCAACCTATATTCGTATAGACGGGAAGAAAGGTTCATTTTCAAGACGGAACTCACCGGGAAAAGGTTCCACGGCATTCTTCAACCGCACCAGTGGCGTGGGCTCGTGAACTGATCGCCAATTCATCGTGGGCATGATGACTATCATGATCGGGTTCTTCGGGGACATCTTGGCAGATATGATTCGCCATCGCATATCAAGGCCGCGGCGTTGAGGATTTCTTGAATCGCGATATAAACCTGACTGCTTCAGGAAGAGCAGCCGCACCCCGGGAGGTTACCCTCAACCAGCCGAGGCCCGGGAGAACCGGACTCATAACCTCGAATACGCCCTTGGCCAAGCGTACCCTGCTCCGCGCGACCTCGGCCGCCCCGTGGATATCCTCGGCGGCGATACCTACCCGCTCCAACGCTTGAGACGCCCTTCCGTATAGCTTGGTGCTAACGATGATAAGAACAAGCGACGTAATGGTTCCAGTGACTCCGAATACGATGACGACGATGTCGCGGCCAGTGTCCATGACTTTACCCTTCCTTCAAATGCGCTATGACTTGGTGGCGGCGCTCGGATTAGAGCCGAGACCTGACTCATTGCAGGAGAACCGCTTTGACCACCTAAGCTACGGGTCCTGATTTCTATGGTGGGGACGGCTGGATTCGAACCAACGGCCTGCCGCTTATCAGACGGCTGCTCTACCCCTGAGCTACGTCCCTATGGCGCGCCTGCCAGGAATTGAACCTGGGGCCTCAGGTTTAGGAAACCTTTGCTCTATCCGCTGAGCTACAGGCGCTTGGTATCGGCGGTAGGAGTCGAACCCACACTGACCTGGTCTTAAGCCAGACGCCTCTGCCTGATTGGGCTACGCCGACAAGTTGGTGGGCCAGGTAGGATTCGAACCTACACTCTTCCGTTTTTGAGACGGATGCGTCTGCCGATTGCGCCACTGACCCGGGCATCGGTAATACGCGGTAACCCATGGGAATCGAACCCCCGGCTCTCCCATACGAGGTCGCACGTTACCGATTACACCGCTATGGTTTGGTGGAAGCGCTCGGACTCGAACCGAGACCTGACTCTTTGCAGGAGAGCCGCTCTCGCCATTTAAGCTACGCCCCCATGGATGATTTATTGAAGCCACCGGGAGGACTCCCGAACCCCGATTCGCAGCTTCAAAGATTGCCATGTCGCCTTCAGACGAATCATTTGTGGCGGAAGGTGAGGGAATCGAACCCCCGAGCCCGTTAGGGCCAACTGTTTTCTAGACAGCGTCCTCGACCAACCGGACACCTTCCATTTGGCAGTGGGAGTTGGAGTCGAACCAACGTTTCCTGGGTCAGAGCCAGACGTCCTACCGCTGAACGACCCCACTCTGGTTCCGAGGGCTGGAATTGAACCAGCGCCGCGCTGCGCCCTTCAGCAGAAGGGCTGCGCTTCAGGCAACCGCTCTACCCCTGAGCTACCTCGGAATGCCGTGAGACAAATGGCGGAAAGGGTGGGATTCGAACCCACGGGTCCTTCGGGCGAAGGACCGCCCGGTTAGCAACCGGATGCCTTCAGCCTCTCAGCCACCTTTCCTTTTGGCGGCTTGGGAATCAATCCCACGTTCTTCCGCTCGATAAGCGGGCGCAACGGCCGCCCTTACTAATGATCTGATTGGCACCAGGGGCAGGACTCGAACCTGCACTCCACCGATTAACAGGCGGTTGCTTTACCGATTAAGCTACCCTGGTGTGCGGAAGCCCGTCAGGCTCCGAATCAGCGCGCGCCCGGTTAAAAGCCGGAAGCTCTACTGGGGCACACTGAGATATTGGTGCCAGAGGCAGGACTTGAACCTGCAAGAGGTTTCCCTCGACCGGTTTTGAGCCGGGTGCGTCTGCCGATTCCGCCACTCTGGCATTTGATTGTCTTTGGAGGGCCTGACAGGGATCGAACCTGTGTCTCCAGCTTGGAGGGCTGGCACTCAGCCACTAAGTCACAGATCCTGGAGCCCCTGGAGAGATTCGAACTCTCGGCACTCTGGTTCGAAACCAGATGCTCTGTCCGCTGAGCTACAGGGGCATGAGATTGGTCAGCTTGCCTGGAATCGAACCAGGTCCTGCCGGGCCACATCCGGCCGGGCTACCTTTACACCACGAAGCTGATGGAGCCTTCGGGAGGACTTGAACCCCCCTCAACTGTTTACAAGACAGCCGCTCTACCGGATGAGCTACGAAGGCTGATTGGAGTGTCTGACGGGAATCGAACCCGTATCCTCGCCATGGCACGGCGATGTCCTGCCGTTAAAACCACAGACACTTGGTGGAATCGGAGAGACTCGAACTCTCAACGTTCGGTGTAAAAGACCGCTGCTCTGCCGATTGAGCTACGATTCCATTTGGTGGGACCGGAGGGCGTCGAACCCTCAACCTCCCGGGTAAGAACCGGGTACTCTGCCGATTGAGTTACAGTCCCATGGCGCCCCTAGCAGGAGTCGAACCCACAACTTCTGGGTAGAAACCAGACGCCCTCTCCGTTGGGCTATAGAGGCTTGGTTGAGCCGGGTGGAGTCGAACCACCAGTCTTCCGCTTATGAGACGGGTGCTGTAACCGATTTAGCTACGGCTCAATGACAGCCGGGCCTCCCTGGCCCGAATCTTGACCCAGAGTGACTTGATATTGGACTTACGCGTGACCTTGGCCACGGCTCGGTCCTTCTTTTGATCGCGCCTTTCGCTCCGCTGCATGAAGCCTCCTATTTTTCTGGCAGGGACGGTAGGAGTCGAACCCACGGGCTGGAGATTTGGAGGCTCCACCGCGCCCAGCGCTCGTCCCTCTGATGGTGTGCTGCGGCCGCAAATCCGGTCACTCGGATGCCGAACAAGCGGCGCAGCTTTGATTTTGGTAGGAGAGGAGGGACTCGAACCCCCACGCCCGAAGGCATCTGTTTCTAAGACAGGTGTGTTTGCCAATTTCACCACTCTCCCATATCTGCTCCATGGCCAGATAGGCTCGTCTTACGTAATTTACTGAGCCAGCCGAGCCATGTTTATTTTGGTGCCGCAGGAAGGATTTGAACCTTCAAGCCCGAACGGGCGGGTGGGTTACAGCCACTTGGTGTCACCGATCACCGCTCTACGGCGTATGTGGTGGGGCCGGGGGGAGTCGAACCCGCCGTCGACTGAATGAGAATCAGCCATCCTAACCATTAGACGACGGCCCCAGGTTGGCAGCGGTACTAGGAGTCGAACCCAGCCTTGCAGCTTCAAAGGCTGCTCGATGCCCCGCACCTACCGCTGTGGCAGCCCCGGCGGGAATCGAACCCGCATCTCTGCGTTACGAACGCAGTGCATTGGCCGTTGTGCTACGGGGCAGCCGTTAGGTCCCCTTGTAGTTGAGGACCTGGTGCAGCTCGTGGATCGGTCGGCACAGGTCTTTTTGGTCTGCCATGACCTGGTCGATATCCTTGTAAGCCGCGGGGTGCTCGTCCAGAAGCGCCTTAGCCTGGTCTACATTCCAGGACTTCCCTTCCATCAAGACGTAGAGACCGTCCACGCCATCGAGCGAAAGCTCTTTCTTGGCAGCGGTCCTGCTCCGTGACCGGCCTGCGCCGTGGGAAGAAGAGTTGTAGGGGTCCGGGTTGCCTAGCCCTTCGGTTATAAATGACTTGGTCCCCATGCTCCCAGGCACGACTCCCAGCTTGCCCGGACCGGCGTCGATGGCTCCCTTCCGGGTCACCCAGACCTGCTCACCGAAGTGGGTTTCCTGCTGAGTGAAGTTGTGGTGGCAGTTGATCCGCTGGACCTCCTTGCCCCAGGTAAGCCGGAACAACTGATCCAGGACCGCGTTCATCATCTGCTCCCGGTTCTCAAGCGCGTAGTCCTGAGCCCAGAGCATGTCGTTGATGTAAGCGCCGAACTCCGGCTGGGACTCCTGGAAGTAGGCCAGGTCTTTGTCCTCCAGCGGGATGCTGTTGCAGAGAGCCTTGGCAACTTTGATGTGCTGGATAGCCAGCTTGTTGCCGATGCCCCGCGAGCCGGAGTGAATCACAACCCAGACTGTCTCGTTCTCGTCCAGGCAGACCTCTACGAAGTGGTTGCCCGAACCCAAGGTTCCCAACTGCAGCACCGCTGTCTGAGCCATACTCTGGACTCGATCTGAACCTCGGTGCTTGTCCATCCAGAGCGCCGCGTCCCGGCTTAGATGGCTGGTCTTGGAGTGCTGCTTCCCTACCCCGGCCGGAACGCTTCGGCTGATCTCGCCATGCAACCCGTCCAAGCTGTCTGGCAGTTTATCGGCACTGAGGTTGGTCTGTACGGCGATCATTCCGCAGCCGATGTCCACACCTACTGCCGCCGGGATAACCGCTCCCTTGGTTGGGATGACCGAGCCTACGGTGGCTCCCATCCCCAGGTGCGCATCTGGCATCAAAGCCACGTGCCCGGCGATAACCGCCGACCGGGACAACATCTCAGCCTGAAGCCTAGTGTTTTCGTCGAGTGTGCTTGCCCAATTCATTACCGAACCCATGACTTCCTCCTATTTTTGTTTTGGCGGGGCCAACGGGTCTCGAACCCGTAACCTTCCGCTCGACAGACGGATGCTCTGCCAACTGAGCTATGACCCCTTTTGACTAACTTGAATCGGAAGCGGGACCGGGAGTCGAACCCGGAGAAGCTGGCTTATGAGACCTGCCCAGGGATCCGCCCATCCCCGCAACGTGGTAGCCCTGCCGAGAATCGAACTCGGTTATCCGGTTTGAAGGACCGGCGCCCTACCAATAGGCAACAGGGCCAAATATAAAGACGATTGATCTGGAGGCATGCTTGGAGCCTAGGCCGGTGAGCATGCCAGTCACCAAAGCCTGGAACAGCCCGCACGGCTGCTTCCAAGCGCCTTGCATGGTTGGTAGCCCCGCCTGGATTCGAACCAGGGGTCCCGGTATGTAACACCGGCGCCTTACCGCTTGGCCACGAGGCTCCGTTTATCAATTGATCAACTGTTCCTAGATTGTTAAGGTGCTGGATCTCGTCAGGATTCGCACTGGCGTTACCTGCTGATTAATTTTTGGTCGGGGTGGGGAGATTCGAACTCCCGGCTCCCTGGTCCCAGGCCAGGTGCCCTACCGCTGGGCCACACCCCAATGTGGTGGGGGATCATCCCCCCTGGGAGGGCGGCGGTGCGTGGCCGCCGCCCTCCCAGACCATGTGGTGGCCGGGCCGCCACCGTCAGTTATTCGATTTACTGAAACGTTCCTGTTCTGTTTTCCCATTTAAGAATCGAGTTTTCATGTCACCTCGATAGGGCTCTAATACCTTTTGTCTGGCGCCAATTTGATTGGAACTCTCAAGATCACCAGGTTTCCGAACATTCACCACATGAGGCCACAAAAAAAGAGCCCTGGGCTTTGCAGCACCAGGGCTCGTGTCAAGACTCTATGTCTTAATCCCTAATCGCTGGCATACCCTCCGAATGTAGCGGTCGTCTCCTCACGGCCGAAATTCCAATTCGACGCATGATAAGTCGCGGCGCGCTCTGATGGGAGCGCTTTCTGGCTATTCAGTTGCCTTAACATTCTCGGTATGCCCATGATTTCCAACCTTTAGGTGTCGCTCTAGTGTTGCCACTTGTAAATGGCCTAGCTTCATTCAAAATACACTACGTTTTACAACTTGCCAATCCTTAAATAAGGTGTGTTTCAAACGAATATGTGACGTTATTCGTTGTCGCTATTCCCCAGGCTGATCACCCGGCGGTACACAGCCACCTTGGAGCGTCCTATACTATCGGTATAATCTAGTGGATTCCCGCTGAACCTCGATCATAAGGATGTGCCCCGCGAACCTAAGCCGTCCTTCGGACGTAACGAATATCGGTTCGTGGAAGAGCCAGTCGGCCCGAACCAACAGAAGAGAGCTACTCGGATGAACCGAAACCAGTTTCTGCGGCTTCTCAGTTATGTACGGCACTACTGGTATTTGCTGCCATTTGTTCTGGTAAGCATGATCGCCGCTACGCTGCTGGATCTGGTGGCGCCCTGGATCACCGGCGTGATCCTTATCGATAGAGTGATCATAGCTGGCGACGCTTCATTGTTGCCTTGGGTAGCGTTAGGACTTCTCGGGGCGGTGATTCTCCGGCAGGTATTTGAATTCGCTCACCGGTATTTCTTAGCGTTATTGACCCAGCGGACCATACATCGCCTTCGGTGCGACCTGTATCAACATATCGAAGGCCTGCCGGTCAGCTTTTTCGCCGGAACTCCCGTGGGTGACATGGTCTCTCGCCAAGTGGGCGATGCCGATGCGATAGAAGAAGGCTTGAAGGCATTCGTCACCGAGGCGGGCGTCCATCTGGTTATGGTGTTTGGAGTGCTTGCGCTGCTTTTCGCGTTGAACGTCCAGTTGACGCTGGTCATCTTACCTTTTCTGCTGATCCTAGCGGTGGTGATGCATATCTTTCGGCGGATGGTTAAGGGGTTTTCCCGGCAAGTACGAGACAGTATGGGCCGCTTGGCCACTCTGGCCACGGAAACCCTGTCGGGCATCAGGATAGTGAAAGCCTTCGCCATGGAGCGGGCCGAGCTGATCCGGTTCCGTGGAACGTCCCAGGAGATATTAACCGCCAGCGTCCGGCTGGCCCGCCTGGAAGGCTACTATCATGTTTCGGTGGAGATGATCCTGATCGGCAGCGTTGTGTTGGTGATTTGG
>Ga0208830_1001329_pt1 | contig 11102 bp, 9 predicted proteins | sample DeeseametaMP2634_FD_184169 | JGI IMG/M metagenome (GOLD analysis project Ga0208830, IMG submission 184169) | Marine microbial communities from the Deep Atlantic Ocean - MP2634 (SPAdes) | ecosystem: Environmental > Aquatic > Marine > Oceanic | place: Northeast of Antigua and Barbuda, North...
CACCATACGAACAATACCGGCGTCGCGGGCGCGCTGAACGACCGCATCGCGCTCCGCGGCGAGATCGGGAAAGTCTAGATGGCAATGGCTGTCGACGAGCATGAAGGCGGTCAAGTCCTGTTTGCTGGTTGAGCCTGCTTTATACCGACGATGACGTTTTTTTCTGCATCAACCAGTTCAAAACCTGCCTGTCGGAACAGATCCAGCCAAGCTTTTATCGTGCGGCCGGATGAGAGAAAAGGTCTCGGATGGATTTCCACGATCATGCAGACGCAGTTATCGAGCGCTGAACGATCCTTCTCCAGAAGATCGTACTCGGCGCCCTCTATGTCACACACCAACGAATAAGGGCCGCGAATGCCGTTTTCCTCAAGGAGACGGTTCAAAGTTTTCGCCGGAACGGAAACTGTTTCGCCGTCGCTTTTTTTCGTTACCACGCTGTTGGATGGCGTGTCGGGATCAACCAGAAAGTCGACTGTAGGGCTGTCGCCATACCAGACCGCCGCGAGGTCGATCGTGGTTGTCTCGCTGTCAGCTGAAATCCCGATATTGCGCCGAAGCAGTGGCTCAAGACGCTTGTTCGCCTCCACGATGACATGGCGCGGCCCGTTGCCGATTTTGCGGCGTATGGAATGGCTGACAACGCCGAGCGAGCCTCCCAATTCGACGACGTCGATGTCAATTGGAAGATGCCTTGCGACCAAGCTGCGCTCCGGCATCTCATACTCGCCTTTATGGAAGGCCTTCTTCATTGGATATGTGCTGTCGGGCGGGATTTCGAAGCGATGGCCGTCGAGCGCGTATACTGAACCGTGCAACCGTTCGCGGACAGCAAAAAGCAGCTTGCGAGGCTTGATTCGACGATCAGTGCTTTCGTCCGGCACTTCGAAGCGGCGTTTTCTTCTGTAGCGCCTGTAAAGTCGGTCAATAAGCGTTCCGCCGACCATCACTTTCGTTACTGTAGTTACGATCTTTCGGCGCTTGAATACCTGCGCATATTTGTCCTCGAAGGCTTGCGCCGATCGAACGAAAGACGGACCTGTAAAGCCGTTTCCGCGATGTTCGACGTGGAATTCTATCACATAAGACTTGCGGCCCGAGATCGCTGCCTGAACGACCATGTCGGTGCCGTACATATGAAAACCCTCGAGATCGGCCGACGGGCCGATACGCACCGAATTCCTTACCAGGATAAAGTTCTCGTCGAGTGATACGACGGGTGCGGGCAGCGGACAGGTTCTGCGTTGATATCCGCCCATGTCGGAGATGCACTCCACAAAATGGCCGCGTTCATCGCTGTAGCCGGCATTTCCGGCAAGCCCCCAGTCGGGGTCGATTTCCGCCAATTCCGCGAGCTTCTGATCCAGAATGGACATCGAATCGTAGGCGAGAAGGTCCTGATGGCACAGTACGAGCGTCTCGCCGCTCGCCCGAGACATCATGTAATTCAGTCCGCGATAGGCATCGAACCGGTTCTCCGTGCTATTGTCGACATAGAGGAATTCACACACTTCCTCCGAAAATCCGTTCTTCCGAAACGATGAAACCATATCTCGATAAAGCGAGACATCGGAGACAAGCGTACAGAATGAATAGCGCAGGCCGCGCGCCGGCCCGGCTTCGCAGTTTGCCGTTCCTGGCGGAAATGCGTCGGCCAATTTATTGACGCCTATTCTTCAGGTTCGCGGTCTATGTAACGCGGGAAAACGCCCGATGGCGCCGGAAGTGCCGTCCCGGGCACGAGCATCGCGTCGAGGCTGTCGAAATTGCGGCTATCGGCGGGGGCAGCGACCAGGTCCAGCAGCTTCGCCGTCGTCCTGGGCATATAGGGCTGCGCCAGAATGGCGATGCGCCGCACCGTTTCCGCTACAACATAGAGCACTGTCTTCATGCGCTCCTGGTCGGTCTTGCGCAACGCCCACGGCGCCTGTGCGTCGATATAGCGGTCACCGGCAGCTACCACGTCGAATGTGGCTTCCACAGCCTTGTGGATCGCCTGCCTGTCCATGGCTTCTCTTGCCGTGGCAAGCGCCTTGGCGCCCTCCGCCAGCAATGCTTCGTCCTCGGAAGTAAATGCGCCGTGATCGGGCACCCTGCCCTCGCAATGCTTGGCGATCATCGACAACGAGCGCTGCGCCAAATTGCCGAGACCGTTCGCCAGATCGGCATTGATGCGATTGACGATCGCCTCGTGGCTGTAGGAGCCATCATTTCCGAAGGGTACTTCGCGCATAAAGAAATAGCGCACCTGGTCGAGACCGTAGGCGTCTACCAGCGCGAACGGGTCGACAACATTGCCTACCGATTTCGACATCTTCTCGCCCTTGTTGAACAGGAAGCCATGGGCATAGACGCGTTTCGGCAATTCGACGCCCGCGCTCATCAGGAATGCCGGCCAGTAGACGGCGTGGAAGCGTACGATGTCCTTGCCGATGATGTGCACGGCCGGCCAGTATCCCCAGCGTTCGGCGTCTTCGTCGGGGAAACCCGCGGCAGTGATGTAGTTGGTCAACGCATCGACCCAGACATACATGACGTGGCTGTCGTTGCCGGGCACAGGCACGCCCCAGTCGAAGGTGGTGCGCGAGATGGACAGGTCTTTAAGGCCGCCCTTGACGAAGCTCGCCACCTCGTTGCGGCGTTCGGCCGGCATCACGAATTCCGGATTGTCCGCGTAAAGCTTCAGAAGCTTGTCGCCATAGGCCGACAGGCGAAAATAGTAGCTTTCCTCCTCGACCCATTCGACCTCCGACCCCAGCGGTTCGCGGCGCAGACCGTCCTCGCCGAGCGTCGTTTCGCTCTCGTCGAAATAGGCTTCCTGGCGAACCGAATACCAGCCGCCATATTTGCCGAGATAGATATCGCCATTGGCCTCCATGCGCTTCCAGAGTTCCTGGACAGCGAGCTTGTGACGATGCTCCGTCGTGCGGATGAAATCGTCATTAGAGCAGCCGAGCACTTCGACCATGCGGCGGAAGACAGCCGAGTTCCTGTCGGCCAGTTCGATCGGCGCGATACCTTCCTTCTCGGCAGTCTGCTGCATCTTCTGGCCGTGTTCGTCCGTGCCGGTCAGGAAGAATACATCCTTGCCGTCATGACGGGCGAAGCGGGCGAGCACATCGGTGGCGATCGCGGTATAGGCGTGACCGATATGCGGGACCCCGTTCGGATAGAAGATCGGTGTCGTAATATAGAAACGTTCTTTGGCGGACATGTGGGCCCAATTTGCAGCGAGAATGGAAAGGTGCCCTGCTCTATCCGATTTCGAAGCGAAAAGAAAAGCCGAAGACTTCGAAAAATCAGCTGGTTCGCGCGGCGAAGAGCAGGTCGTGGACATCGGCCAGAAGCGTCAGGAAATCCTGCTTGCGGTCGAGGTTGAACGCATCGGCCATGCGCATTCGCTCCTGCATGGCCATGTCGGCGGCAGCGATGCGCTCGGCTGCGCGCATTCGCCCAGTTCGTGCCGCCGTGGTCGCTTCCTCGCGCATGCGGTCGAGGACCAGTTCGCGCAATATGTCGCGATGGACGTCGCTCTTTCGGTTGCCGGCGATCTCCGCAAGCTTGTGCGCGCTCCTCGTGTCGGGCCGTGCGGCGCCGAGAAACGCGTCGAGCGCCTCTTCAAGTTCCAGCCCGCCGAATTGCGCGAAAAGCAATGCGCGGCGGGCGCTTCCTCCGCCAAGCGAAGCCGCGCGCGCGATTGCCGCCTCGTCCTCAGCGCCAATCTGCTCGGTCAGAACGCGGCCGATCTCGCCATTAGCCAGCGGCGAGAATTTCAGGATCTGGCAACGCGAGCGGATCGTCGGCAACAGCCCGCCTGTGCCATGCGCGATGAGAATGAAGACCGAACGGGCCGGCGGCTCTTCCAGCAATTTCAATAATGCGTTGGCGGCATTGCGATTTAGATCATTAACCGGATCGATGATGACGACGCGGTAGCTGTCCGGTCCTGCTGCGGTCATTGAGAAGAAGCGCTGCAAGCGGCGGATCTCATCGACGGTGATCGCTTGTTTGAACCCGGTGCCGGCGTCATTTTTAGGGCGCGTCAGATAAAGCAGCCCCGGATGCGACCCCTGGGCGATCTGGCGAAAGGTGGAACTTTCTGGGTCGATAGCGCCAATCGGTGCTCCGAGATCCCGCGCCGGGAGCAGGAGACGGTTCGCAAGCTGAAATGCGGCCGTCGCCTTGCCGATGCCCCTTTCGCCTTCAAAGATCACGGCATGATGCAGTTTGCCGGTATTCACGGCGTCGGACAGGAACGCGATCTCGTCGGTGTGACCGTGTAACCTGACCGTCAGCTGCGGCGGCGAAACGCCTTCGAGCTTGTCGTGCACCTCCGGAACCTCGATCACGATCTGCCATCCCCGGCACCGAGCAGGCTGTCCCGCATCGCGGCGCTCCGGCTGCTCGCGATCCCCTTCTTTTCAATCACCCCGGCGACGAGCCTCGCGATGTCTTTCGCCACGTCCTCCGGCTCGCGAGACGCGTCGACGACTCGGCACCGCGCCGGCTCTCTTTCCGCTATATCGAGGAACGCCTGCCGGCGGATTTCATGCGCGGCGACATCCTCTTTCTCGAACCGGTCGGCCGGTGCATTCGGATCGCGGCGGGCATGCGCTCGTCGAAGCCCTTCGCTTGGCGAGAGATCGAGGATGATCGTCAAGTCCGGCACCACGTCCGCGATTGCGACACGCTCGAGGGCGCGGACGAAATTGCTATCGAGGTTCTCGCTCGCGCCCTGATAGACGCGCGTGGAATCCATGAAACGGTCGACCAGCACAATTTCGCCGCGCTTGAGCGCCGGCCGTATCGTCTGCTCGACATGGTCATTGCGCGCCGCTGCAAACAGCATGGCTTCCAGGTACGGCCCGAAGGGTTCGGCGGCGCTCGTGTCGAGCACGACATGCCGCACGGCCTCCGCGCCTGGTGTTCCGCCTGGTTCGCGTGACACAGTCACGGGATAGCCGTCACGGCGCAGCGCGCCGGCCAGCCGCCGGATCTGCGTTGATTTGCCGGCCCCGTCGCCGCCCTCGAATGTGATGAATAGGCCGCGATCTGCGCCCGCCGAGCCGCCATCAGATCCAGCCAAAGGCGAGCTCCGTCAATGCGTCGAGCGCGCGGCGATGAATAGGACCGAGCCCAACCGAGTAGGCGGCATACAATGGTGTTTCCTGCGAGAGATTGTCTCCAATCCACACCTTCAGCGTGGCGATCTCCTGACCCTTCTCCACCGGAGCAATGATCGGCCCTGTGTAAATGATGCGCGCTTTCATGTTCTCGCGGTCGGCGATTGGCAGCAGGATCGACAGATTTTCCTTCACTGTCACCGGCACGGTCAACTGTTCACCGCCATAAAGGCGGACATTGCCGATCTCCTCGTCCTTCTCGAATATCTGGTAGGGTTCGAAGGCGCGAAGTCCCCATTCGAGCAGTTTTCGCGCCTCTTCGCCGCGTGCGCGTTGATCGGGAAGCCCGCTCATGGCCACAATCAGTCGACGCCCGTCCTTGTTGATAGAGCCGACAATTGCGTAACCGGAATCCTCGGTATAGCCGGTCTTCATTCCGTCAGCGCCAATATCCATCGTCAGCAGCGGATTGCGATTGCGCTGCAGTATCTTGTTCCAGGTAAATTGGGGCTGTGAGTAATATTTATAATATTCGGGGTACTCGCGGCGAATGTGATCAGCGAGCTTGGCGAGATCCCGCATGGTGACCTTCTGCAACGGGTCCGGCAGTCCTGTCGAATTCGTGAAGATTGAATCGTTCAGTCCGATCTCGCGTGCACGGGCATTCATCAGGCGAGCGAACAGCCCTTCTGAACCCGCCATGCCTTCCGCGATGATGATGCAGCCGTCATTGGCGGACTGGACGATTACGCCCTGGATAAGATCTTCCACCCGGATCGAAGAGCCCAGTTCGGCGAACATCGTCGACCCACCGGAAACAGCACCGCCCGTGCGCCAGGCGTTCTCGCTTACTTGGAACTCGTCATCCATGGAAAGACGGCCGACTTTCAGAGCGTGGAAAACCACTTCCATGGTCATCAGCTTGGCGAGTGAAGCCGGCGGGACCTGCTCGTCGGCATTCTTTGCAAAGAGCACCGTTCCGGTATTGGCGTCGAGCAGGACCGCCTGTTTGGCGCGCGTCTCGAATAGCTGCGCTGTGGCCGGCACAACAATACCGGCCAAGAAAGCCAGTGTGACCAGCAGGCGGATCAGGAGAGTCTGAAGAGTGCTGGGTTGCATCGCGCTATCCGGTGAAACGGGGTGTTCCCTCCGAATAGCAAATCAGTCACCGCGAAGGCAACGTCAAGGAAGGGTTGTCCTATTCCGATTTCCAGCCGGCGGTCGAGAAGCGCCCGAACGGATCGTATTCGAAGGCGCGCGAGACGCGATCGGACGCATAGGCCGAAATCGTATCGGAAGACGGCACCGCGGCTCGCGGGCGCGGATTGTAGGATGACAATCCGAAGGCCGAACCAATGAGCGATGCGCCGGAACTGACTGCGCCGAAAAGGCCGCGTACAGGCTCCGGGCCGCTGTTGCGCGCGGGTTTGTTCATCGCGACCATCACACCGTCATCCGATCGCCACGGTCGGTTCGGATCGTAGCCGGGTACGCCTTGAACCGATGCAAGAAGAAACGCATCGTCTTGTCCGTCGAGCGGCGCTCGCCCCGCATACTCCACCTGTACCTTCGCTACGCCGTCGCCTGAATAGTCGAGAAGGTCGGCGGCGCGCTTCGAAAGGTCGATAACACGATCATTGGCGAAGGGGCCGCGATCGTTGACCCGCACGATCAGCGAGCGACCGTTCTCGAGATTGGTCACCCGCGCGTAGCTCGGCAGCGGAAACGTCTTGTGAGCCGCTGTCAGGTGGGTCATGTCGTAGACTTCGCCATTGGCGGTTTGTCGGCCGTGAAAGGCGGCGCCGTACCATGATGCGAGACCGACTTCGGTCTGCTTCGGCGTCTCGGTGGGGTAATAGGTTTTGCCGGCAACGGTATAGGGCTTGCCGACTTTCTCGCTTCCGCCGCCGCGCGGCATGTAGGAGTTGGCCGCGACCCGCGGGCTGGCAGACACGCCAAGCGAGGCCGCCGAAAAATATTCGCGGCCCGATGTCTTGCCATTGGCGGCGTATATCCCCTGCGAACCGTGCCCGGATTCCGTCGACGAGCACCCAGCCAGAAGAAGGCCCGTCAGGGCGATGGCGGCAGCGGCTTTGGCGCGATTGTGAAAGAGCGGCAACGGCATGGCGGAAAGGGGATACACAAAATCCTTCATCGGGCCAACACTTTATGGCCTCGGAAGGCTCACGTTAGCCGACAGGATTTTTCAAACCGTTAATGCTGCGCTGCGAGATGCGGGGTATTGCGGTGTCCAATTTTGCCACAATGAGCTCGTCAGCGCCCCTCCCCGCCCGTTAATTGGCAATGCGCGCCCGTCCGCTATATCCATCATCCCGGCGACAGCGCAAACGCGTTTCGTCGGTCGGCGCAAGTTGGAAACATTTCGTATCGCCGTCATACCAACTCGGGAATTGCTGGCAGAGTTTGCCGGCGCTCACCCACCAGCGTCCCGTTTCTCGCGGCGCGAAGTGTTTTGCGAGTCCGAGCGCGGATCCGTCACCCGTCACCTTCCCCGATGGCGCGTAATACAGCGGAAACTCGCCGCCCAAAGGGACCTTCAGGTAAACGCGTTTTCCCGAAACGAGCGATCTTATTTCGCGTTCGCTCTGCAGCCACTCTGCTTGGGCCCCGGTTGAGACACCAACAGTCAGGAACGCGGCGCCGGCAACGCGCGCGAGCGTCGATCCGTCTATCATCGTCCTCTCCTTGTTTCATATTTGGCTACGCTGGAGAATGGCCGACGGATCAGGCGGATGGCGAAACAAAAGGCGACGTTTTCGCAGTTGCGCAGATTTGCCGTTTCATGCAATGACGACCCGGTCGGAGAGGTGGCCGAGCGGTTTAAGGCACCGGTCTTGAAAACCGGCGTGCGGGCGACCGTACCGTGGGTTCGAATCCCACCCTCTCCGCCAATTGAAACTCTTAAGATACTGATATTATAAGGGTTTTATGTATTCTTGAACTATCTCCCTAACTTTGATCCTATTTCAGCTCCTCGCTACAATCACTCTAAAGCCGTTACCGCGCCAGGAGCCTGCGGGTTCGAGCGAGCCGCGATAGACGCCGTTTGCTTTCCACGCAGGGCTTGAGAAGCAGCCGCCGCGTAGCACCCGGCGGATATCGGCGGGGGCATCGAGCGCCTCGCGGCCATCCGCCTGCCATGGGAAGGCGAAGGAGGGCGTGGCCATGTCCGGGCCCCAGAGCGTCGTGCACCATTCCCAGACCTGCCCCGCCATGTCGAGCGCTCCCGACGGCGCGCGGCCTTCGGGAAACAGGCCGACGGTGCAGATGTCGTTGAAGCCGGTTTCCTCGCCATTGGCATGTTCCGCAGCCCACGCCTCGCCCCATGGATAGAGACGGCCGGAGGGCCCGCGCGCGGCCGCCTCCCATTCGCGCTCTAGCGGCAGGCGGGCGATCTCGCCCGGCCCGATCCGCCCCTCGGCGCGCCATTTCTCCGTGACCCAGGCGCAGTAAGCGCGGGCGTCATGCCAGGTGAGGTCGGTTGCCGGATGGGAGGCACGCTCCGGGTTGCGGCCGTTAAAGCTTTTCCATGGCCGGCCGGTTTCGGTGACGAAGCGGAGATAGGCGGCGTTGACGACCGGGTAGACGCCGATCCGGAAATCGCCGACCGGGGCGTGGTGCGCCGGCGCGGAATTCGAGTGGATATCGCCGCCCATCGGGTAAAGGCCTGCCGAAACGCTCGCCAGCGCTTCGAGGTCGCGCGAATCGCCGAGCAGGGCGAGAACCTCGCCCGCACGCCGCCGGAGGCCCGACGGCGCGCCGCTTGTCGCGATCGCGTCAACCAGCGCGGCGGTCAGCGCCTCGGTCTCGGCCGTGCCGGTGGCGACAAGCTTTCCGGCACAGAGCAGGACGGGAAGATTAGCGTCCGAACGGGCAAGGCCGCGCGCCAATGCTGCGGCGCGTGGCGCATCGGGGCCGATCCAGTCGCAGAGAAGGTCGAGCGGGCCGACCCACCGGTCCGGCCGGGCGGTAACGGCTTCAAGCAGCGCCTCGTCGCTCATCGCCTCAAGCGCCGTGGCATCGCGGAAGGTCTCGGCCCAGTCGGCATCGGCCGGGGCGAGCGCGGCGACCTCGCGGGGTGCCACCGGCCGGCCGTGTTCGAGCGAAAGCCGCCAGAGGCCGGGGAGCACGTAATCCCGATCGTCATCGGCAGCGGAAAGCCCGTCCCCGCGCTCGAACGGTGCGCGGCCCGGCCTCGTAAGGCCGAGAAGCCCGTATTCGGGGATGCCTGCCGGGCGGCGGATGCCTTCGAGCGCCCGGCTTTCGCAGAGGATGAGAAGCCGGAGTTTCGGATTGTCGCCGACGGCGGTCGCCGAGCGGGCGAGCAGCGCTTCGGGATCGGCACGGGTTTCGAGCGCGTCGATGATCAGGAGAACCGGCGTGTTGCCACGGGCGAGGGTAGTGGCAAGCAGGGCTTCCGCGTCGTCGTCACGGCCGCAGAGAACGGCCTCCGGCAACACGTCCGGCAGGTCCTGTGCCAGAAGGTCGCCCTCGGCATTGCGATAGGCCGGGCGGAGGAGATGGTCGCGGGCACGCCCCTCCCCGTTCAGCGCGTCGGACAGCAGTCGGGCGAAGGTGGTCTTGCCGCCGCCATCAGGCGCATGCAGCAGCAGTGCCGGAAACATGAAGGCCATTTCGGCGGCGGTGAAATGCACCGGCCGGCGCGGCCCGGCCGCCTCGCCGCTGAAGGCGCGCAGCCCCTTGGCTTCCTTGTCCTCATGGGTGAAGCGGGCGAGCAGCGGCAGGATCGCCGCGTCGTGAACCCCTCCCCCGGTGGCTGTCTTTTCGGTGGTCATTTGAACAGCTTGGCGACCTCGGGATTGTGAAAGCGCTGGATCTCGATCGCGTAGCCTGCCGGATCCTCGAAGAAGAAGTGCTCGCAGTAATTGCCGTGCAGCATCTCGGAAAGGCCTGCCACCCCAGCCGTCGTCAGCTTCACGTGCCAGCCGGCGACATCCTCGGAGACGATCGTGAGCAGCGCGGCGCTCTTCGGCTGGTGCTTCAGATGGCCCCTGTTGCCGTCGACAATGCCGAAATAGGCGTTGCCGGCGATCCGGTAGATCCGGGCGAGACCCTGGTCGAGCACGAGTTCGAAGCCGAGCACATCCTCGTAGAACGGGGCGACCGCGTGGATGTCTTCGTAGTAGTAGAAGGTGATCGCGCATTCTTTCAGGCGTTCGGTGGTCATGATTATCCTCTTTTGATTCAGGCGACGTTGAGATAGCCCTTGGGGTCGAGGCTGAAGCCGTCGAGCCCGGCGGCATGCGCCATGCAATCGATGGGGTGGAACAGATAGAGCCAGTGCGGGTGGGCGCCGAGATGGGCGAGCACGCGGGCATAGGCTTCCGCGCGCGCCCCTGCCCCGACTGTGCGCCGCGCGGTTTCGAATAGCTGATCGGCCTCATGGTCCTCGACGCCTTGCCACCAAACGGCGCGGGAGCGCGACGAGATCTTGTCGTCCAACACCCGGAACGTGCTGTGGGGCGAGGAATCGAAGATCGCAAGATCGCCGGCCTTCTTCGCGCCGAGTTCGCGGGCATAGCCCGGACGATCGCGGGCGGTGTCGATGGTGACGGCAAAGCCGACTGCCTCAAGGCTCTTCGCGATAAAGCCTGCAATCTCGGGCGCACGTTCGGGCATATAGAGCGGCGTGCGCAGGGCGATCGTCTTCGGCGCGTCGGAGGCGGCGACGAGGGCCGCGGCCCTTTCCGGATCGAAGGGGATATCGGGCATTTCATCGGCCATGCCGTTGTGGAATGGGCTGACGATGGTTTTCGCCGGCACGCCGAGCCCGCCCATGACCTCGGAAATCAGTGTCTTGCGGTCGATGGCAAGATTGGCGGCGCGCCGGAGGACGGGGTCCGCGAAGGCCCCTTCCCTGCCGTTCATGTAGGCGATCACGGAAAGCGTGGTCGGCTGTTCGTGCCAGACATGGCAGTCAAGGCTCCGCCGCGGGGG
>Ga0208830_1001340_pt1 | contig 11041 bp, 3 predicted proteins | sample DeeseametaMP2634_FD_184169 | JGI IMG/M metagenome (GOLD analysis project Ga0208830, IMG submission 184169) | Marine microbial communities from the Deep Atlantic Ocean - MP2634 (SPAdes) | ecosystem: Environmental > Aquatic > Marine > Oceanic | place: Northeast of Antigua and Barbuda, North...
AGATATCTGAAATTTCACAGGTGGAATTATCCATTTACAATTTAAATGGCCGCTTAGTAAACACTTTGGTAAATGCATTTGTAAAACCAGGGGTGTATACTTCTGTATGGAATGGCGGTGATAGCTACGGCAATCAAGTATCGTCAGGTATTTACCTTGCAGTATTAGAGTCAAATGGTATGTTGATACAAACTCGAAAATTAGTATTATTAAAGTAGTTTGTCTTCGGGACAAAAAATATTTTAAAACAATTCAAATAAAGTCTTGCAGGGGTTTTTTAAAAGCCTCTAATTTTCCTCGCTGTGTAAGAACAGCAAAGTAGTATTTAAATAATTTGTTTTTTGAAATTGAGAGTGTGCGTAAGGTCAGTCGAAACTTTGAGTAAGATAATAAAACGATTAAACAAACATACAATGGAGAGTTTGATCCTGGCTCAGGACGAACGCTGGCGGCGTGCTTAACACATGCAAGTCTAAGGAGAAAGTTCCTTCGGGAGCGAGTAAACTGGCGAACGGGTGAGTAACGCGTAGGTAACCTACCCTTAAGCTCGGGATAACCCACCGAAAGGTGAGCTAATACCGGATAATATCTTTCCTCATAAGGGGTAAAGATCAAAGGTGGCTTCGGCTATCACTTATGGATGGGCCTGCGTCTGATTAGCTAGTTGGTAGGGTAACGGCCTACCAAAGCAATGATCAGTAGCTGGTCTGAGAGGGCGATCAGCCACATTGGGACTGAGATACGGCCCAGACTCCTACGGGAGGCAGCAGTGGGGAATTTTGCGCAATGAGCGAAAGCTTGACGCAGCAACGCCGCGTGATCGAAGAAGCTCTGCGGAGTGTAAAGATCTGTCATAGGGGAAGATAAGTCCCGTTATTAACACCATCGGGATGTGACGGTACCCTATAAGAAAGCCCCGGCTAACTTCGTGCCAGCAGCCGCGGTAATACGAGGGGGGCAAGCGTTGTCCGGATTTATTGGGCGTAAAGAGTTCGTAGGCTGGTTGGTCAGTCGAAATTGAAATCCCACGGCTTAACCGTGGACCCGGTTTCGATACTGCCAATCTTGAGTGAGGTAGAGGTAAGCGGAATTCCTGGTGTAGCGGTGAAATGCGTAGATATCAGGAGGAACACCAAAGGCGAAGGCAGCTTACTGGACCTATACTGACGCTGAGGAACGAAAGCGTGGGGAGCAAACAGGATTAGAGACCCTGGTAGTCCACGCCGTAAACGATGAGTACTTGGTGGTGGGGGATTCGACCCCTTCACTGTCGGAGCTAACGCGTTAAGTACTCCGCCTGGGAACTACGACCGCAAGGTTGAAACTCAAAGGAATTGACGGGGACCCGCACAAGCGGTGGATTATGTGGTTTAATTCGATGCAACGCGAAGAACCTTACCTGGACTTGACATGTTAGTGAAACTCTGGTGAAAGCCAGAGCTTCTGCGAGCTTGCTCAAAGACACTATCACAGGTGATGCATGGCTGTCGTCAGCTCGTGTCGTGAGATGTTCGGTTAAGTCCGATAACGAGCGCAACCCCTATCCTTAGTTGCCAGCACGTAATGGTGGGGACTCTAGGGAAACTGCCCGGGATAACCGGAAGGAAGGTGGGGTCGACGTCAAGTCAGTATGTCCCTTACGTTCAGGGCTACACACGTAATACAATGGGGAGTACAGAGGGTAGCAATACTGCGAAGTGGAGCCAATCCCAAAAAACTTCCCCAAGTTCGGATTGCAGTCTGCAACTCGACTGCATGAAGCAGGAATCGCTAGTAATCGCGCATCAGCATGGCGCGGTGAATACGTTCCCGGGTCTTGTACACACCGCCCGTCACGCCATGGAAGCCGGTAGCACCCAATGTCAGTGTCCTAACCTTCGGGGAGGAGCTGCTTAAGGTGAGATTGGTAACTGGGGCGAAGTCGTAACAAGGTAGCCGTACCGGAAGGTGCGGCTGGATTACCTCCTTTCTAGGGAGTAATTTCCGGCAATTGCCGGAAATACGGTCGAACCTCAATGTTTCGGTAACTTACGCACACGTTCTCATATTTTGGGGTTTGTAGCTCAGTCGGTTAGAGCACCGCTCTGATAAGGCGGGGGTCGGTAGTTCGAGTCTACCCAGACCCACTTTGAGAGTTATGTGTTATTTCAGACCCTACCAATTCAGGGGCTGTAGCTCAGCTGGGAGAGCATCGCGTTTGCAACGCGAGGGTCGCAGGTTCGATCCCTGTCAGCTCCACAATATTTCGAAGGGTAGTCCGGCGGTTTCCGGATTAGCTCAACAAAAAATTATATTCCATCTTCCGATGGAATATCTTAATAAATTTGAAATCCATCATTTGGATGGATTGCAAAAATCTTTACTCAAGAAGTAAAGAATCTGTTTTTTGAAATTGTGAGTTTATATCCAAATTAACTGTAATAAATGTCTATCTGGAAAAGTAAAAGGCTTTGATTAAGTTAGTAAGGGCGTTCGGTGGATGCCTTGGCATATGAAGACGATGAAGGGCGTGGTAAGCTGCGATAAGCCTCGGGTAGGTGCAAACAACCTTTAATCCGGGGATTTCCGAATGGGAGAACCCTTTCCGGGTAATGCCGGAAAACTGCCACCTGAATATATAGGGTGGTAAGAGTCAACGCAGGGAAGTGAAACATCTCAGTACCTGCAGGAAAAGAAAACAAAAGTGATTCCCGTAGTAGCGGCGAGCGAACTGGGAACAGCCTAAACCAATATAGTGTCATGACTGTCATTTTAGCTATATTGGGGTTGTGTGGAATGACCAGAGGGTGTGACAGAACCTTCGGCGAGTCAGAAAACTTTTGCTTAGGAGAATTGAATCAGGAAAGGTTCAGCCATAGAGGGTGATAGCCCCGTATCCGAAAAGCATTGGTCTCGTTGGGTCATTTTCTCAAGTAGGGCGGAACACGAGAAATTCCGTTTGAATCTGCCAGGACCACCTGGTAAGGCTAAATACTCTCATATGACCGATAGTGTAACAGTACCGTGAGGGAAAGGTGAAAAGTACCCCGAGAGGGGAGTGAAATAGAACCTGAAACCGAATGTCTACAAGCTGTCGAAGTCCGCAAGGACGACGGCGTGCCTTTTGCATAATGAGCCAGCAAGTTACTCGTATCTAGCGAGGTTAAATCTATAGGGATGGAGCCGTAGGGAAACCAAGTCTGAATAGGGCGTATAGTTAGGTGCGGTAGACGCGAAACCGAGTGATCTTACCATGGGCAGGTTGAAGCTCCAGTAAAATGGAGTGGAGGACCGAACCGACTTGGGTTGAAAACCGAGCGGATGACCTGTGGTAAGGGGTGAAAGGCCAATCAAACTCGGTGATATCTCGTTCTCTCCGAAATGCATCTAGGTGCAGCGTTACGATATAGTATCATGGAGGTAGAGCACTGAATGGGCTCGGGTCCTTATCAGGATACCAACCCCTATCAAACTCCGAATTCCATCGATATGTTTCGTAGCAGTGAGGCATTGTGTGATAAGATTCAATGCCGAGAGGGAAACAACCCAGACCTACAGCTAAGGCCCCTAAATTTTTACTAAGTGATAAAGGATGTAGATTAGCACAGACAGCTAGGAGGTTGGCTTAGAAGCAGCCATTCCTTTAAAGAAAGCGTAACAGCTCACTAGTCAAGGTAATCTGCGCCGATAATCTCCGGGACTCAAGTAAAATGCCGAAGCTTAGGATTTCCGATTTATCGGAAGTGGTAGGAGAGCGTTCCATCAACCGTCGAAGGATGACCCGGGAGGGCATCTGGAGGAAATGGAAATGAGGATGCTGGCATGAGTACGCGATAAAACACGTTAAATTCGTGTTCACCGTAAGCCCAAGGTTTCCTGATCAATGCAAATCAGATCAGGGTTAGTCGGCCCCTAAGGCGAGGCCGAAAGGCGTAGTCGATGGAAATCAGGTAACTTCTGAATATTCCTGAACCTCCGACCCTTAAACCGGGACACCCATCTTCCAGACCTGTCTGTCTTATTGATTTGACTTTCAGGAGTAAGAGGTGGCAAGAAAAAGCCCGGTGTATGCTAAGGAGACCGTACCGTAAACCGACACAGGTAGGCGAGGAGAGAATCCTAAGGTGCTTGAGAGAATTCTGGTCAAGGAACTCGGCAAAATAGCCCCGTAACTTCGGGAGAAGGGGTGCCCTGCTTCGGCAGGGCCGCAGTGAAATGGGGGTAGCGACTGTTTACTAAAAACATAGGTCTATGCTAACACGTAAGTGGAAATATATGGACTGACACCTGCCCGGTGCTGGAAGGTTAAGATACTTTGTCATTCAGACTTGTCTGAAGAAGCTCGGTGTTGAAGCCCCAGTAAACGGCGGCCGTAACTATAACGGTCCTAAGGTAGCGAAATTCCTTGTCGGGTAAGTTCCGACCTGCACGAATGGTGTAACGACTTCCCCACTGTCTCGACCAGAAACTCAGCGAAATTGTAATGTCGGTGAAGATACCGGCTAACCATAGAAGGACGGAAAGACCCCGTGAACCTTTACTATAGCTTGATATTGGCTTTTGATTCTGTATGTGTAGGATAGGTGGGAGACTTTGAAGCCCTGATGCTAATCAGGGTGGAGTCAACCTTGAAATACCACCCTTGCATCATTGGAAGTCTAACCGTGATCCGTTATCCGGATTCGGAACAGTGTCTGGTGGGTAGTTTGACTGGGGCGGTCTCCTCCCAAAATGTAACGGAGGAGCCCAAAGGTCACCTCAGCACGGTCGGTAATCGTGCGTAGAGTGCAAACGCATAAGGTGGCTTAACTGCGAGACCGACAGGTCAAGCAGATGCGAAAGCAGGGGTTAGTGATCCGGCGGTCCCGTGTGGAAGGGCCGTCGCTAATCGGATAAAAGGTACTCCGGGGATAACAGGCTTATCTCCCCCAAGAGCTCATATCGACGGGGAGGTTTGGCACCTCGATGTCGGCTCGTCGCATCCTGGGGCTGGAGAAGGTCCCAAGGGTTGGGCTGTTCGCCCATTAAAGTGGCACGCGAGCTGGGTTTAGAACGTCGTGAGACAGTTCGGTCCCTATCCTCTATGGTCGTAGGAAATTTGAGGGAATCTGCTTCTAGTACGAGAGGACCGAAGTGGACGAACCTCTAGTGTGCCTGTTGTCGCATCAGCGGCATTGCAGGGTAGCTACGTTCGGCAGGGATAAGCGCTGAAAGCATATAAGCGCGAAACCCATCCCAAGATAAGATTTCCCTTCCCACCTCGGTGGGACTGAAGACTTCCAGTAGAATACTGGTTTGATAGGTCACAGATGTAAGTGCAGTAATGTACTCAGTCGAGTGATACTAATTAGTCGTGAGACTTAATCAATTTTTATTTTTCCGATAGACGATATTACAGTCTGTTTATAAACTCACAAATCTTTTCCGGTGACAATGGCATAGAGGTCACACCCGATCCCATTCCGAACTCGGAAGTTAAGCTCTATAGCGCCGATGGTACTGCACGGGAGACCAGTGTGGAAGAGTAGGACGTTGCCGGTCTTTTTAAAAGCCCCTGACAATAGTTGGGGGCTTTTTCTTTTAAATAATCAATTATATATTTGCTTTATTAAACCATCTAAATCTCTTTGTCAACCTTGGAAAATCTGCCTAATTTTTATCCAAGCTAGCAACTATCAAATTCTATTTTATCATGGGTATCCACCGGATCAAATCTTTTTCGTATATCATCCTTCTTGCATGGGGTTTTCCTGCCGAATGCACCTGCTGTTTAACAGAACAATATTTTAACGAAAATATATTAAGCTATCCATTTAGTTTTTTTGATACAGGTACTGCTGCAAATCAACCAGTATTGTATCAATATGAAATTAATACGGAGAGCTGCGCTTCCAATCTATCCATCAAGGTTGAATATAAAATATTTTCCCCTGAAATTGGCATTAACTCCTATGAGACTTTTTATACAGGAAATATTGTATTAAATGCAATCCCCATAAAGTATTTTACGAATAATGAGATTCAATCTGCATCAGGACCAATAATATCTGGAAATGCTAAATTGGAATCTCTTATTTCGTATGTAAGTCAATCGGGGAAAATGCCAAATGGAAAATACTTAATCCACTTCACCTTAAATAGTAGTGACGATCCCATATTTATCGTTCCTCCAAAAATAATTGAAGTTCAATCTCCAGTAACCTTAGAATTATTATCGCCGGGTGGCACATTATCAGAATTATCTAACGCATATACGTTTAGCACAGTACCATTATTCATCTGGTTTTCAGATTACTGCCCTTCGTGTGAATATGCCATCAGAGTTTGTGAATACAATCAAAATGAGCATGAATCTTTAGAAGATGCCTTAGTAGGGTGGTCTCTCGTACCCATGGATCAGTCACAAGATTATCATTCTCTGGGATGGAATGCACACTCATTTCAATATCCGTCTGTTGGTCATGTTGATTTGGAAGTGGGAAAATATTACCTTTGGCAAGTCCGCCGTTCGTTCAGTACTGCACTGGATGTTAATCATGATTATAGTGGTATTAATGTGTTTGAGGTGCGATCACCTGATAAATTGCAGCTTGATTATTCTGACCCATATTTAGCAGTTATTGAATCTATAATTGGAACTGACCAATTTTATTTGCTGTTCAGTCCCGGCGGTGATTTAGAACGATTTACCACTGATGGTGATGCAATCTGGATAAATGATGATGAAATTAATATTGAAGCATTGCACTCCATATTATCTGAGATAAAAGCAGGAAATGCTACCTTGGAAAGCGTGCGCATTAAATGATCAAATATTTCTTGTTCATTATTACTCTCCACCTTTTCTGGGCCAATGAACCTATTGCTGTAATTTCTAAAATCAGGGGCAATGTCCAACACAAATTGATGGACGATAATAAATATAAATCCAAAACCCGGGTGAATTCGCCCATTTTTTCAGAAACTCAAATTCGAACTGGTGATAAAGCATTTTCAAAAGTTGTATTTTTAGATGATGGAACCTACATTTCAATCTATTCTGGGAGTGAAATTATAATAAAAGGTAAAATCGACAAACGGATGATCTCCAAACAGATTGAATTAATTACGGGTATAATCTCCGTAAATGTGGCAAATCAGTTACTGGGAGAATTCAAACTAGTGACCCCTAATTCTGAGCTTACCTGCACTGAATGTGGGTTTTGGATATTATCAAATCCATTAACAGGTGACGAATTTATAAAAGAAAGCGGTAATATTTCTATTTGGAATCCATCCTTGAATAGAAAGTCAGAATTAGTCTCGGATACGACACTTATTTCACTAATAAATGAAGAATTTCAAAATTTTGAAACATCCGTTACAGATTTAAAATACTTAGAGTCGCTTATGTTGGAAGTTGATGAGCGTGTTCTTCAATATAAAAAAGATGATAAGGAAGAGTTAACTTCAGAAAAATCCACTAATGTTGTGGTGATAAAGTTAAAAAACGCCTCCAATGTGGAACGGAAAATAGTCTTGACTTACACTCAATAATTTTTATTGTACTTTTTGAAAAAATATTTAATTCTATATCTATTACTTTTTTCCACTGTAGTTGGAAATATTATTATTCATGAAAAAATACTGTCAGTACCTTATGGAATTTCTGTTCCTGTTAAGGCATTCTTAAATGTAGATGAAACTGATGTTCATCGTTTTTCCTTATTATACCGACCAACAGGAAACATAGAATTTATCGAAACACCTCTTATCCAAATGGGAAAATTTATGTATTTGGCAGAAATTCCAGGTGATTTTGTAAAGAGAGATATTTTAGAATATTATCTGCTCTTGGAAATGTCAAATCAAACTAGGGAATATTTTCCATCAATTAATGCCCGAACTAACCCCATTCGTATTCAAATTGATATCCCAGACCATGGACAATTATTAGAAAATAATCAATCTGAAGATATCCGTGATTTTGATATTGAAGGATTAACGCCTGAAGTAGTAATAATCAGTCCAAAACCCGGGGAGAGGGTATTACGTCAGGATTTATTTATTGCTTTATCATACTTCCCTGTAAAGAATGTTGATCCTGAACGGGTGAGGGTGTATTTGGATGATAAGGATGTGAGTGAAAAAGCCCAAATTGATTCGTCATATTTATCTATTCCCAGCAATGCCATTACACCGGGATTACACACTGTCCGTGTGAACATATCCAACATATATGGTCAAAAATTTAAAGATTTTAGCTGGAGTTTTATGGTGGTTCCGGGTAAAGTGGTTGGTTTTGGAACCATTAAAAAACAGTCCAGCAGAATATGGGCAAATTATACAGGCGGCAAGGTGAATCAGGCTAACATAGATATTGGAGAATTAAATTTTAGTTACAATGTTGATTTAGATTGGTTACAGATGGATGTGATGTACTCAAAATCCAGTCTTGAAAATAAATATGCTCAACCAATGGATCGATATTATTTAAAGTTTAAAAATGATTTTATGAAATTAAAATTGGGAGATTCATACCCGAATATTGATGAATATGGTTGGAATGGTAAACATGTCAGAGGAATCAATTTCATTTTTAACAAAGGTCCATTTTACCTGAATATTGTAAATGGGAAAACCAATCGAGCCGTACAGGGGAACCCTACCAATAATGCCATGATTATTTCAAATATTGATTCCACCTTAGATGACTGGACGATTGGAGTGAGTCGTGATAATTATACATTTCAACAGGATGTGACTGCTGCAAAACTAAAATTGAAATTTGGAAAAAAAGTATTATGGGATTTGAATTATATTAAAGTGCAGGATAATATTACTACCGTTTCAAGAGAAATTTCTAATGCTGTGATGACCATACCCGATAGCTTGGTATCAAGAATAAATCCTGATTTAACCCTGGATGATTATTTTATTAATACGGGAAATAATTATACCATCAGATTCGACAGCCTAATGAATAATTATCAAACTATATTTAATAATGTTGATAACGTGATCTTTCCAAACAAAAATTGGGTGGGGGAAAAACCTAAAGGGAATTATATACTTGGCTCGAATATCCAATTTGGTTTTGATGATTCAAGAATATTAATAAAAAGTGGATTTTCACTGAGTCTATTAAACCAAAATAAATGGAATAATATTGAGGATATAAGCGAATTAGATAGTCTTAGTTATGATGTGCCTAATGATGGGCAATTCTTCGAATATATAAATTTGGATACCAGTTTAGATATTTCTCAGTATGAATCATATTTTAATTTTGGTGAAAATGGACAACCTTTAATTCCCTTTCTTTTAAAAAATGACACTTTAACGGTATCAAAGTTTTTGAATTTATCATCATTAAGTCGCTATAGTAAATTACAATTACGATATTTAGGACACCGAATTGAATTGGGTAAAAAACGACACGGGCCAGATTATTACTCCATTTTAAATCCATTTATCAGAACAAATTACCAGGAAAATTATATTTCTGATGGAGTAAATTTGTTTCAGAATAAATTATTATTGTATTACAAAAAGAGTAAAATAACCGAAGGACTTTATGCTGAACAAGTATCTCCCATTACAACTCAGAAAAATTTGTCCAATATATCATTATACCCGGGATCAGGATTGCCCACCTTTAATTTTGGATTTTTATCGTCTCATCGATCTAATGGATTAAATAAACTTAATATTATTTCCGATCCAATTTTTGTAATCACAGATGGAATTATGTCCGGTACCGTTACAGATACGCTTGATAGTCGAGTCGATTTGCTTTCAAAACAGTTCAATATTTCCATGACAAATCGATTTCAATTTTGGGGGGATCAGATTGTAAGTGTGAATTTATTGCGTATCAATCAAGAAGATTTAATTGCAAAAAGCCGTATTCAATCCACTGGATATTTTCCCCGAAATGCTTTAAGTGAGTCCTATGGAATAAACCTGAAAACTGTTTATAATAACTATTGGGAATCAACCGTTTATTTTAACTCCAGCAAGTATGAATTTGGGCAAAAGGAGTTTGAAGAATTCCATGAACAGGAATTAACAAATTATCAATTAAAGATAATTAATCACCCAAATAACTTTTTCAAAAGACTGATTTATGGATTTCATTATTCAACAGGAAAAGGTGCCAATTACCATTCCCAATATAATTTTAATTTGGGAATAACTACTGAACCAGTTGATAAACTCAAATTAAAGATGTATTTAGATTACCGTATAAAATATTTAGGTACTGCAGAAAAAAGCGCTGATGATTTCTTCTTCAGGACAAGTATAAATTACGACATTAAATAAGGCAAATTAAGATGGCAGAATCAAATGACAAAAATAAAAATAGTCAGGAAGAAAAACCGGAAGAAGTAACACCGGAAACTGAAGAATTTCAGGCAGAGCAGACCGATACAGGTTCAGACTCAGACGATGCAGAGAAAGAGGTCAAACCAGAGGGTAAGGTGATGAAATTTATTAAGTCCATCCTGCCCTCTGTAGGAATTGCTATTGGATCTATTCTGTTAGTGTATCTATTGCATTATTTTGGTGCATTTAATACCCTTGAGTTAAAATTATATGATTTAAGAATGAAACTTCGGGGACCCTTATCAGGGACAGAATCCAATTCGGCATTACCCCAGGCTGAAGGGTTTATTGATTCAACTGAACCGTTTACTGATACCAATCAGAATGGTATATGGGATGATGAAGAACTTTATACTGATTCAAATGAAAATGGGAATTACGATTCAAGTGAACCTTTTATTGATTCAGGGAATGGTGTTTGGGATGAGGGAGAGCCTTTTGTTGATCTTGATGGGAATGGCTCCTTTGATGAATGGGATGAATTTGAAGATAAAGGCAATGGAAAATGGGATGCTGCCGAGAAATATACCGATGTTAACAAAAACAGAATTTGGGATGGTAAAAATAAAAATTATGATGAGGGTATTGATTCCCAAAATTCAGAAGGTGTGGGCTGCTGGATTGAAGAATCATGTGCAAATGGCACGTATGATCCTGACGAAGAATTTACAGACTTCGGGAATGGAAAATGGGA